>OLFY01003565.1_pt1 | contig 12482 bp, 9 predicted proteins | sample 1605611 | NCBI WGS metagenome assembly OLFY01 (sample SAMEA3888923, study PRJEB22519) | human gut metagenome | biome: human gut; feature: human-associated habitat; material: faeces | place: Denmark | collected 2011
CACTACCTGTGCGGGAGATTTCACAGGCAGAGAATACAATTATGGGGGGATAAGCCATGGAGAAAAAAAAGGGCTTCCAGATGCCGCACACTTATATCATCATTTTTGGTGTCATTCTGTTCGCGGCTCTGCTCACCGTATTTATCCCGTTGGGTAAATACGACACAAAAGAAATCACGTATATGCAGAACGGCGTGGAAAAAACAAGAACCGTTCTGGATCCGGAAAGCTTCCAGTATATTCTGGATGAAAACGGAAACAAGGTGACCAAAGCAGCTCCGATCTTCGGAACCGAAGACTTTGGCGGTCAGGGAATTTTAAACTATGTATTCGAGGGTATGACCGTCGGCGATAAGAATGGTACCGCTGTCGGAATCATCGCCTTCATTCTGGTCGTAGGCGGTGCCTTCGGTATCGTTCTCCGGACAGGAGCGATAGAAAGCGGCATTATGCGGGTCATCGCTTTGACAAACGGACGCGAGATCCTTCTGATCCCGATCCTTGTAGTCCTGTTCTCCCTCGGAGGCGCAGTCTTCGGTATGGGTGAGGAGGCAATTCCGTTCGTTATGATCCTCGTACCGATGTTTATCGCAATGGGGTATGACGCAGTTGTCGGAATTATGTGCTCCTACGTATCTACACAGATCGGCTTCGGTTCTTCCTGGCAGAATCCGTTCGGTCTTGCTGTCGCCCAGGGTGTTGCCGGTGTTCCGGTCATGTCCGGCGCATGGTTCCGTATCCCGTTATGGATCTTCTTCACAGGACTTACGATCGTCTTCACAATGCGCTACGCAGTAAAGATCAAGAAAGATCCGCAGCTCTCCGTTGCGTATGAATCTGACGAAGAATACAGAAAAGAATTCGCAAAGAACGGCAAAGAGATGCCGCCGTTCACTCTCGGCCACAAGCTTGTTCTTCTCACGGTCGCTGCCTGCATGGTATGGACGATCTGGGGCGTTGTAAGCGAGGGCTACTATATCCCGGAGATCGCTTCCCAGTTCTTCGTGATGGGTCTTGTTTCCGGTATCATCGGCGTTGTATTCAAGCTGAATGACATGAAAGTAAATGATATCGCAAAATCCTTCGACCACGGTGCCGCCGATCTTTTAGGCGCTGCAATGTGTGTCGGAATGGCACAGGGTATCATCATCATCCTCGGCGGTACAAGTGCAACCGATGGTACGGTCTTAAATACGATCCTTCACAGCATCAGCAACGGAATGCAGAATTTCCCGCCGGTGATCTCCGCATGGTTTATGTATATCTTCCAGTCCGTATTCAACTTCTTCGTTGTATCCGGTTCCGGACAGGCTGCCCTTACCATGCCGATCATGGCTCCTCTCGCCGATCTTGTCGGTGTCGAGAGACAGGTTGCTGTTGTTGCGTACCAGCTTGGTGACGCCTTCACAAACTTCATCGTTCCAACCTCCGGCTGCCTCTTAGGCGCGTTGGCTGCGGCAAAGCTCGACTGGGGCAAATGGGCAAAGTTCCAGATCAAATTCCAGGCTGTCCTGTTTGCATTCGGATCCATCGCTGTGATCCTTGCCGTTGTGATCGGTCTCTCATAAAAACCGGTCTGTCTTCGGTATCAGCCATCTGAAGCTCATTCAGATATAACACAAACTCCGTATCATCCGCGTGACTCGATCGCGGATAATACGGGGTTTTTTTGAACGCTTCCCGATGATATCCGAAGAAGGAGCTAACCGGCTCAAAAAGACTTTCTCCCTTGGGAAAAATATGATAGAATTTACTGAATACGATAGCACCGGTCGCGATACCGGAGAAAGGAGCTTTTAATGATCGAATCCAGCACGCCTGCCATGAAGGGGGAAAAAACAAAATACCGTCTCGCCGCAGCCATGAAGGAATGCATGAAGACAACTCCGGTCGATGCGATCACTGTCCGCCAGATCACAGAGCGCTGCGGCGTCACCCGCCAGACCTTTTACCGGAATTTTCTTGATAAATATGACCTGATCAACTGGTATTTCGACAAGCTCCTCGCCCGCTCCTTTGAACATATGGGCCGCGGGACCACGGTCCTTGACAGTCTGGAGAAAAAATTTACATATATTCAGGAAGAAAAGGCTTTTTTTGCCGCCGCCTTCCGCTATGACAGGCAGAATTCCCTGCGGGAGCACGATTTTAAGCTGATCCTCGCCTTTTATGAAAATCTGATCCGGGAAAAAAGCGGCAGACCGGCCAGCCCTGAGATCCATTTTCTTCTGGAAATGTACTGTCAGGGCTCGATCACCATGACCGTAAAGTGGGTTCTCGGTGGCATGGACCTGACCCCGTCCCAGTTTGCCGGGCTTCTCGTCCGCGCGATGCCGGCAGCATTGCGGGATCTGTTTCTTGAGCTTCATCTGCTGTCCTGATCTATTGTTATTTTGCACAATTTTTCTATGTCTTTCTTTTGCAATATGTCGATTTTCCTTGAAGTGTTACACTTGGCCTTTTCTGTAACTTTCTTTTTGCCCTTCGGATTTGTTAATATAATAACAAAGGCACAGAAAGCTTTTGAGTTCAAGTATTCATGGAAGGAGTTTTTTATCATGGCAAATCGTATTATGTTAAATCAGACATCTTATCACGGAGCAGGCGCGATTCAGGAGATCGCGAACGAGGCGAAAGCCCACGGCTTTAAAAAGGCGTTCGTATGTTCCGACCCGGATCTCGTAAAATTCAAGGTTACCGCCAAAGTAACCGACATTCTGACCGCAAACGGTCTTGACTACGAGCTCTACTCCGATATTAAAGCAAACCCGACAATCCAGAATGTCCAGCACGGTGTTGAGGCCTTTAAGGCATCAGGCGCTGACTACCTGATCGCCATCGGCGGCGGCTCCTCCATGGATACCTCCAAAGCCATCGGCATCATCATTGCCAACCCTGAATTCGAAGATGTACGCAGCCTGGAGGGCGTAGCACCTACCAGGAAGCCCTGCGTTCCCATTATCGCAGTGCCCACCACAGCAGGTACCGCAGCAGAGGTTACCATCAACTACGTTATCACCGATGTAGAGCGCAAGCGTAAGTTCGTATGTGTAGACCCTCATGATATGCCTATCATTGCTGTGGTAGATCCCGAGATGATGTCTTCTATGCCTAAGGGTCTGACCGCTTCCACCGGTATGGATGCACTGACCCATGCAATCGAAGGTTACACCACCAAGGCAGCCTGGGAGATGACCGATATGTTCCATCTGAAAGCCATCGAGATCATTTCCAAGTCCCTGCGTGGCGCGGTAGCTAATACTAAGGAAGGCCGCGAAGGCATGGCTCTGGGTCAGTACATTGCCGGTATGGGCTTCTCCAACGTAGGACTCGGTATCGCTCATTCCATGGCACATACCCTGGGTGCCGTATATGATACCCCTCATGGTGTTGCCTGCGCAATGATGCTTCCTATCGTTATGGAATATAATGCTGACTGCACCGGTGAAAAGTATCGTGAGATCGCCCGTGCTATGGGTGTGGAAGGTGTAGATCAGATGGATCAGGCTACATACCGTAAGGCTGCTGTAGATGCTGTCCGTAAGCTGTCCGAGGATGTAGGTATTCCTTCCAAGCTGGAAGCACTGAAGGAAGAGGATCTTCCTTTCCTGGCTGAGTCCGCACATGCAGATGCCTGTGCACCCGGTAACCCCAAGGATGCAAGTGTAGAGGATCTGACCGCATTGTTCCGCAAGTTAATGTAATCATTAAATTTGCTACTGTTTTTCCGGAAAATAATATGGTATGCTGTAACTATTCTGAGCAAAAAGTAAGCTCTGAAAGAGCGGTTTTGCGAATGCGGTTCTGAATAGTTACGGCATGCTGGATAACGAGCAGGCTTGCGAGAGCAGACCTGCTCGTTTTTAAAGGAATATGAACGAAATCAACAGGACAAAGGAAACAATAATGGGCAATACAAAACATACCAAAGAGCAGATCCGTGAAAGGATCCAACAGAAAAAGCTCCTCTTTGATGGAGCCTTCGGGACCTATTACGGAGGAAAATACGACACGAAACAGCTGCCGGAGCTGGCGAATCTGGAAGCCCCGGAACGGGTGAAGGAGATTCATACGGAGTACCTCGAAGCGGGAGCGCAGATTCTACGTACCAACACCTTCGCAGCCAACAGCTTCTGCATGGATAGGTCCAAAGAACAGATCGAGGAGACTCTGCGAAGCGGCGTACGCCTGGCGAGAGAGGCGGTGGCTGCGTGGAGAGCACGCACCGGTGAGACAAAAGAAGTCTATATCGCCGGAGATATCGGACAGATTCCCGGGGATGCTCTGGCACAGAAGGATACTTTATGCCGCGAATACGAAGAGATCTGTCGTATTTTTCTGGAAGAAGGCGTGGACTTTTTTGTCTTTGAAACTTTTTCCGAGATGGAAGAGCTCCTGCCTGCGATCAAAATGATCGGGGAACAGGCATTTATTACGGTACAATTCTCTGTGAACCAGTTCGGTTACAGCAATGCAGGCTTAAGTGCCAGAAAGCTGTTGCAGAGAGCGGGAGCGATAAAAGAGATCGATGCCGTGGGCTTTAACTGCGGCGTGGGTCCTTCTCATATGTACCGGATCCTGCAGACACTTTATAAGCCCGCAGATAAATTCCTCACAGCCCTTCCGAATGCCGGTTACCCGCAGATGGTCACCGGACGCATGATCTTCACCGGGGATAACAGAGAATATTTTGTAGACAGAATGCAGCAGATGATAGCTCTTGGTGTGGATATGGCAGGCGGCTGCTGCGGTACGACACCGGAATATATCGCAGATCTTGCCGGAAAACTGGACTTTACCCAGTATCCGCAGACACAGGAAAAGGCAGAACCGGAGAAAAAACAAGCTGCCACAGAGGATCACTCTTTTTACCATAACAAGGAAGCAGAAGGCGGGAAGAAACTGATCGCCGTCGAACTGGCACCTCCTGCGGGTATTGACGATGAAAAGCTGATGGATGCTGCACATCTGCTGCAGAGAAGCGGTGTGGATGTACTGACTTTTCCGGATTCTCCCTCGGGACGTACAAGAGCGGATTCTATTCTCATGGCGGAAAAGGTAGCGCGGGAGACCGGTATGTGTGTCATGCCTCATATCTGCTGTCGTGATAAAAATGCCATCGCTATGCGCTCCCAGCTATTAGGAGCTTATATCAATGGGATTCACAATTTCCTTGTGATCACCGGCGACCCGATCCCCTCCATGGTGCGTACCACGGTAAAGAGTGTGTTCAATTTTGACTCCGTAGGTCTCATGCAGATCCTTGCGGACATGAACGAAGAGCAGTTTGCACAGGCACCGGTAAGCTACGGCGGTGCCATCAATCAGGGCAGACGGAATCTGGAAGTGGAGATCGGCAGAGTGAAGAAGAAAATGGCGGCAGGAGCCACATTTTTCCTGACGCAGCCCATATCCACGAAGGAGAGCGCGGATAGAGTGCGCCGGATCAAAGAGGAGACCGGAGCCAGGATACTCTGTGGCATCATGCCGTTTGTGAGCCTTAAAAATGCCACATTTATGAAAAATGAGATGGCTGGCATCGATGTGACGGACGAAGTGCTGGCGAGATACCGTGCGGATATGACCAGAGAAGAGGGAGAACAGGCCGGCGTACAGTTAGCAAAAGAAGTGATCAACATGACGGAGGACTTCGCGGACGGCTATTACTTCTCTTTCCCCTTCAATCGGGTGACTATGCTGGAAAAAATACTGGATTAATGGGATGTTTTTCAAAAACCGATCAAAAAAAGCGTTAATAAATCTTGGAATCATCCGAAGTAAGTAGTATACTGTAATTAGTAGCAAAGAGCTTATGGCCAAAAGGCTGATTCAAAACAGTTAACACGGAGGTGACTGTGATGAGTATTAATATTCAGGCAAAAACGAATTATTCTTTTCTGTTTTCCGGACTGAGTTCCTCGGCATCCAATGCGCTAAGCGGCAACTGGCTGGCAGATTATGCAAGTATTAAGAACGGCAGCTACGGGAAGCTGATGAAGGCATACTATGCCAAGGACAGCGGCGATAGCAAGACCGCAGCTTCTGCCATTACGAAGAAAGATACCGCGACAGATACTGCGAAGAAGGCGCTGGCGAAGGTAGAGACCACGACAGATGCTCTGAAGGAATCCGCAGATGCATTGTTAGCGACCGGTAAAAAGGATCTGTTCACCCAGAAGGATATCACTACCAAAGATGAGAATGGTGTGGAGAGTACCACCAAGGGGTACGACACTGACGCAATCTACAGTGCGGTGAACAGCTTTGTGACAAATTACAATAGCGTGATGGCTGCTGTGGATGATGTGAACGATACCACAGTGAACAACCGCACGGAATCTCTGGGGAATACTACCATTGCCAATAGCAAGCAGCTGGCGAAGATCGGTATCACTATGAAAAATGACGGTACCTTATCCCTGGATAAGGCTGCCTTTATGAAAGCGGATATGTCTACGGTAAAGAGCCTGTTTCAGGGAAATGGTTCCTACGGCTACCGTGTATCCGCACAGAGCTCAATGATCAATTTCGCAGCAGATCATGCTTCCACCAGAAGCAGTCTGTACACCGGAAGCGCAGGATATACCGGCCTTTATAATGCAGGTAACCTGTTCAACTCTTATATGTAATATAGTTGCTATTTTATATATTTTTTAAATTATTTGAAAAATAATATTGACATTTACCGACAAGTGTTGTAAGATACACTTGTTCGCAGAAATGGCGGAATTGGCAGACGCGCACGGTTCAGGTCCGTGTGGTAGTGATACCATGAGGGTTCAAGTCCCTCTTTCTGCATCACATGGCGGTGACCGAAAGGTTGCCGCCTTTGTTGTATATAGAATTTTGCTGTATCTAGTATAACAGTTTTAAATTAACTACCCCATATCACTTGCCTATTTTCCCGATAGCACAGGCTAAAAATCCTCAGCGTAGCCCGCTACGCCTACGTTTTTTATCCTGCACTCTCAGAAAAATATTCTACGTGAATGGTGTAGTTATTTAGAAACCGTTATACTAGAATTAAGAAGGTGAGACAGAATGAAGACAGATCAAATACAGAAGGTACACAAGGATTGGTACAAACTGGACTTGTCGGCGATCGTATATCCTACATTGCAGAGGAGAGATTTCTCTTCCGTGTATCGATTGTCTGTGCTGTTAAAAGAAGATATAGACCCGGAAATACTGCAGCGTGCGGTGAATCTGACGATGCCTCGTTTTCCGACGTATAAAGCGGCAATTCGGAAGGGTGTATTCTGGCGATATCTGGAACCGAATGACAGACCCGGCCCTTTTGTGCAGGAGGATGTAAAGAACCCCTGCCAGCCCATGCATTTTAAAGGCAATAACCGGTATCTGGTAAGAATCTATTACTATCGTAACCGGATCGCACTGGAGGCGCATCACAGTCTGGGAGACGGCACCGGCGGAATGTGTGTGCTGCAGACACTGACAGCTACTTATCTGCGTCTGAAGGGACATTCAGAGATTGAAAATGGAGGATTCGTATTGGACATTCTGGGGATCCCGGACCCGGGAGAGCTGGAAGATGCTTATATGAAATATGCCAACGCCAAAGTCTGTCCACCCAGGCCGGGAGAGAAGACCTATCGTGTCAGGGGGACGAAGGAACCTTTCTATACGCTGAACATTATAGACGGCATTATGTCGGTGTCGGAGGTGATGCGGGTAGCGAAAAGCTATAATGCTACCATTACCGAATATCTGAATTCGGTTCTGCTCTATGCCCTGATGCAGAAGCAGGAGAGTGAATGGCATTTGACGCTCCGACCGGTAAAAATTGCCATGCCGGTGAACCTGCGCCGCTTTTTCCCATCCAGGACCCTGAGGAATTTTATCACCATGATCTACCCGGGGATCGACCCCAGACTGGGAGAGTACACTTTCGAAGAAATTGTGACACAGGTGCATAACTACATGCGCTATTATCTGAATGAAAAGCTGCTGCGGGGCGATATCACTACGAACGCGGAGACCCAGAGGAATCCTTTCATCCGTATTGTGCCGCTGTTTATTAAAGATCTGGTGGTCCGCCAGTTCTATACCAAGATTCAGGATAAGAATTCTTCTGCAGGCCTGACCAACATGGGAGCTCTGAAGGTCCCGGAGACTATGAAGCCATATATTGAACGCTTTGATATTTATATGGGACAGCCTTTTTCCACGAGAACGAACTGTGCCATTGCCAGTTTTGAGGATATTCTGACGATCAATTTTGCCAGCAGTATTGCAGAGACTGATGTAGAGCGGCTGTTTTTCCGCAAGCTGGTACAGGATGGCATTCATGTAAAAATAGAAAGTAATCGATAAATCGCTTTGACAGAGAGAAAGGAAGCAATTATGTCATATTGTGTGAATTGTGGTGTGGAACTGGATGCTTCGGCAACAAAGTGTCCGCTGTGCGATACTCCGGTCTATAATCCGAAAGCACCGGAACCGTCTACGCAGCCGTCTCCTTTTCCGAAGGAAAAAGGTCAGGTGGAAGTAGTAAAAAGAAAAGATCTGGGGGTACTGCTGACTGTGATCGTACTGGCAACGGCAGTGACCTGCGGACTTTTGAACGCACTTGTATTCCGGAGCAGTCTATGGTCCCTTGCGGTAATCGGAGTATTCCTGGTATTGTGGGTGATCATGATCCCTGTAGTCATCTATACGAGACAGCCTGTTTATCTGTCGATTCTGTTAGACGGTGTGGCGGTGATCGTGTATCTGTATCTGCTGACCTATCTGACGGGACAGAGTGGCTGGTTTTATGGGTTGGGCATTCCGGTGGTGCTGCTTGTCATAGCGGTGGTAGAAGCGGTGACTTTTTGTATCCGTAAGCTTCCGATGTCATTCCTTACGGGAGCTTTATACCTGATCTCCGGAGTAGCAGTATTGTGTGTGGGACTGGAAATTCTTATCGACCGTTTCCTGGGACTTGGCATTGAACTTCGGTGGTCGGCGATCGTGCTGACGATCTGTGTGATCGTGGACATTACGATCGCGACACTTTTGTCCCGGAGAAGACTGCGCAATGCAGTACGCAGACGGCTTCATTTTTAACAGGAGGAATTTATGGCACTGGTAGGAAAAAACAGTGAAAAGAACAATCAGAATCTAATGCAGCTGATCCGCAGGGTGCATGGACTGGTGGAAAACCCGGATCTGGAAAAACACAGACAATCCCAGGATCATATTGGAGAGCTGTTGGGGAACAGTAAGGAGATTCAATACCGTCCGGTGGATATTGAGGGAATGGATGCGGAATGGGTCAGCGTGAATCGTGCACATATGAAAAAGTATGTGATCCTGCATTGTCATGGAGGAGGATATTCCACCGGCAGCAGCATCTATGCCAGAACTCTGACCTCCAAGCTGGCATCGGGCACTTCTATGGATGTGTTGTGCTTTGACTACCGGCTGGCTCCGGAGCATCCTTACCCGGCAGCCACGGAGGATGCCATGAAGGCCTGGAATTATCTGATGCTTTTGGGCTACGGAGCGAGAGACGTCATCGTTACAGGAGATTCTGCCGGCGGTAATCTGGCACTGTCCCTGGTGCTGAAATTAAAGGAGCAGGAGCGTCTGCTTCCGAGAGGCATCGTATTGATGTCCCCCTGGACGGATCTCACCGGCGAAGGCAAGACGTTCCAAACCAAGGCGGAAGTGGATCCTGTACTGGACAGAGAATACATCGACCGCATGACGAAAGCCTATGCTCCCGACAGAGACCTGACGGATCCTTATATTTCTCCGCTGTATGGCGATTTCCGCGGATTCCCGCCTGTCTACATTCAGGTTGGAGAGAATGAGATATTATTAGACGATTCTCTGCGGCTCTACAAGAACCTGATCAAGGCCGGCGTGTCCGCTCATATGGATCGTTTCCCCGGGATGTGGCATGTCTTTCAGATGTCACCCTTCAAAAGGGCCAATGAGGCCATGGATAAAAGTGCGGAATTCATTTATTCTGTGTGCAGATAGCCGGGTTCAAAATTTAGTTAAAAATTTTGAACCCGGGAAAAGGATTTTCCGGACAGGCACAGAATATTAGAAGTAGGGGCAGGAGGAACTATGACGATCAGAGAAAGCTTGGAACAATGGGAACAGGATTATTTAAGTCCGTACGCATCCCTGAGTGCAAATTCAAAGGGACGGTTGAAGCCTGAGGAACAGTGTGATATCCGGCCGGTATTTCAACGGGACAGAGACCGTATCATCCACTGCAAGGCATTCCGCAGACTGAAGGATAAAACACAGGTGTTTCTGACACCGGAGGGAGACCACTATCGGACCAGACTGACGCATACACTGGAGGTATCCCAGACAGCCAGAACCATAGCAAAGGCTCTGAAGCTGAACGAGGATCTGGTGGAGGCAATTGCACTGGGGCATGATCTGGGACATACACCGTTCGGACATGCGGGAGAGCGGGCTCTGAACAGAGTCTGTCCGTTTGGATTCGAGCATGCAGAGCAGAGTGTCCGTACCGTGGATATTCTGGAAAAGGACGGTAAGGGACTGAATCTGACGTATGAAGTACGTGACGGTATCCGGAACCATCAGACCATTGGCAAGCCTCATACATTGGAAGGCAAGATCGTCAGACTTTCCGATAAGATCGCCTATATTCATCATGATATGGATGATGCCATCCGGGGAGGAATTCTCACGGAGGCAGATGTCCCGAAGGAAATTTGTGAAGTGATCGGCAGCAGCCCCACTGAGAGACTGGATCACTTTATTCATGATATTGTAACCAACAGTATGGACAAGGATGATATCCTGATGTCGGAACCGGTGGCGGAAGCCATGACGAAGATCCGACAGTTCATGTTTGAGAGAGTCTATAAAAATCCCGTCGCCAAAAGTGAAGAGGGAAAGGCGGAGATGCTGATGGAGACGTTATATCAACATTTCCTGAAACATCTGGATGATCTGCCGGAGGAATACCTGAATCTCCTATCTGTCGGAGAGCCGAGAGAGAAGGTAGTCTGTGACTATGTGGGAGCCATGACGGACCGCTTTGCCATAGCAGTCTATGAAGACATCTACATACCGAAATCCTGGCAGCGATAGTGTATTACAATAAAACGGAGTAAAAAGAGTGTATTACCCTGAAGAACTGGTAGAAGAAGTCAGAGCCAGGAATGATATCGTGGATGTTATTTCCGGTTATGTGACATTGAAAAAAAAGGGAAGCAACTATTGGGGCTGCTGTCCTTTTCATAACGAGAAAACACCTTCTTTTTCGGTGTCTTCGAATAAGCAGATGTATTACTGCTTCGGATGCCATGCCAGCGGAAATGTATATACATTTCTTATGAAGTATGAAAACGATACTTTTCCGGAGGCAGTCAAGATCCTGGCAGATCGTGCGGGAGTGAAGCTGCCGGAAGTGGAAGAGACACCGGAACAGAAGAAAAAGGCCGGCAAGCGGATGCGGCTGCTGGAGGTCAATAAGGAGGCAGCCAGATATTTTTATTATATGCTGCGCAGTCCTCACGGAGAAGTGGGAATGCGTTATCTGACGGAACGAAAGCTGACCGACGAGACTATGCATCATTTCGGACTGGGCTACGCCGGGAAAAACGGCGAGCAGGTAGTCCAGTATCTGCGTAAAAAAGGCTTTACCGATGAAGAGATCAAAGATTCAGGACTTGCGATGTTCTCGGAACAGAGAGGACTCAGAAGTCAGTTTTGGAACCGGGTGATGTTCCCGATACAGGATATTAACCACCGGGTGATCGGCTTCGGAGGCAGGGTCATGGGAGACGGCGAACCGAAGTACCTGAATTCCCCGGAGACCATGATCTTCGATAAGAGACGTAACCTCTACGGACTGAATTTCGCAAGGACCGCCAGGACGGGCAACATTATCCTGTGCGAGGGATATATGGATGTCATTGCCATGCACCAGGCAGGATTCACACAGGCGGTGGCATCTCTGGGAACGGCATTTACGGTAGAGCAGGCGAATCTCCTGCACCGCTATGCGGAGAATATTCTCCTCGCATACGATAGCGACGGTGCCGGAACGAAAGCAGCACTGCGGGGGATCGGGATCCTGAGAGAGGCCGGACTTACCGGCAAGGTCATCAATATGCGACCGTATAAAGACCCGGATGAATTCATCAAGAATCTCGGAAAAGAAGCTTTTCAGGAACGGATCGATCAGGCGGAGAACAGCTTTTATTTTGAGATCCGTATCTTAAGCGAACAGTATGATCAGAGCGATCCGGAGCAGAGGACAAAGTTCCACCGGGAGATTGCACAGAAGCTGTGTGAATTCTCGGAAGATCTGGAAAGAGAAAATTATCTGCAGGCAATTGCGGAAAAATATATGATCCGTCCGGACGATCTGCGCAAAATGGTAGTTGGGATTGCGTCGCAGACGGGACTGGCAAGACCTTTGGAACGACCGAGAAGCGGTGTACAGAAAAAGGATCCCGCCGAGAATGGGCGCAGGTCCCAAC
>OLFY01003569.1_pt1 | contig 12472 bp, 9 predicted proteins | sample 1605611 | NCBI WGS metagenome assembly OLFY01 (sample SAMEA3888923, study PRJEB22519) | human gut metagenome | biome: human gut; feature: human-associated habitat; material: faeces | place: Denmark | collected 2011
GAAGGAAGGGGGGAGTTTGAGGGGGGAAGGGAACCGCCTTTGTGCGCTAGCCAAAGGGGTTCCCTTCCCCCCTCAACAAAATCACTGTTACAGAGCCTGACGCGCTACCGCGGTGCGCAGGCGGGCAGGCCGGCCACCAGATCGGCGTCGGCGGGCAGGAAGGGCAGGTCGCGGGCCTGGGCGGGCGTGACCCAGCGCAGTTCCTGGCGTTCCCGGGCGCAGGGCGTGCCGTCGAAGGCGGTGACGTGGAAGAAGTGCAGCTGCACGTGCAGGTCACGCTCGGCGTAGTCGTGCTCCACGATCTGCCAGAGCCGGCAGGCGCGCACGCTGATGCCCAGTTCCTCGCGCAGTTCGCGGCAAAGGGCCTGCTCGGCGGTCTCGCCGGGTTCGAGCTTGCCGCCGGGGAACTCCCAGTAACCGGCCATGGGCTTGCCTTGCGGACGCAGGGCGGCCAGCAGGTGGTCGCCCTGCCAGATGATGCCGCCGGCCACGACGATGGAGGTCATGCCAGATCCCCCATGCTGTCGATATCGGCGCGCTTGGCTTCGATGGCGGCGATCTGCTCTTCCAGGGCGGCCATGTCTTCCATGAGGCGTTCGGTCAGGTCGCGCAGATCATTGAAGCGCTTGAGCAGCTCGGTGGAGCGGGCGCCGTCGGCGTAGACGGCCGGATCGGCCAGCTGGGTCTCCACGTCGGACTGCTCGTTCATGGCCTTTTCCAGCTCGCCTTCCAGCGCGGCGTATTTCTGCTGCAGGGGCTTGAGCTCCTTGTGCAGGGCGTTGCGGCGCTCGGCCTGTTCACGCTTGAGGCGCTTCTGCTCCTCGCGGGAGAGATTGGCGCGGGGCGCGTTCTCGGGCTTCTCGGCCTTGTTGGAGGCGTTGAGGCTGGGGCTGACGCTGCCGCTTTCCAGGGCGGCACGGCGGGCCGTGTCGTAGCTGGCGAAGTCGGGGTAGACGGTGATGCCTTTCTCGTCCAGGGCCCAGGCCTCGGCGCCCACCTGCGAGAGCAGCCAGCGGTCGTGGGCCACCATGAGCAGGGTGCCGTCGAACTTCTGCAGGGCCGTGCCCAGGGCCTCGCGGCTTTCGAGGTCCAGATGGTTGGTGGGTTCGTCCAGCAGCAGGAAGTTGCAGCGCTTGAGGAACAGGCTGGCCAGCACCAGGCGGCTCTTCTCGCCGCCGGAGAGCTTGCTCACCTGCCGGTCGAAGTATTCCTGCCCCAGCAGGAAGAGGCCCAGCACGCTCATGAGCTCCTCTTCGGTGGTGCGGGGGTCGGACAGGCGCCGGATCTCGCCCAGTACGGTGGTGTCCGGGCGCAGGGTGTCCATCTGGTGCTGGGTGTAGTAGCCCAGGCGCATCTGGGGCGCGGTGACCACGTTGCCGCCGCAGCGTTCCAGGGTCCCGGCCAGCAGCTTGAGCAGGGTGGACTTGCCGCAGCCGTTGTGCCCCACCAGGGCCACGCGCTGGCCGTTGTAGAGGGTGAAGGTCAGCGGCGGCCACATCTGCTTGCCGTCCGGGAAGTGGAAGGCAAGGTCGGCGGCGGCCAGCGCCACCTTTTCCATGTGCGGGGCTTCGGGCCAGGTGAAGTTCAGTTCCTTGCGCTTGGGCTCGGGACGGTAATCCTCCAGCTCCTTCTCCAGCTTTTTGGCCATCTTCTGGCGCGAACCGGCCTGACGGGCCTTGGTGGCCTTGGCGCGGAAGCGTTCCACGAAGGCCATCTTGCGGGCCAGTTCGTCCTGCAGGGCCTTGGCCTCGCGTTCACGCTGGGCGTTGTATTCCTCCTGAAGGGAGAGGAACTGGGTGTAGGTGGCCTTGCGGAAGACCGGGCGGGACAGGCCCAGATAGAGCACGTGCGTGCCCACGCGGTCCATGAACACGCGGTCGTGGGCCACGAAGACCAGGGCGCCCTTGAAGTCCATGAGGAAGGACTCCAGCCATTCCACGGCTTCCATGTCCAGGTGGTTGGTGGGTTCGTCCAGCAGCAGCACGTCGGCCCCGGCGGTGAGCACGCGGGCCAGCTTGGCGCGTTCGCGCCAGCCGCCGGAGAGCTCGCGCAGGGTGCGCAGCCACTTACTTTCGGCAAAGCCCAGACCGGAGAGCACGGCCTTGGCGCGGTGTTCGGGATTGTAGCCGTGGGTGGCTTCCAGTTCGGCCTGGCGGTGCATGAGCTGGGTCAGGCGCGCCTCGTCCTTCTGCTGGGCGGCCTCTTCCCACTCGGCCCAGAATTCGTTCCAGTCGTGGAGCACGTCCAGCACATAGGTCAGCAGGGGCGTGTCCAGGGCCTCTTCGGAAAGCTCCTGTTCCACGAAGCCCAGGCGGCAGCCCTTGGGCAGGATGACACGGCCGCCGTCGGCGGGCTCCACGCCGGCCAGCAGGCGGAGGAGGGTGGATTTGCCGGTCCCGTTGGGGCCGCAGACGCACAGACGCACGCCGGAATCCACTTCCAGCGAGAAATTGTTGAAGATGTCCCGTCCGCCGAAGGACTTGGACAGTTCCTGGATGGTTATTTTCACAGCAGGCCCTCGCGCCTGTAGCCTTCCACGGCTTCTTGCATGCCCTGGTCGAGCGTGAGGGCGGGGGCATAGCCGAGTTCCTCGCGCAGGCGCGACGCGTCGCAGGTCCAGCCGGACTGGCGGGCTTCGCGGTATTTGTCCAGATTCCAGTTGGGGGCGCGGCCCTTGCGTCCCAGCGCGGCCAGCAGGCTGCCGCCCAGCGTGGACAGCAGCGCGGTCAGGCCCAGGAAGCAGAGGGGCAGGCGCAGGATGCAGGCTTTTTTGCCCATGGCTCGGGCCATGGCGCGGTAAAAGTCGGCCATGACGTAGCAGCCGCCGTCATTGACGTGATAGACGCCGTGCGCTTCGGGGCGGCAGCAGCAGACGATGGCGCGGCCCACGTCGCGGCCATGCACGGCCGAGACCGGGAAGCGGCGGAACATGCCCGGCGTGACGGCCACGCCGTAGCGCAGGCCCTGGAACACGGGCAGCAGGCCGCGGTCGCCGGAGCCGTAGATGATGGGCGGCCGCAGGGTGACCATGCGATCGCCCAGGGCACGGCCCAGGATCTGTTCCACCATGAGCTTGGACCAGCCGTAGGCGGACACGGGCGCGCCGGGCGCGTCGTCACCCCTGCCGGCGGGAGTGTCGCAGGGGCCGCTGGCGGCCAGACTGGAGACCAGCACCATGCGCTGCGGGGCCTGGCCCTGCGCGTCGAGGCGCTGCCAGGCCGTGGCCAGGGCGCGGGCGGCCTCGCTGTTGGCGCGCAGATAGTCCTGCCAACCCAGCCCGAAGAGCAGGGCGGCCATGTGGATGCAGATGTCCTGCCCGCGCAGGGCCTCTTCCAGCCCGGCGCCGCTGCGCAGGTCGGCGCGGACCACTTCCACCCCGGCGGGCAGGTGATCGCGGCGGGACGTGGCGCGGGTGATGCAGGTGACGCGGGCCCCGGCGGCCAGCAGCTGGGGCAGCAGGTGACGGCCCACGAAGCCGGTGCCGCCGGTGACGACGATCTTTTTGCCGTCCAGCCAGGGAGCGGGCATGCCCAGGGGAGTATCGGCGCTATGGCTCATGACACGATCTCCTTGCGGTACAGGCGGTAACGTTTGGTGATCCGCCCGGAAAAGTCTTCGATGAGGTCATTGACGGCCATGTTGTCCTCCAGCACCCACGAGCCTTCCACCTGGCAGAACTCGGGATGGCGGCGGGCCTGTTCCAGCATGTAGTCCAGCAGGAGCAGGGGCAGGCCCAGCAGGCGGAACTCCTCGCGGATGCCGAAGAGGATCATGCGGTACTTGCCGCGCATCTCGCCGCGCGCCTGCCAGTAATGCCACAGGGCGCTCAGGCCCAGCTTGCCGTTGAGGCGCTTGAGCAGGGGATTGAAGTCCGGCAGGGCCACCATGCCCGCGGCGGGCTCGCCGTCATGGAAGAAGAGGACGAAGAAATCGGGGTTGAGCAGGCCCTTGAGCTCCTTCACCAGCACGTCGGCCTCGCCGTCGGAAAGGGGCGCGAAGCCCCAGTTGCCGGCCCACGAGATGCGGTAAAGGTCCAGCATGATGCGGATGTCCTCGGTGAGGGTGGCCTTGGAGGAGACGCGGCAGGTGAAGCGTCCCTGTTCCTTGAGGTGGCGGATCTCGTCCTTGAGCCAGTCCTCCACGTGCAGCTTGTCGCGCTCGATGAGGTAGGCGAACAGGTCCTGTTCCTTGCGCATGTGCCAGGATTCCAGCAGGGCGGGATAATAGGGTGGGTTCCAGGGCATCATGAGCGCGGGGGCCTCGTCGAAGCCGTCCACCAGCATGGCGCAGGTGTAGTTGGTGGACGGATTGAGGGGCCCGCGCATGAAGGCCATGCCCTGGCGGCGCAGCCAGTCATGGGCGGCCTGCAGCAGGGCGTGGGCGGCCTCGCGGTCATCCCGGCATTCGAAAAAGCCGAAGGCCCCGCAGCGCTCGCCGGCATAGGCGTTGTACTTCTCGTCCACGATGGCCGCGATGCGGCCCACGGGACGGCCGTCGCGCAGGGCCAGGAACAGCTCGCGCCGGGCGGTCTTCCAGAAGGGGTGCTCGCCGGGCGAGAGCAGCTCGCGATCCTGTTTTTTCAGGTTGGGCACCCAGAGGGAATCCGGCGTGTAGATGCTCCAGGGCAGTTCCACGAAGCGGTCCAGGTCTTCCGCAGTGTTGACGGGGATGATGCTCAGTTCTGCCACGCGGGCCTCCATGGAGCAGACTTGCAGGGGCTGCCGTTCCCTGTTGCGGTTGGATCTTCGGGGCTGGCCGGGCCGTCCCGGCGGGCGCCGGGAGGCGGGAGCAAGACCGGGACGGGGCGCAGTGCCCCGGACAAAAAACACCGCGCGGGAGAGCGCCTTACGGTACCCTCCCGCACGGGAAAAGGAGCGGACGTGCGTTAGGCCGTCTTCAGGGAGCCGCGCAGCTCGTCCAGGCTGGTCACGCCCAGCTGGCGGCAGACGGCGGGCAGTTCCTTGACGATCTCGAAGGCGCGGTCGGGGCTGATGAAGTTGGCCGTGCCGATCTGGACGGCATGGGCACCCACCAGGATGAACTCCAGCACGTCTTCGGCGGAGCAGATGCCGCCCAGGCCGATGACGGGGATGTCCACGGCCTTGCAGACCTGCCATACGCAGCGCAGGGCCACGGGCTTGATGGCCGGGCCGGACAGGCCGCCGATGACATTGGCCAGGCGGGGCTTGCGCCGGGCCACGTCCACGGCCATGCCCGAAAGGGTGTTGATGCACGAGATCATGTCCGCACCGGCATCCTGCACGCTACGGGCCATGAGGGCGATGTCCGTGACATTGGGCGAAAGCTTGATGATGAGCGGCTTGTTGGGGGCCGCGTCACGGGCGGCGCGGGTGACGGCCGCGGCCAGCTTGGGGTCCTGCCCGAAGAGGATGCCGCCGCTCTTGACGTTGGGGCAGGAGACGTTCACTTCCAGCGCGGCCACGCCTTCCTCTTCATTGAGGCGGGCGGCCAGCTCGCCGAACTCGGCGGGGGAGGTGGCGTAAAGGTTGGCGATGACGGGCAGCTGCTGCCAGGGCAGGCGGGGGAGCTTTTCCTTGCAGAAGGCTTCCACGCCGTCGTTCTGCAGGCCCACGGCATTGAGCATGCCGGCCGTGGTCTCCACGATGCGCGGGCAGGGGTTGCCGTCGCGGGGCTGCAGGGACAGGCCCTTGACGATGATGCCGCCCAGGCTGGTCAGGTCGCCGTAGGGGGCGAATTCCATGCCGTAACCGAAGGTGCCGGAAGCCGTGAGCACCGGGTTCTTGAGGTGCAGGCTCTGCGTGGGCCCCTTGAGGGTGACGGAAAGATCCATAGAGTGCTGGTTCATGCTGTCCCCCGGCCTAGAGCTCGATCTGGTTGGCCCAGAACACGGGGCCGTGGTTGCAGGTCTGGACAAGGCCGTTGCGCTTGTCGGCCACGGGCCATTCCTCGGTGGTGCGGGTCACGCAGCCAAGGCAGGCGCCCACGCCGCAGGCCATGCGGTTCTCCAGCGAGAGCTGCACGCGGGCGTTGAGCTCACGGGCGAAGCCGTGCACGGTCTTGAGGAAGGGCAGGGGGCCGCAGGCCAGGATCAGGCCCTTCTGCTCGGCGTATTCGCGCATGCGTTCCTGGATGGTGAAGATGAAGTTGTCCAGGTCGCCGGGCACGGTCTCGCGCAGGCTGTCCAGGGGCACATGCTCGTTGATGCTGTCCACGGGGTAGCAGCTCAGCGGCTCGCGATGGCCAAAGAGCATGGTCACGTTCCACGGCTTGGGGTGCTCGCTCACATAGCCCACGAAGGGCACGATGCCCATGCCGCCGGCCAGCAGCAGGGTGGGGGTATCGGGCTCCATGGCGAAGCCGTTGCCCAGGGGACCCCAGACGCGCACGGTGTCGCCGGCCTTGAGTTCGGCCATGCGACGGGTGCCGCGCCCCACGACCTGGAAGAAGCAGATCAGGTGGCGGGAGGTCATGTGGCAGATGCCGAAGGGACGGGCCCAGGGCATCTCGAGACCGAACGACGTGGGCCGCACCATCACGAACTGGCCGGGACGCCACGACGGCCAGTCGGGGCGGGTGAGGCGCAGGGCGAAGAAGCGGCTTTCCTGGCCGGTCTGGCCGAAGGGGACCAGATCCAGCACCGTAAGTAGGCAGGAGCTAGGTTGTGTCATCGCGCAAGTATAGGAGCTTGTGCCGGAACGGTCAACATTCCGGGCCCGCCGGAAGCGGGCGGAAGGCGTTTTTTTCTGCCTGTGCCGCAAGCCGGGAAAAGCGCGGGCAAAGAGGCCCGCCCGTGCCTTTGGGGAAGCCTGCGTCAGGGAGGCGGAGGGCGGACGTCCGCGCCGCGGCATGTCCCGCATGTCCGGCCCGGCGGCGGCGCGGGAAAGGTACGGAAAATCGTTTCGATTTCAGTGTGTTGCGCCGACCCATACCGCACGACAGGCAAAAAAGGCGCTGAAGGGCCAAAGCATTGCAGGATAACTGTGTAATTTTTCACACGAAAATTGTCAGTACAGACGCGCCGTCACGTCTTCCCTTTTGCCATGATGCCCGCTATAGTCAGGTTTCTTTTGGGGCCGGGCCGGAATGATGCTGCTGCAGACCCCGTATAGCCTTTGATTTGCCCTGCATGGAGAATTGAGCATGAGCAAGAAGTTGACTGTTGCCGTTGTGGGCGCCACGGGCGCCGTGGGCCGTGAAATGCTGAAAACCCTGCACGATCGCCAGTTCCCGGCCACGGAAGTGCGTGCTTTCGCCTCGGCCCGTTCCGCCGGGACCAAGGTGCCTTTCGGCGATGACGAGCTGGTGGTGCAGGAACTGAAGGAAGATGTCTTTGAAGGTATCGACATCGCCATCTTCTCCGCCGGCGGCAGCACTTCCGAAAAATTCGCTCCCCATGCCGCCCATGCCGGCTGCGTGGTGGTGGACAACTCCTCCCAGTGGCGCATGGACGACCGCTGCCCCCTGGTCGTTCCCGAAGTGAACCCCGAACATCTGGAAGGCCATCAGGGCATCATCGCCAACCCCAACTGTTCCACCATCCAGATGCTGGTGGCCCTCAAGCCCATCCATGACGCCGTGGGCATCAAGCGCATCGTGGTCTCCACCTATCAGGCCGTGTCCGGTACCGGCCAGAAGGGCCTGGAAGAACTGGAACGCCAGACCCGCGACCTGTTCAACATGCGCGAGCCCGAAAACAAGGTCTATCCGTACCGCATCGCCTTCAACGTGCTGCCGCACATCGACGTCTTCCTGGAGAACGACTACACCAAGGAAGAGATGAAGATGGTCAACGAGACCGTGAAGATCTTCAACGATCCCACGGTCAAGGTGACCGCCACCTGCGTGCGCGTGCCCGTGTTCTACTGCCATGCCGAGTCCGTGAACATCGAGACGCACAAGAAGATGACCGCCAAGGAATGCCGCATCCTGCTTTCGCAGGCCCCCGGCGTGCGCGTCTTCGACAACCCGCGCGAGAAGATGTACCCCATGCCCGCCTACTGCGTGGGCGACGACGAGACCTATGTGGGCCGCATCCGCGAGGACGAGACCATCGAGAACGGCCTGAACCTCTGGATCGTGGCCGACAACGTGCGCAAGGGCGCGGCCCTCAATGCCGTGCAGATCGCCGAGGAACTGCTCAAGCGCGATCTGGTGCGCGTGCCCGACAAGAACGTTTTCATGTCCTAGTCCGCAGCGACGGGATAGTACAGTACAGGGGGAGGGGCCCGTCCCGCCGTGGCGGGGCAGGTCCTTCCCCCTGCTTTTTGCCGTGCGGCGCGCAGGCTCGGGCCTGATCCCCGGCAGCGGGGCAAGGTATTCCCCGCCGCTGCCGTTCGTGCTAGAAAAAGACGTTTCACCGGCGGCAGCCGCCGGCAGGGGCCCTGCCCCGATCAGCAACCACAACAGGCCGCTCCCGCGCGGGACGGCCTTTCGCGGGGATGCCATGAAGATTCTGGATGCCGATGCCTGGATGGCGGCCCTGATGGCCGCGCCCCGGCCCGGGGCCGACAAGATCCTGGCCTTTTATGATGCGCGTGTGGACGCCGTCTGCCGTGACGCGCGCTGCCTGCTCCTGCCCCTGGACGACCACATGTGCCACCGGGGCGATGCCCTGTTCGAGAGCCTGTGCTACCGCGAGGGCCGCATATTCGCCCTTGAGGAACACCTGGCCCGCCTGCGCGACGGCAGCCGCGCCCTTTCCCTGCTGCCGCCCTGTTCGTGGGACGAGCTGCGCGCCCGCATCCTGGACGTGGCCCGCGCTTCGGGCAGCGATCATGGCGACATCCGCGTGTTGGTGGGTCGCGGGCCCGGCGGCTTCGGCGTCTCGCCCGAGGAGTGCCCGCAGTCCAGCCTCTACATCGTGGCCCTGCGCAAGGCGTTGCCCACGGAAGCCTTTTACGAAAAGGGCCTTACGGCCTTTGCCAGCGCCATCCCGCCCAAGCAGGAATATCTGGCCCGCATCAAGAGCACCAACTATCTGCCCAATGTCTTTATGGCCGCCGAGGCCCGGCAGCGGGGCATGGACGTGGCCGTGACCTTTGACGAGGACGGCCATCTGGGCGAGGCCGCCATCGCCAATGTGGGCATCGTGGATGCCGAAGGCCGCCTGTGCTGTCCTGAAGGGCGCCGCATCCTGCCCGGCACCTCCATGCTGGCCGCCCGCAAGATCGCGCCGCAGCGCCTGCCCGTGGTGGAGCGCCCCATCCGTCGCGAAGAGATCTTCACCGCCCGCGAGATGCTGCTCTTCACCAGCGCCAGCCTGTGCGTGGGCATCAGCCACTTCGAAGGCCGTCCCATCGGCCAGGGCCCCGATGCCGGCCGTCCCGGCCCCGTGGCCCGCTGGCTGCGTGACGCCCTGCTGGAACACATGCTGGCCACCGGCACGCCGTTCTAGCATCGATCAACGTTTGCTGAGGGAAGGAGTCCCCTTCCCTCAAGCTCCCATTCCCCCAGCGCGCATTATCCAGAGAGCCCCTCCATGTCAGATGCCCATGGTGAAGCGCTCCATACAGGGAAATCCCCATCCCTTCACGGGACATTTGGCTTTTCTTGAATATGTGCGGGTTTTGGGGAAGGAGGGGGGATGGGGGAGGGAACCCCTTTTTGCCGCGAGCAAAAGGGGTTCCCTCCCCCATATATTTCTCCCGCCGGCCGTCGTCTGGACGGCGGGCGGGATGTTTTTTATACAGGAAAGGCCCCGTGCGGGCTTTTTTCCTGTTTTTGCCAAGACATGCCGCCGGATCACGCCGGGGCATCCACTCTTTCCAAGGAAGACGCCATTGAAATGCAAGATCTGCAAGGCGACGGCCGTGGTGGCCCTGCGCAGCCACAACGCCGCCTTCTGCCCCGACTGTTACCTCAAGTTCTTTGCCCGTCAGGTGGAAAAGGGCATCGAAGGCCAAAAGCTCTTCACCCGTGACGAACGCATCCTGGTGGCCCTTTCGGGCGGCAAGGATTCGCTGGCCCTGATGCTGGAGCTTTCCCGGCAGGGCTATGACGTCACCGGCCTGCACATCGACCTGGGCATCCCGGAATCCTCGCCCGTGGCCCGCGGCGTGGTGGAACGCTTCTGCGCCAAGCACGGCCTGAAGCTCATGGTCAAGGAACTGGCCGCCGAAGGCCTGGCCATCCCGCTGGTCAAGGAGCGCCTCAACCGTCCCGTCTGCTCGGCCTGCGGCAAGATCAAGCGGCATTTCTTCAACAAGGTGGCCCTGGACGAGGGTTTCGACGCCCTGGCCACGGGCCACAACCTGGACGACGAGGTGGCGCGCCTGTTCAGCAACACCCTGCGCTGGGACACGGCCTATCTTTCGGACCAGGGCCCGCGCCTGGACGGCGAGGACGGCTTTGCCCGCAAGGTCAAGCCCCTGTGGCGCCTGTCGGAATTCGAGACCGCCAACTATGCCTTCCTCATGGGCATCGAGCATCACTATGCTCCCTGCCCCTACAGCCCCGGCGCCAGCTTCAGCACGCTCAAGGCACTGCTGCAGCGTCTGGAAGCGGCCATGCCCGGCCGCAAGCTGGACTTCTACCAGGGCTTCCTGGCCCGCGCCCGGCCGGTGTTCGCCCGCCGCGAGGCCGAGGAGGGCGTGGAACTGGCGCCCTGCACCAGCTGCGGCTATCCCACCTCGTCCGGCGACATGTGCGGCGTGTGCCGCATCCGTGAAGCCCTCAAGGACAGCAAGTAGCCTTGGTTGCCCAAGACAGATCATGGCGGGGAGGGGCGGCGCCCCTCCCTGTTGCCGTTTCCTTCCCCGGCCTGATGCCGCTGCGGCCCTGCAGGGCCGGAAGGCCGCCCCAAAAGGCACGGCCCCATGCCTGCCGTCCCGAAGCCGCACGGACAGGTTGCGGACAGGAGACAGCCCGGCGCGCTGGCCGGGAGCATCCTTTTTCCCTGACCGGAGGATGGTTCCGGACACGGCCTGCCGGAGAGGCGCCCGAGGGACCCGGAGGGGCTTTCGTGTCTTCCGGGAGGGGAACACGCCATGCCCGTTTTAGGGCGGCATATGGCGCGGCGGCCGGGGCCATGATCGCAAGGGAGGCCCGTCATGGGCGTCGCTGAATATGTCCGGGCCCTGCTGGCTTCGGACAAACTGGGGCCGCAGGTACGGCACCATCGCTGCGAGCCCGCGCGTGCGGCCGTGTACGCGGAAAGCCGCCTGCCCTGGCCCGCGGCCATCCGGCGCACGCTGGAGGAACGCGGCCTGAGCGGCCTTTACAGCCATCAGGCCCTGGCCACGGACCACATCCGCGCCGGGCATTCCGTGGTGGTGGCCACGCCCACGGCCAGCGGCAAGAGCCTGATCTACAACCTGCCCGTGCTGGAACGCCATCTGCGCGACAGCGAGGCCCGCGCCCTCTATCTTTTCCCGCTCAAGGCCCTGGCCCAGGACCAGCTGGCCGGGCTGCAACGCCTGGTCGCAGGCTGGCCCGAGGAGGCCCGGCCCACGGCCGCCCTTTACGACGGCGACACCAGCGACCATTTCCGGCGCAAGATCCGCCGCGACCCGCCCACGGTGCTCATCAGCAATCCCGAGATGCTGCATCTGGCCCTGCTGCCGCACCATGAGCAGTGGGCCCCCTTCCTGGCCGGGCTGTCCCACATCGTGGTGGACGAGGCCCACACCTACCGCGGCGTGTTCGGCGCGCACATGGCGGGCGTGTTCCGCCGCCTCAACCGGCTGGCCGCCCATTACGGCGCCACGCCGTCCTATGTGTTCTGCACGGCTACGGTGGGCAATCCCGGCGAGCTGGCCGCGTCGCTCTCCGGCCTCGATCTGCTGCCCGGGCGCCAGCCGCCCGTGGTGGTGGACCAGTCCGGCGCGCCGCAGGGCGCACGGCATTACGTCTTTCTCGATCCCGATCAAAGCCCGGCCACGGCGGCCATCGATCTGTTGCGGGCCGCGCTGGCGCGCAAGCTGCGCACCATCGTCTATTGCCGTTCCCGCCGTATGACCGAGCTGGTCAGCCTGTGGGCCGGGAGCCTTTCCGGGCCGTGGGCGGGCCGCATCTCCGCTTATCGCGCGGGATTCCTGCCCGAGGAACGCCGCCAGATCGAGGCCCGCATGGCTTCGGGCGAGCTGCTGGCCGTGGTCAGCACCAGCGCCCTGGAACTGGGCATCGACATCGGCGGGCTGGATGTCTGCATTTTGGTGGGCTATCCGGGCACCATCATGTCCACCCTGCAACGGGGCGGGCGCGTGGGCCGTGCACAGCAGGAATCGGCCGTGGTGCTGGTGGCGGGCGAGGACGCGCTGGACCAGTATTTCATGAGCCATCCCGAAGACTTTTTCAGCCGTCCGGCGGAAAAGGCCGTGGTCAATCCCTGGAACGAGGTCATCCTGGCCCGGCATCTGGAATGCGCGGCTGCCGAGCTGCCCCTGTCCGCCCGCGATCCCTGGCTGGCCCCGGCCCCGGCGCAGGAGGCCCTGCGCGCCCTGGCGGGCCAGGGGCGCCTGCTGCTTTCCGCCGACGGCAGCCAGTGGCTGGC
>OLFY01003581.1_pt1 | contig 12411 bp, 9 predicted proteins | sample 1605611 | NCBI WGS metagenome assembly OLFY01 (sample SAMEA3888923, study PRJEB22519) | human gut metagenome | biome: human gut; feature: human-associated habitat; material: faeces | place: Denmark | collected 2011
CGGGCCGGGGGAGATGATGGTCAGATCTGCGTGATGTCGATGGGGGTAAGATCCTCGCTACGGCTCTGCTGGCGGACAGTGAGGATGGCCCGGGCGGTGTCGATGGCGGTGATGCAGCCCACGGAGTGCTCCACCGCAGAGCGGCGGATGCGGAAGCCGTCGGTGTCGTGCTTGCGGCCCTTGGTGGGAGTGTTGATGATCAGGTCCACGGTGCCGGAGGCGATCATATCCAGAATGTTGGGGTGGGCCTGAGAGACGCGGTTGACCCGCTTGCACTCGATGCCCGCCTCCTGGAGCACGTCGCAGGTGCCGGAGGTGGCAAAGAGCTCGATGCCCATCTCCTCAAAGCCCCGGGCGATGCCCACGATCTCCTGTTTGTCCTCGTCCTTGACAGTGATGATGATACGGCCGCCACGCTTGGGCGCCTTCAGACCGGCCCCCTTGAAGGCCTTCAGCAGGGCCTGAGGGAAGGTCTCGGCCAGGCCCAGCACCTCGCCGGTGGACTTCATCTCCGGGCCCAGGCCGGTGTCCACGTCAGTGAGCTTTTCAAAGGAGAAAACAGGGGCTTTGACGGCGTAGTAGTCGGCTTCCCTGTAGATGCCGGTGCCGTACTCCAGGTCCTTCAGCTTCTGGCCCAGCATCACTTTAGTGGCCAGATCGATGATGGGCACGCCGGTGACCTTGGAGATATAGGGGATGGTGCGGGAGGAGCGGGGATTGACCTCGATAACATAGATGTCGTCGTTATAGAGGATGTACTGGGCGTTGATCAGTCCAATGACACCCAAGTGCTTGGCCATGTTCTTGGTGTGCTTCAGGATCAGCTCCCGATGCTTGTCCTCCAGGTGGAGGGGGGGATAGACCGCGATGGAGTCGCCGGAGTGGACGCCGGCCCGCTCCACATGCTCCATGATGCCGGGGATGAGGATGTCCTCCCCATCGAACACGCCGTCCACCTCCAGCTCCCGGCCCATAAGGTACTTGTCGATGAGGATGGGATGCTCCTGAACGGTCAGGTTGATGATCCGCATGAACTCCTCGATGTTCCGGTCGGAGTAGGCGATCTCCATACCTTGCCCGCCCAGTACGTAGGAGGGCCGGACCAGCACGGGGTAGCCCAGCTCATTGGCCGCCTGAAGGGCCTCCTGGGTGGTAAAGACGGTGCGGCCCTTGGCCCGGGGGATGGCGCACTTCTCCAAAATCTCGTCAAAACGCTCCCGGTCCTCGGCGGCGTCCACGCCGTCGGCAGAGGTGCCCAGGATCTGCACCCCCATCTCAGTCAGCGCCTTGGCCAGCTTGATGGCGGTCTGTCCGCCGAACTGGACCACGGCGCCCCAGGGCTTCTCCAGCTCCACGATGTTCTGCACATCCTCGGCGGTCAGCGGCTCGAAGTACAGCTTGTCCGCCACATCGAAGTCAGTGGAGACGGTCTCGGGGTTGTTGTTGATGATGATGGTCTCATAGCCCATGCGGCGGAAGGCCCACACAGAGTGGACAGAGCAGTAGTCGAATTCGATGCCCTGGCCGATGCGGATGGGGCCGGAGCCCAGCACCAGCACCTTCTTCTTGCCGGAGCCGTTGTCCACCGCCTCGTTCTCTCCGTCATAGGTGGAGTAGTAATAGGGGGTCTCGGCGTCGAACTCGGCGGCGCAGGTGTCCACCATCTTGAAGGAGGGGATGATGCCGTACCGCTCCCGCAGGGCCTTCACCTGGGCCTGGGTCATGCCGCACAAGGTGCCGATATAGCTGTCGGCGAAGCACATCTCCTTGGCCCGCTTCAGGGTGTCCATATCGGGCTCACCCTTACAGCGGGACAGCTCGTTCTCCATGTCGATGATCCGCTGGAAGCCGTCCAGGAACCAGATGTCCATCTTGGTGATGTGGTTGATCTTCTGGGGGGAGAAGCCGCGGCGCAGGGCCTCGGCCACCACAAAGAGACGCTCGTCGGTGACCTGGACCAGCAGGTCCTCGATCTCGTCGGTGTACAGGCCCTCCAGCTTGTCCAGCTTCAGGGCCCGCACGTTCAGCTCCAGGGAGCGGATGGCCTTCATGACCTCGCCGGGGGCCTTCATCTGAGTGCCCAGGGTACGGCTGGCGGTGGTGAACTTGTCAAAGGGCAGGCGGGGGATCTTCAGCACGCAGTAGTCGATGGTGGGCTCGAAACAGGCGGTGGTCTTGCCGGTCACCGCGTTGGGGATCTCGTCCAGGGTGTAGCCCAGGGCCACCTTGGCGGCCACCTTGGCGATGGGGTAGCCGGTGGCCTTGGAGGCCAGGGCAGAAGAGCGGGACACACGGGGATTGACCTCGATGACTGCATACTCGAAGGAGTCCGGGTTCAGGGCGAACTGCACGTTGCAGCCGCCCTCGATCTCCAGGGCGGAGATGATGTCCAGGGCGGCGGAGCGGAGCATCTGGAACTCCCGGTTGGCCAGGGTCTGGGTGGGGGCCACCACGATGGAGTCGCCGGTGTGGACGCCCACGGGATCGATGTTCTCCATGGAGCAGATGGTGATGACGTTGCCGGCGGAGTCCCGCATGACCTCGAACTCGATCTCCTTCCAGCCGGCGATGCACCGCTCGATGAGCACCTCGTGGACCCGGGACAGGTTCAGGCCGCGGTCGCAGATCTCCCGCAGGGAGACCTCGTCGTAGGCGATGCCGCCGCCGGTGCCGCCCAGGGTATAGGCGGGGCGGACGATCACAGGGTAGCCGATCTCGTTGGTGAAGGAGACGGCATCCTCCACGGTGTTGACCACCTTGGAGGTGACGCAGGGCTGGCCGATGGACTCCATGCAGTCCTTGAAGCCCTGGCGGTCCTCCGCCTTGTGGATGGAGGCGGGGCTAGTGCCCAGCAGGCGCACGCCGTACTTCTCCAGGGTGCCGTTCTCATACAGCGCCATGGCCAGATTCAGGCCGGTCTGGCCGCCCATGTTGGGCAGAAGGGCGTCAGGGCGCTCCTTCTCAATGATCTGAGTGATGGAGGGCAGGTTCATGGGCTCGATATAGACGTGGTCGGCGATGTCCTTGTCCGTCATAATGGTGGCGGGGTTGGAGTTGATCAGGACGACCTCCAGGCCCTCCTCCTTCAGCGCGCGGCAGGCCTGGGTGCCGGCATAGTCGAATTCGGCGGCCTGGCCGATGACGATGGGGCCGGAACCCAGCACCAGGACCTTCTTGATATCGGTGTACTTCGGCATTACTTGGCACCTCCCATGGAGTCGATAAAGCGGTTGAAGAGGTATTCCGTATCCTTGGGGCCGGCGTTGGCCTCGGGATGGAACTGAGTGGTAAAGCAGTTGGGGCGCTTGTACTTCAGTCCCTCGCAGGTGCCGTCGTTGACGTTGATGTGGGATACCTCGGCCACGGCAGGGTCCACCGTGTCAGAGAGGACCATATAGCCGTGGTTCTGGCTGGTGATGAACACACGTTCCTTCTCCAGGTCACGGACGGGGTGGTTGCCGCCCCGGTGGCCATAGGCCAGCCGGCCTGTCTTGGCGCCGGTGGCCAGGGCCAGAAGCTGGTGGCCCATGCACACGCCGAAGATGGGGATGGTGCTGTCATAGAGCTTGCGCAGCTCTGCGATGATCTCAGTGTTCTCAGCGGGATCGCCGGGGCCGTTGGAGAGCATCACGCCGTCAAAGCCGCTGGAGAGCACCTCGCTGGCGGGGGTGTAGGCGGGCAGGGCCACGACCTTACAGCCGCGGCGGCGCAGGCACTCGATGATGTTCTGCTTCACGCCGTAGTCCATCACGGCCACCAGGTGCGTTTCCTCGCCATAGGCGTCAAACACCTCGGGCTCGGTCCGGGTCACCCTGCGGATGGTATCTTTCACCTCATAGGAGCGCAGCCGCTCCATGACCTCGGCCACATTAAAATGCTCCGCACAGGTGAGCATACCGTTCATGCTCCCCTGACTGCGGAGTATTTTCGTCAGTGCCCGGGTATCCACGCCCTGGATGCCGGTAATGTCGTATTGTTTCAGATAGCTGTCCAGTGTGTCCTCACAGCGGAAATTACTCCCCTGGGGAGACAGATGGCGGACAACAAGGGCCTCCACCCAAGGGCGGCGGGACTCGTTGTCCTCGTGGTTGACGCCGTAATTGCCAATGAGGGGATAGGACATCACCACGCCCTGTCCAGCATAGGAGGGGTCGGTCAGGATCTCCTGATAGCCGGTCATGGAGGTGTTGAACACCATCTCACAGATCCGGTCGGAGGTGCCGCCGATGCTGGTCCCGGAAAAAACGCTTCCGTTGGCCAGGATCAAAGTCGCTTTCATCAATTCTCTCACACGCCTTCCGTTCCAGGTTCTCATACGCATTGCTTCAGGAGGGCATGACCCTCCAGTTTGCTTTTTAATATTTTATCGGAAAACGACCCGCAATGCAAGATGTCGTTTCTCCTTTTTTCGAAAAAAAACACCGGCGGCTTTTGGAGAAAACGCACCGAAGAATTAAAGAATAATAGGGCCGGAGAAGGGCAAGAATGAGAGGGATGGAACGAAGCGCCCGGCGGGCCGGGGGCGGACAGGAGGAAGCCATGTTCACCGCGCTGATCCGTACCGTGATCCTATACATCCTCATCATCGCCGGGGTGCGGCTGATGGGCAAGCGCCAGGTGGGGGAGCTGGAGCCCTCGGAGCTGGTGCTCTCCCTGCTCATCGCGGACCTGGCCTCGGTGCCCATGCAGGACCTGGGCATCCCCCTCCATGCCGGGGTGGTGCCCATCCTGGCCCTGCTGTCCCTGACCATGATCCTCTCGGTGCTGACCATGAAGAGCATCCGCTTCCGCACCCTGATGTGCGGCCGGCCCAGCATCGTGGTCCGGGACGGAAAAGTGGACCAGGGGGAGATGCGCCGCAACCGGCTGACGGTGGATGAGCTTCTGGAGGAGCTGCGGGGGCAGGGCTACACCGATCTGGCTGGGGTGAAATACGGCATCCTGGAGACCAACGGCCGGCTGTCCGTCCTGCCCTACGCCGAGCAGAGGCCGGCCACCGCCCGGCAGCTGGGGCTGGAGAGCCGGGAGACCGGGCTGCCTGTGGTCATCATCAGCGACGGGCGCATTTTGCAGGACAACCTGAAGCGGCGGGGGCTGGACCTGTCCTGGCTGGACAAGCAGCTGGCGGAGCACGGGTATCCCGACTTCCGGGACGTGTTCCTGCTGACAGTGGACGAGGCCGGGGGCGTGTATTTCGTCCCCAGGGAGGGAAAGTAGGGAATGGGAGAGATGAAGCGCCTTTGGGCGGCGGTGGGCATCCTGGCCGCTCTGCTGGCCGCCGCCCTGGGTACCGGCTGGTGGGTGGACGGACTGACTGCAGATTATGTTTCTCGGCTGGAGCAGGCCCAGGCCATGAGTGAGAGGGGCGACTGGGAGCGGGCTGCCCAGGTGACGGGAGGGGTGTACCGGAACTGGCAGGAGAGGAGCTTCTGGCTCCATGCCCTGCTGCGACACAGCGACACGGACCAGGTGCTGCTCCTGTTCCGCTCGGTGGAAGAGTACCTGAAGCTGGAAGAGATGGACCAGTACGCAGCCGCCAACGCCCAGCTCATCGCCCAGCTGGAGCTGCTGGCGGAGATGGAGGACCCCTCTCTGGAAAATGTGCTGTAAGAGAGGACCGGCCCGGACATGGCATCCATGTCCGGGCCGGTCTCTTTGCATGACGTGAAGACAAGGGGGCGCTTCTCACGATTTTTACGACCGTGCCCTGCCCCTGCGGGCATAGAGGGCGTAAAATCCAGCGCCCAGGGCCGCGGTGACGGCTTCGGTGAGGGGAAAGGCCAGCCAGACGCCCGTCATGCCCCAGCAGGCGGCCAGCAGGAAGGCCATGGGGAGGATCAGGAGGAAACCCCGCAGCAGGGAGGTGATATGGGCAGGCAGGGCCCGCTCCACCGAGGTGAAATACATTGACAGGATGATGTTGAACCCGGCAAAGAGCGCGCCGGTGAAATAGAGCCGCAGGCCCTCTTCGGCGATCTGCTGGAGCCGGGGGTCCCCCTCACTGTTGAAGATCAGGGCCACCGGTCCGGCAAAGAGGAACAGCAGGAGGTAGAGGGCGGCGGACAGGACCAGGAGGGTGATCAGGGCATAGCGCAGGTACTGGCGGATCAGACCGGGACGGTCCTGGCCGTGGGCGGTGCTCACCAGAGGCTGGATGCCCTGAGAGATGCCGGTGTACACGGCGGTGACCACCAGGGAGATGTTGGCGATGACGCCGTAGGCCGCCACTCCCGTGTTGCCCTCCAGACCCAGGATGATGCTGTTGAAGGCGATCATGACCACGGCGGAGGACAGCTGGGCCAGCAGGGAGGGCAGGCCCAGGGAGAGGGCAGAGGCTGTGGGGCCGGGGGAGAGAGGGCCGGGGACCAGGCGCAGATCTCCCTTTTTGCGGATACAGTGAGGAAGCAGGATGAGGATGCCCAGCACGGGGGACATCCCGGTGGCCAGCACCGCACCGAAGATGCCCATCCCCATGGGGAAAATAAAGATGTAGTCCAGCACGATGTTGGCCAGGCTGCCTGCTGCAGTGGCCAGCATGGACAGCCGGGGGTCCCCGTCGTTGCGGACGAAGCAGAGCAGCACGTCGTTGACGAGGGTGGCGGGGGCGAAGAGGAGCAGCACCTGGAGATAGGTCCGGGTCATCTCAAACACAGCTTGGTCGGCCCCCAGGAGGACGGTGATCCCATGGGAGCAGAACAGGCCCAGCAGGAGGAAGGGGATGGAGAAGAGGACGGACAGAAGAAGCATGCCGGTGAACATCCTGGAAGCGCCGCCGGGGTTCCCCCGGCTCTGATGAATGGAGTATTTGGTGGCCCCGCCCATCCCCAGCATCAGGCCGGTGCCGTGGATGAAGTTGTAGATGGGGATAGCCAGATTCAGGGCGGCCAGCCCGGCGGTGCCCAGGCCCTGGGCCACGAAGAAAGTGTCGGCCAGGATGTAGCAGGACACCGCGATCATGCCGCAGGAGCTGAGGGCGGAGTAGCGGACAAACTCCCGCAGAGGAGTGGACTGTGACATATTCTGCACCTCTTTCAGTAGGGTCCAGCCCCGGCCGCGCCAGGGCAAAGAAAAAGCGCTGTGATCCCGTATCTTACAAAGGCCTAACGATACAGGGAAACGACGCATGGGGCCCACCCGGCGGTGGACCGTCTATCCAATTTGTACTCTTAAGATACCAGAAGAGGGCGGGAATGTCAAGGCCATTCCAGGAGGAGAAGGGAGCTGGCGGGTTTGGTCTGGACCGATCCCGCCGGAGGAGTCAGGCGCGGGGGGATGGGGCGGTCTGCCCATCTGGGCAGGGCGGGCCGGAGAAAGAAAACAGGGCTGCCTACGGGATAACAGACAAATCGCAGGCGGGGGCGAAGGTGTGCACCGGCTCCTCCCCCCGCAGCAGGCGCAGGCCGCCCAGGGCCAGGGCCTCCATCTCATTTTCCCCCGGGATGACCACCACCCGGGCCAGGTTGTGGAGGTAGCCGATGACCATGTCGGTGAGCATCTTGGAATAGGCCAGCCCGCCGGTGAGGATCACTGCGTCGATCAGTTCGGTGAAGCAGCCCAGCAGGGTGCCAACCCCCTTGGCGATCTGGAGGGCCTGGGCCTTGTACACCAGGGCGGCCCGCTCGTCTCCCGCCTGGATGCGCCTCTCGATCTCCCGGCAGTCGTGGGTGCCCAGCAGGGCGGACATGCCCCCCTCGCCCCGCAGCTTTTTCAGCATCTCCGCCTTGGTGTATTTGCCGGAGTAGCACAGGTCCACCACATAGAGGGTGTTGGTGCTTCCCGAGCGGTCGGGGGAGAAGGGGCCGGCGTCATCGGATACCGAGTCGATGATTCGGCCGTGGCTGTGGGCACTGATACTGATGCCGCCCCCCAGATGGGCCACCACCAGATTCATGTCCTTATAGGCCAGCCCCCGGCTCTCGGCGTACTTGTGGGCGGTGGCCCGGGCGTTGAGCACATGGCAGAAGCTGGTGCGGGTGACCCCCTTGAAGCCGGTGATCCGGGCCTCGGGCAGCAGCTCGTCGCTGGTGACGGCGTCATAGATGTAGGCGGGGATGCCCAGGGGCCGGGCGAAGGCCAGGGCCATCACGCCTCCCAGGTTGGAGGCGTGCTCAAAGACCGGATAGTGGAGCAGGCAGTCCACCAGGGCGTCGTTCACCTGGTAGCCCCCGGCCACGATGTTGGGCAGGATGCCGCCTCGGCCCACCACGGCGGTGAGGGTGGACAGGTCCACCCGCTCCTGGGCCAGCAGGCCCCGGACCAGGGCCACCCGGTAGTCCAGCTGGTCGTTGAGGGTGGGGAAGGGGGCAAAGTCCTGATTGGAGTGGGGGATGCTCCGGGAAAAGAGAGGCCGGGTGCCGTCATACACCGCCGCCTTGGTGCTGGTGGAGCCGGGGTTCAGGATAAGCAGCCGTTCCGGCATGAGAAACGCCTCCTTTTTGGCAGGATCACCGCCGGGACATGGCGGCGCAGATGAGGATGGAGTTATATTTCTCCTCCCAGGAAGCCCCCCGGGAGTTGAGGGCGATGGGCACCGAGGCGCCCAGCACCACACCGGCCATCTTCCCGCCGGCCAGCCCATAGAGGGCCTTGCCCAGCAGATTGCCGGCGGCGATGGAGGGGACGAGAAGGATGTCCGCGTCCCCCGCCACCGGGCTGCAGTAGCCCTTGAGGCGGGCCGCCTCAGCACTGGTGGCCAGATCCAGAGAGATGGGGCCCTCCACTAGGCAGGGGCCGAAGTCTCCCCGCTCCCCCTCCTCCCGGAGGGCGGCGGCGTCTCCGGTCTCGGGCATGCGGGGGCTCACCGTCTCCGCAGCACACAGCGCCGCCGCCTTGGGCCTCTCATACCCCAGAAAGCGGCACAGTGACAGGGCGTTGCGGAGGATGGCCCGCTTCTCCTCCAGGCCGGGAGCGACGACCAGCCCGCCGTCGGTGATGTAGAGCAGCTTGTGGTAGGCGGGGACCTCCAGAATGGCCACATGGGAGAGCAGCCCATCCCCGCGGATGCCGCCGGCACGGTCTACTACAGCCCCCAGCAGGGCACCCGTGGACAGACGGCCCTTGATGAGCAGACTGCCCCGCCCCTGGCGGACCAGGGCCACAGCCCGGGCGGCGCACTCCGCCTCTGTTCCGGCGGGGACCAAGTCCTCATCCGGGACCGAAGCGCCCAGACGGTCCAGCAGGGGGCGGAGCTGGTCCGGGGGCCCCACCAGGATGGGGTGGATCAGGCCGTCCCGCCGGGCGGCCAGCACGGCCTGGAGGGTGTGCTCATCCTGGGCGGCGGCCACCACGGCGGACCGGGGACCGGACTGATGGAGCTGCTGCCGGAGCTGGGCAAAGGATGAAAGCATGGACAAAACCCTCCTTTTTTGGATAGTTTACCACGGAAGAGGAAAAATGTACATCATTTTTCTCTGGGAGGCCTGGGCGGAGGATAGGGGGAAACAAAGACCGCCCGCCCCCCATCGGGGAGGCGGGCGGTGGATCAGGCGGTCAGTTCATCCTCGGTTCTGGGCCTCCACCAGGCGGACGCCGCAATACTGCTCCCGCAGCTTGGGCTTTTCAATCTTGCCGGTGGCGTTACGGGGGACGGGGGCGAAGATGATCTTCCGGGGGCGCTTGTACCGGGGCAGGTCAGTGCAGAACTGGTTGATCTCGCTCTCTGTGCAGGTCATGCCCTCTTTGATCTGGATGATGGCGGCGGCGATCTCCCCCAACCGCTTGTCGGGCAGGCCGATGACGGCCACGTCGTGGACCTTGGGGTAGGCGGCCAGGAAGTCCTCAATCTGCACCGGGTACAGGTTCTCGCCGCCGGAGATGATGACGTCCTTTTTCCGGTCCACTAAGAAGTAGAAGCCGTCCTCATCCTGCTTGGCCATGTCGCCGGTGTGGAGCCAGCCGTCCTTGAGCACCTCGGCGGTGGCCTCCGGATTGTGGTAGTAGCACACCATGACGCCGGGGCCCTTCACACACAGCTCCCCCACATGGCCGAAGGGGACGGGCTGGTCGTTCTCGTCGGTGATCTTCACCTTCCAGCCGCAGCCGGGGACGCCGATGGCCCCCACCTTATGGAGATTGCCCAGGCCCAGGTGGACGCAGCCCGGTCCGGTGGACTCGGACAGGCCGTAGTTGGTGTCGTACTGGTGATGGGGGAAATAGCTCATCCAGTGCTTGATGAGGGAGGGGGGCACCGGCTGGGCGCCGATGTGCATCAGCCGCCACTGGGACAGGCGGTAGTCCTCCAGCTTCAGCTCACCACGGTCCAGGGAGGCCAAAATGTCCTGGCACCAGGGCACCAGCAGCCAGACGATGGTGCAACCCTCGTTGGAGACGGCATCGAAGATGGCCTTGGGGGAGTTGCCCTTGAGCAGGACGGCCCGGCTGCCGGTGAACAGGGAGCCGAACCAGTGCATCTTGGCGCCGGTGTGGTACAGGGGCGGGATGCAGAGGAATACGTCCTCGTGACAGGTCTCGTGGTGGACGGCCTCCATCCGGGCGGACTGGAGCAGGGCCTGGTGCTTGAGGAGGATGGCCTTGGGGAAGCCGGTGGTGCCGGAGGAGTAGTAGATGGCCGCGTCATCCTCATCCTGGATGAGCACCTTAGGGGGCTCACTGGAGCAGTTGGCGGTGGCGGTGTGGTAGTCCTCGGCAAAGGAGGGGCAGTTCTCTCCCACAAAGAAGAGCAGGCGGCCCCGGGACAGGGAGGGCGCCACGTCCTCCACCCGGCCGATGAACTCCGGGCCGAAGAGGAGCACATCCACGTCGGCCAGCTGGACGCAGTACTCGATCTCCTGGGCGGTGTAGCGGAAGTTCAGGGGGACGGCGATGGCTCCGGCCTTCAGGATGCCGAAATAGATGGGCAGCCACTCCAGGCAGTTCATCAGCAGGATAGCCACCTTGTCCCCCTTCTTCACCCCGCGGGAGAGGAGCATGTTGGCCACCCGGTTGGCCTTCTCGTCGAAGACGCCCCAGGTGATCTCCCGGCGGTAGGGGACGGTGGATGCGGGCTCGATGAGCTCATATTCCTTCCACGTGACCCGGTGCTTTTCCTGGATCTCCGGGTTGATCTCCACCAGGGCGGTCTCGCCGCCGTAGAGCTTGTGATTGCGCTCCAGCAGGTCGGTAATGGGCATAGCAAGGCATCCTTTCTGATAAAACGCTTTTATGCGATAATAGTTTAGAATGTAAAAGTACTCGTTAAAGTATCATAGCGAATTTTTTCCCGAATGTCAAGAGGAAAGGTCCTTTCTTTCCCAAACGCCTCCTGCTGGCGGGATCTTTCAGAGGCAGCGTCTTTGGAGCGAAGGAGGGGACCCCTGCCTGGAGACACAGAAAATCCCGCTTGACAAATGGGAAGAGAGGTGTATAATGCAAACCAACAAAGGCGCAGACGGAGACAGCATAGAGCGCGGAGAGAGCCAGTCAGAGAGTTCCCGGTAGGTGCGAGGGGCCTGGTTCCGCAGCTTGAAATTTCCTCTCCCGAGCCGTCCGAGGAACGCTCCCTCCGGGGGCAAGTAGAGCGGAACCGGGTCCTCCCGTTACAGAGGCTGGGTATTGCTGGATACCCATTGAGGCCGCACTCGCGAGGGGGCGGTAAAAAGAGGTGGTACCACGGGGCACGCCCCGTCCTCTGGCGGCAGTCGCCAGAGGTTTTTTTGTACCCTTTTTCAAAAAACGGTCCCCGACAGGGCGGTTTTCTCTTTACCTTCACGCTTTGATGTGCTAAAATCACTTTAAACCATTGAACCACGGGCGTCCCTTTGCCCGCGGCGCGAAAAAGGAGTGACACTATGCCCAAAGCGGAACATCAGAGGGGCCGCAGCATGGCCCTGTACGAGACAATCCTGAAGCTGAAGGACCTGGACGAGTGCTGCCGTTTTTTTGACGACCTGTGCACCCCCACCGAGCTGCGCTCCCTGGAGCAGCGGTTCGACGTGGCGGTCTACCTCCAGCAGGGGTTGGTCTACCTGGACATCCTGGAGAAAACGGGGGCCAGCAGTGCCACCATCAGCCGGGTCCGCCGGGCCATGCTGGACAACGGCGCCGGCGGTGTGATGCAGGACGTCATCATCCGGGAGGGCCTGGGAGAGCCCAAAGCAGATCCTGAGCCGTGACGGTGCGGGAAGCCGTCCGGCTTTGCGGGGAAGAACAATACAGAAAGCAGGGAACAGATTCATGAAACAACTGATGTTGGGCAACGCCGCCGTTGCCCGGGGACTTTACGAGGCGGGCTGCTGCGTGATCTCCAGCTACCCCGGCACCCCCAGCACCGAGATCACCGAGGAGGCCGCCAAATTCGACGATATTTACTGTGAGTGGGCCCCCAATGAGAAGGTAGCCATGGAGGTGGCTTTCGGCGCCAGCCTGGCAGGAAAGCGGGCCTTCTGCGCCATGAAGCACGTGGGACCGCTTTCC
>OLFY01003592.1_pt1 | contig 12359 bp, 14 predicted proteins | sample 1605611 | NCBI WGS metagenome assembly OLFY01 (sample SAMEA3888923, study PRJEB22519) | human gut metagenome | biome: human gut; feature: human-associated habitat; material: faeces | place: Denmark | collected 2011
GAAGAAGCCAGGTGATCTGACCTTTGCCCTGTGCCAGCAGTATGTGGATGAGGTGGTCACTGTCAGCGAGGACGAGATCGCCTCCGCCATCCTGGCGCTGATGGAGGGGCAGAAGACCGTGGCGGAGGGCGCCGGCGCCGTGCCGGTGGCGGCGGTGATGTTTGGCAAGGTGGACACGTCGGAGAAGAAAACCGTGTGCGTGGTCTCCGGCGGCAATGTGGACGTGACCACGCTGTCCCGGATCATCACCAAGGGCCTGTCCAAGGCCGGGCGGATCGCAGAGATCAGCACGAAGGTGGCGGATAAGCCCGGCAGCCTGCTGCAGCTTTTGAAGGTGGTGGCGGACAGCGGCGCCAACATCCTCAGCATCAACCATGCCCGGGAGGATCAGCATTCCGACGTGGGAGCCTGCATGGTCTCCATGGTGCTGGAGACCCGGGACGCCGCCCATGTGGAGCAGATCCGACGGGAGCTGACGGCCATGGGCTATGAGCTGGAAAAGGAGTAAAAAGGCGGGCATCCAAAGGATGCCCGCTTTCTTTTCCCTCAATTCCCGGTCTCCAGAGAGATCTGATTGAACATGGTCAGGATATCGTCCATAGAGGTGGCCCGCTTCTCCGCTCCGGCCCGGTCCAGCACCACCCGGCCCCGGTTCATCATCAGGATCCGGTCTCCATACTCCACCGCGTAGCGGAGGTTATGGGTGACCATCATGGCCGTCAAATGCTTTTCACGGATGACTCTGTCCGTCAGGGCCATGATGACCTCAGCGGTCTTGGGGTCCAGGGCCGCCGTGTGCTCGTCCAGAATCAGGAATTTCAGGGGCGTCATGGTGGCCATCAGCAGCGCCACCGCCTGCCGCTGGCCGCCGGAGAGAGCCCCCATCCGCACATCCAGCTTATCCTCCAGTCCCAGGCCCAGGGAGGCCAGCTGCTGGCGATAGAAGTCGATACGCTTTTTATTGACGCCCCGGCCCAGGCCGTAGGACCCGCCCTTGTTATCCGCCAGGGACAGATTTTCCAGCATGGTGAGGTTGGGGCAGGTGCCGGCGGCGGGGTCCTGGTAGCCCCGGCCCATGGTGGCGTACCGCTGGTAGTCCTTCAGCTTGGAGATGCTCCGGCTGCCCAACAGCACGTCGCCGCCCTCGATGGGGATAGAGCCGCAGATGATGTTCAGCAGGGAGGTCTTGCCGCTGCCATTGCTGCCCACGATGGCCACGAACTGCCCCGGCCTTACATGGAAGCTGATGTGGGAGAGCACGTCGTCCCCGCTGCCCGAGGCCACATATTTGAAGGAGACGTCCCGGAACTCCACCTCGCCCCTGGGGGCGGGCAGGACGTGGTCCGTTCCGTCCGCCGCCTCCCCGGGGAGGGCCGCCCGGCAGATCTCCCCCTCCGGCTTGTTCTCCACAGAGGGCTCTGTCTCCAGCACCTCCTTGATGCGGTGGGCGCAGGCCTGAGCCCGGGAGAGCTGGAGCAGGGACATGGCCACCATCATCACGCTCATGAGGATCTGCACGATGTAGTTGATGAAGGCCTGGAGGTCGCCCAGTTCAAAGGTGCCCCCCATGACCATGCCTCCGCCGAAGTAGAGCACCGCCACTGTGGCCCCGTTGAGGGCCAGCATCATCACCGGCATGATCGCAATGATCCGCAGGCCCACTGCCAGAGCGGCGTCCATCAGCTCATCGTTGGACTTCTTGAACTTGATGCGCTCGTAGCCCTCCCGGACAAAGGCCTTCACCACTCGGATGGCCACCAGATTCTCCTGGAGCGTATTGTTCAGGTTGTCGATCTTGGTCTGCATGGTCTCAAAGAGCTTGGTGCACACCTTCATCAGAATGCCGATCACCAGCACCATCAGAGGAATGACCACCACCAGCACCAGTGCCAGCCTGGCGTTCAGATAGAAGCTGATACACAGGGCGGCCACCAGCATCACTGGAGCCCGTACCAGCATCCGCAGACCCATGGCCAGCATCATGGTCATGGCATTGACATCGTTGGTCATACGGGTGATGAGGGAGGCGGAGGAGAAACGGTCAATGTCCGCAAAGGAGAACTCCTGCACCTTGTCGAAGAGGCACTGGCGCAGATTGGCGCCAAAGCCCTGGCTGGCAAAGGCAGAATACTTGGCCGCCAGCACACCGCACAGCATGGCCACGCCCGCCAGCACCAGCATCACCGCACCCAGCTGAAAAATGTAAGTCTCGTCGCCGGCTGGGATGGCCGTATCCACGATCTCTGCCATGACCAGGGGCAGCAGCAGCTCACAGATGACCTCCACCACGATGAGGATGGGAGACCAGACCGCCTGCCGCTTGTAGCCCTGCAGGTGGGTCAGAAACAACTGAAGCAAATCGATCATCTTCCTTTCTTGGTTTTTTAAGAAGCTTATGGTCAAAATGACGAGAAATCCAGCCGCGCGCCCGCCGCTTCATCGTTCCCGCCCTCAGGCAAGGGGAGAAGCCCGCACGCCGGCCAGGGGAGCCTGGAGGTTCTCCAGCATCCGCAGATAGAAGCCCCGCATCACCGCCTGCTCCTCGGTGGTAAAGCCGGTGAACATTCTGCGGGTCACCCGCTGCAGGCAGGCGAAGCAGTCGTCCACCGCCTTCTCCCCCTTGGCGGTCAGCCGCACCCGGTTCCTCCGGGCGTCCCCAGGCTCCGGCTCCCGGTGAATATACCCCTTTTTCTCCAGGGATTTCAGGGATGCTGCCACTGCGGGCGGCGAAATGTTCAGCAGCTCCGCCAGCTCCCTCTGGGCCTGCCCGTCCGGGCAGCGCTCCCCCGCGCTGCGCAGGATGCACAGCAGAAGGGGATGGCCCACTTCCTGCAGTCCCGCCGCGCTCAATTCCGCCTGCACCGCATTCCGATGCGCCTGATGCATCTGGTGTTCCAACACACCCAGATCCATGTTCAGACTGGACATATCTCCGCCCCCTTACGGAATATTTTTCAATCATTAACGGCTTAATAATTAACATGCTGATTATTTTAGCATTCGGCCATAAAAAGTCAAGGGGAGCCCTGTATGTTTCAAAAATTGTTCATAAATGGACCGGCCCTCCCCTCTGCGGAGGCTGTGTCCCCGTGTAGGGCGTAGTGCCCCCATCGGCCCTGCACGGGATACAGGCCCCACCGCTCCCCATCCTCCATTTATTTCATTTTCAGAAAGCTTATTTGGAACATTCGTTTGACTTTTTTGCTTTCCTGTGCTATGATTTTATTAAATGAACCGACGACGCCCATCTGTGGAAAGGAGTCAGACCATGGAGAAACTCACTGCGAAGCAGCAGAAGATCTACGACTACATCCAGACCTTTTCCGCGGAACATGGCTATCCCCCTTCTGTCCGTGAGATCGGCGCGGCTGTGGGTCTCAAGTCCCCCTCCACCGTCCATTTCCATCTGAAGGGGCTGGAGGAGGCTGGCGTCATCATCAAGGCAGAGGGCAAGACCCGGGCCATCACCCTGTCCGGCACCGGCCGGCCGGTGGCGGAGGAGCAGGACCCCCACGCCGATCAGATCCCGGTGGTGGGCAGTGTGGCTGCCGGCTCCCCCATCCTGGCGGAGGAGTGCATTGAGGACTACCTCACCTTTGATACCCAGGGCCTGTCCGGGGAGCACTTCGCCCTGCGGGTGCGGGGGGAATCTATGCTGGACGCCGGCATCCTGCCCGGGGACTTAGTGGTGGTCCACCGCCAGCAGGAGGTCCACAGCGGTGAGATCGTGGTGGCCCTGTTTGAGGATGAGGCCACCGTCAAGACCTATCGCCGGAAGGACGGCCATGTGTGGCTCATGCCGGCCAACGACGACTATACCCCCATCGACGGCGACCGGGCCGAGATCCTGGGCAAGGTGGTGGCGGTAGTCCGCCGCTACTGAGTCCCGCCCAGGTGTTTTTCCTGCCTCTGAAATAAAATTTTTGCCAGATCCCCGGGATTTTCTCTTGACATCCCGGGGATTTCCTATATAATAATTAAGCCTGTCTTTCTGATGAGACAGGAGATATCCTTGCTCCCGGATCTTCCGGGGGCCATATGTCCATAAGGAGGTGCAAGAACTATGGCAAAAATCAACGCGAACTACGAGGCGCTCTACATCCTGGACCCCGCCCTGGGCGAGGAGGAGATCACCGCTCTGGTGGAGAAGTTCAAGGGTGTGGTGGAGGCCAACGGGACCGTCTCTGAGATCGATCAGTGGGGCAAGCGCCGTCTGGCTTATCCCATCAACGACCTGAACGAGGGCTACTACGTCCTGATGACTTTCAATGCCGCCGCCGCCATTCCCCACGAGCTGGACCGTCTGTTCCGGATCAACGACAGCGTGATGCGTTCCCTGATCGTCTGCAAGGACCAGTGAGGGAGGCGGGCATATGCTCAACAAGATCATCCTCATGGGTCGTCTGACCCGTGACCCCGAGCTCCGGCACACCCAGACCGGGACGGCTGTGGCCTCCTTCTCTCTGGCAGTGGACCGGGACTTTAAGGACAAGGCCACCGGCGACCGCACCACCGATTTCATTGATGTGGTTGCCTGGCGGCAGACCGGCGAGTTTGTCAGCCGCTACTTCACCAAGGGCCGCATGGCCGTGGTGGAGGGCCGCCTCCAGATCCGCGACTGGACGGACAAGGACGGCAACAAGCGCCGCAGTGCCGAGGTGGTTGCCGATAACGTCTATTTCGGTGACTCCAAGCGGGACGCGGAATCCGCCGGCCCGTACAGCGGGGGCTATTCCGCCCCTTCCGGCGGGCGTTCTCCCGCCCCCTCCGGCTTCGGCGCCCCCGACATGGGCGACCAGTTTGCCGAGCTTTCTGATGACGACGGGGAGCTGCCCTTCTGAGAGGGGACACCCGTGATACTTTGACCGATATGGTCTGAAAAGGAGGTTTCTCTCATGCCTATGGATCGTGATAACCGGGGCCCTCGCGGCCGCAAGCGCCGCAAGGTCTGCGCCTTCTGCGTGGACAAGGTGGAGTGCATCGACTATAAGGACGCCGCCAAGCTGCGCCGTTATATCTCCGAGCGGGCCAAGATTCTGCCCCGCCGCACCACCGGCACCTGCGCCATGCATCAGCGCCAGCTGACTGAGGCCATCAAGCGCGCCCGTCAGGTCGCCCTGCTGCCCTACGTCACTGACTGATCGAGTTTTATATGGATAAAAACCCGGCGATCCTGTGATCGCCGGGTTTTTTATGCCTGTTCTGCTTGATGGATCTGGTCCCCCAGGGGGATCTCGGGCATCAGCTCCCGGGAGATGATCTCCAGCATCCCCTCCAGCTTGGCCACGTCCTCCGGGGAAAAGCGGGCCCGGATACGGCTCATGACAGTGTTGAGATAATGATAGCTGATGTTGTAATAATCCAGATACTTCTGGGTCGCCACCAGGTGGTACTCCCGCTTATCCTCCTGGGACTGCCGCTTTTCTACATACCCCTTCTGGACCAGGCTGTTGATCTTGTAGGCCGCGTTGGGGGGAGAGATGCCCACGAAATTAGAAAACTCGTTCACCGTGGGCTCCCCCAGGGCCAGGATAATCTCCATGCAGAAGGTCTCCACTGTGGTCAGCGTGGCCTCCCGCCGCTTGAAACGCCCGAACACCGCCCGGTAAAAATGCAGCTTGAATTTGGTGTACACCTCGTTAAAATCCTTCTCCAGCAAGATGGACCCCTCCTCTTTTCCCCTGTTTTCTCTGCTGGAGTCCATTTTATCAGGGATCGCCCGGCTGTGCAACAGCGAAGGTCAATTCTCCCTGGGCCGCCAGCTTGCCGTTCACCCGGGCCTCCGCCTTGCCGAAGCCCACGCTGCCCACCTGGCGGGTCAGCTCACAGCGCAGCTCCAGCACGTCTCCGGGCACCACCTGGCGCTTGAACCGGGCGTTCTTGATCCCCCCGAAGAAGGCCAGCTTCCCCTTGTTCTCCGGCAGGGACAGGATAGCCACAGCCCCCACCTGGGCCAGCGCTTCCATAATGAGCACTCCGGGCATCACGTGATACCCCGGAAAGTGGCCCGCGAAGAAGGGCTCGTTCACAGTGACGCATTTGATGCCCTGGGCCCAGACGCCGGGCTCTCCGCCGGTGATGCGGTCCACCAGCAGAAAGGGCGGGCGGTGGGGCAGGATCTCCTGGATCTGATTGGCGTCAAACTCCATGTCTCAGCCCTCCCACTTCTGGAACACCAGGCAGGCGTTGTGCCCGCCGAAGCCCAGAGAATTGGATATGGCGCAGCGGATGTCCGCCTCCCGGCCCCCGTTGGGCACGATGTCCAGGTCACAGGCCGGGTCCGGGACCTGATAGTTGATGGTGGCGGGGACAAACCCATCCTTCAGGGCCAACACACACAGGGCAGCCTCCACCGCGCCGCTGGCTCCCAGCAGGTGGCCGGTCATGGACTTAGTGGAGCTGACCATCAGCCGGTCCGCGTGGGCGCCGAACACCCGGCGGATGGCGGCGGTCTCCCCGCTGTCGTTGAGGGGGGTGGAGGTTCCGTGGGCGTTGATGTAGTCCACCGCCTCCGGGGCCAGGCCGGCATCGGCCAGGGCCTGCTCCATGCAGGCGGCGCTCCAGGCACCCTCCGGGTCGGGGGCGGTGATGTGGTAGGCGTCGCAGGTGGCGCCGTAGCCGGTGATCTCGCCCAGGATCTGGGCCCCTCGGGCCCTGGCGTGCTCCAGCTCCTCCAGGATCAGCACCGCGGCCCCCTCGCCCATGACGAAGCCGCTGCGCTCCTTGTCAAAGGGGATGGAGGCACGGCTGGGATCGGAGGCGTCGGTCAGGGCGCTCATGGAGGTGAATCCGCCCATGGCCAGGGGCGTGATGGAGGCCTCGGCTCCGCCGGCCACCATCACCTCGGCGTAGCCGTCCCGGATGTGGCGGAAAGCGTCACCCACCGCATTGGCGCCGCCGGCGCAGGCCGCCACCGGGCAGATGCACATGCCGTGCAGTCCGAAGCGGATGGCGATATGGCCGGCCGCCAGGTTGGTGATCACCATGGGGATGAAGAAGGGGGAGACCCGGTCAAAGCCCCGGCTCTGCCCAGTCTCGCAGGAGGTCTGGAGGGTGCCGATGCCGCCGATGCCGCTGGACAGGGCGACGCCGATCCGGGCCCTGTCCTCCCGCTCCAGGTCCAGGCCGCTGTGGGCCATGGCCTCCGCGGCCGCCGTCACGGCAAACTGGGCGAAGCGGTCCATCCGCCGGATCTCCTTCTTCTCCAGCACGCCGGAGGGGTCGAACTCCTTCACCTCGCCGGCCAGGGACACCTTCTGGGCGGAGTGGTCATAGAGGGTGATGGGGGCGATACCGCACACACCCGCTTTGGCCGCCTCCCAGGTTTCCCGGGCGGTATGGCCCAGGGGGGTGACCGCGCCCAGGCCGGTGATAACTACTCGTCTTTTTTCCATAGCAGTTTCCTTTCTGCGGCTCAAACCGCCATTCCTCCGTCCACGCACAGCACCTGGCCCGTGACATAGCCGGCGCCCTCGCCAGCAAAGAAGGCCACCGCCCGGGCCACGTCCTCCGCCGCGCCCAGCCGCTTCATGGGGATAGTGGACAGCAGGGCCTCCCGCGCCCCCTCCGGCAGGGCATCGGTCATATCGGTGGTGATAAAGCCAGGGGCCACCACGTTGACGGTGACGTTCCGGGTGGCCAGCTCCTTGGCCAGGGACTTGGACAGACCAATGAGACCCGCCTTGCTGGCGGAGTAGTTGGTCTGGCCGGCGTTGCCCCGCAGGCCCACTACGCTGCTGATGTTGACTACCCGGCCGCTCTTCTGGCGCATCATGGTCTTATAGGCGGCCCGCATACAGTGGAAGGCCCCCTTTAGGTTGGTGTCCAGCACCGCGTCCCAGTCTGCCTCGGGCATCCGCAGCATCAGGCCGTCCCGGGTGATGCCTGCGTTGTTCACCAGGATGTCCAGCCGGCCCAGCTGCTCCAGCACCTGAGCCACCATTGCGTCGCAGGCCGCAGCGTCAGCCACATCGGCCCGGAGGACCACTGCCCGCACGCCCAGCTCCCGGCACGCCTGGGCCGTCTCCTGGGCCGCAGCCTCGTTCCCGGCGTAGTTCACCGCCACGTCCGCCCCCTGGCGGGCCAGCTCCAGACAGACCGCCCGGCCGATCCCCCGGCTCCCGCCGGTGACCAGGGCCACTTTTCCCTTCAAGCTCATGCCTGCTCTCCTTTCAGCGCCTCACACAGCTTCTCGATGTCCTCCACCGTCTCCACCGCGTAGGTCTTGATGCCCTTTTCCGTCTTTTTCACAAATGCGGACAGAGCCTTGCCCGGCCCGATCTCCACGATGGTGTCCACGCCCATCCCCGCCATGGCGCGGATGGTGTCCTCCAGATAGACGCTGCTCTGAACCTGGCGCACCAGCAGCTCCGGAATCGACGCGCCCCCCGCCGTGTCTCCCAGACAGTTGAACACCACCGGGAAGCTCATCTCCCCAAAGGCGACGCTGCGGAACTTTTCCGCCAAAGCCTCCCCCGCGGGCGCCATCAGGGAGGTGTGGAAGGGGCCGCTCACCTTCAGCGGCACCACCCGCTTGGCCCCCGCCTGGAGGGCCAGCTCACCCGCCTTCTCCACGGCGGCGGCGTCCCCGGCGATGACCAGCTGGGTGGGGCAGTTGTAGTTGGCGATCTCCACCACACCGGCCTCCCCGGCCTGACGGCAGCACTCCGCCAGCTGCTCCCGGCCCAGCATCAGCACCGCGGCCATGCCGCAGGGCCGGTCCTGCACCGCCTGGGCCATGGCTTTCCCCCGGAAGGCAACCAGCTCCACCGCCGTCTTGGAGTCGAACACCCCGGCGGCCTGGAGGGCGGAGTACTCGCCCAGGCTCAGGCCGGCGGCCACCTCCGGGATGATCCCCTTCTCCCGCAGCACCGCCGTCACCCCGGCGGCAAAGGCCACCATGCAGGGCTGGGTGTACTGGGTCTGGGACAGTTTCTCCTCCGGTCCCTCGAAGCACAGCTCTTTCAGGTCAAAGTCCAGCTGGGCGCTGTCCAGCACCTGCCGGAAGGCGGGATAAGTCTCGTACAGGTCCCGCCCCATTCCCGGGTGCTGGGTGCCCTGCCCCGCATATAAAAAGGCCAATTTCATGCCAATGCCCTCCATTCTCTTGTCAGCTCCTCCATCAGCTCCCGGACGGAGCACATCCGGTCCAGCAGGCCCACGCTGGCCCCGCTGAAAAACAGGCCCTCCTCCCGGTTGCCCTTCACCGCCTGGATCAGCGCGTGGGTAATGCAGAAGGGGATCTCCGAGGGCCGGCAGCCCTGCATACACTGGGCGCACCACTGGGGTTCCAGCCGTTCCCCCGCCTCCAGCCGGCGGATCAGCGGGGTGCGCACCGCGCGCCCCGGCATCCCCACCGGGCTGTGGATGATGGCCAGGTCCTCCTCCCCGGCCTCCAGCAGCACGTCCTTATAGCCTTGGGAGGCGTCGCACTCCCAGGTGGCAATGAAGCGGGTGGCCATCTGGATCCCCGCCGCCCCCAGCCGGGTGAGCCGGGCCATGTCCGCCCCGCTCCAGATCCCGCCTGCGGGAAAGACCGGGATGGGGTGCCCGTATTTTTCCGCGTAGGGGGCCGTCTCCGCCAGCACACCGGGGAGCAGGTCCTCCAAGGAGGGACAAGTCCCCTCCTTCAGTGCCTCCTCCCCAAAGCCCAGGTGCCCCCCCGCCCTGCTCCCCTCCAGCACCAGGAAGTCGGCGGTGGTCTGGTACTTTCTGTCCCAGGTCTTAAGGAGCAGCCGGGCTGCCCGGGGGCTGGACACGATGGGGGCGATGGCTGTCTTCCCCTGGGTCAGCGCGGGCAGCTCCAGGGGCAGGCCCGCACCGCAGACTACCGCGTCCACCCCGGCGGCCACTGCGGTGCGGACCGCATCGGCAAACTGCCGGGTGGCCACCATGGCATTGACCGCCACCATCCCAGCCCCCCGGGCCAGCTCCTTCGCTCTGCCGATCTCCCGGCGCAGGGCCCGCAGGTTGGCACCGGCGGGGTCGGTTGGGAAGTCCGGCTCCTGATAGCCCGCGTCCGCGGTGCTGATGGTGCCCATGCCGCCGCAGGCGGCCACCGCGCCCGCCAGGCCGCCCAGGGAGACGCCCACCCCCATGCCGCCCTGGAGAACGGGAATGGAGAGGTGATGTCCTCGTATTTCCATTCTTATCCTCTCAACTCCGCCAGGCGGCGGTCGCAGCCCGCGGAGAGCTCCTCGAAGATCTGCCGCAGGGGCTTGATCTCGTGGAGCATCCCGGCCACCTGTCCGGCCATCAGGCTTCCCGTCTTGGTGTCCCCGTCAAAGACAGCCCGGCGCAGGCTGCCCAGGGTGTACTGCTCGAGCTCCATCATGGTGGCGCCGGCCCGCTCTTTGGAGACATAGGTGCGGGCCATCTGATTCTTCAGGATGCGTACCGGGGTGCCGGCGATCCGGCCGGTGACGATGGTGCCGCTGTCCTTGGCCTTCAGGATGGCCTGCTTATAGTTTTCATGAATAGGGCACTCCTGGCTGACCAGCAGGCAGGTGCCCACTTGGGCGCCGCAGGCCCCCAGGGCATAGGCGGCCAGCAGCTGCCGGCCGTCGGCGATGCCGCCGGCGGCCACTACGGGCAGATCCACGGCGTCGCACACCTGGGGAACCAAGGCCATGGTGGTCAGCTCACCCACGTGTCCGCCGGACTCGGTGCCCTCGGCGATGACCGCGTCTGCGCCGGCCCGCTCCGCCACCTTAGCCACCGCCACCGCGGGGACCACGGGGAGCACTTTGGCGCCGTACTCCTTCCAGACAGGGATATAGGCGCCGGGGTTGCCCGCGCCGGTGGTGACCACCATCACCCGCTCCTCCGCCACCACCCGGACCATCTCTTCCACCTGGGGGTGCATCAGCATCACATTGACGCCGAAGGGCCTGTCGGTCAGTTCTCGGCACCGGCGGATGTTCTCCCGCAGGCTGTCCGGTGTCATGCCGCCCGCGCCGATCAGGCCCAGGGCCCCAGCGTTGGAGACGGCGGCGGCAAATTCACCGGTGGCGATGTTGGCCATGCCGCCCTGGATAAAGGGGAACTCCGTCCCCAAAAGCTCATTCAATTTCATGGTTTCCTCCCGCATCCGCCCCTCGAGGCAGTTTGTTTGTCATCCCCACGTCCCCAGCGGAAAGAGCGCCCGGCGCTCCTCACCACCGAAACATTGCTCCGCCCCAGGTCAGCCCGGCGCCGAAGCCCAGGCACATGATCCACTGTCCCGGCCGCAGCAGCTCCTGCTCCGCCATCTCGTCCAGCGCAATGGGGATGGTGGCGGCCGAGGTGTTGCCGTACCGGCCGATGTTCTCATAGAACCGCTCCATGGGGACCTTCATCCGCTTAGCCACCCCCTCCAGGATGCGGTGGTTGGCCTGGTGGAGCACATACCAGTCGATCTGGTCCCTGTCCATCCCGGCCTTGTCCAGCAGGGACCGGGCCAGCTCCGGGACAGTCTTGAGGGCAAATTGAAAGACTTCCTGGCCGTTCATGTGGAGGTAGGCCGGGTGGTTGCCCGGGCCCGCCGCCCACAGGGCCTCCCGGTTGCCCCGGGTGCCCAGCAGGGCGTGCCAGGGGGCCCCCTCCGTGCTTTTGACCACTGCGGCACCCGCTCCGTCTCCGAAGAGGATGCAGGTGGAGCGGTCATCCATATCGGTAATGCGGCTGAGCAGCTCGCCGCCCACCAGCAGAGCGCAGGGCCGGGCCATCCGGGGCAGCATGGCCGCCGCTGTCTCCATGGCGTAGAGGAAGCCGGTGCAGCCGGCGCTCAGGTCAAAAGCGGGACAGTCCTCCGGCAGGCCCAGCTCCTGGTGGAGCAGGCACGCCTGGGAGGGGGTGATCCAGTCCGGCGTGACAGTGGCCATCAGGCACAGACCGATGTCCTGGGGGCCGACCCCCGCCCGTTCCATGGCCCGCCGGGCGGCGGCTACGGCCAGTTGGGTCAGGGTCTCCCCCTGGGCGAAGCGCCGCTCCCGGATGCCGGTGCGGCTGACGATCCAGTCGTTGCTGGTCTCCACCCGCCGGGCCAGGTCGTCGTTGGTCACGATATGGTCGGGCAGGCAGCGGCCAGTGCCCAAAATGCTCAGTCCGTTCATGGATTCTCCTTCCAGGGGGCGGCGCTCCCCATTCTGCGAAATTTCTCCTGCCGGCGGGCGGCAAAGCTGCCCTCTTTGACCACCCGGGCCAGGGCGGCGGACAGGCTGCGGTCCACCGCCTCAAACACCTCCTGGGGGTCACTGTGGGCCCCGCCCTCCGGCTCGGGGATCACCTCATCCGCCACCCCCAGCTCCAGCAGGTCGGCGGCAGTCATGCGCATCAGTTCCGCCGCCTCCCCGCTGCGGCCGGCGTCCTTCCACAGGATG
>OLFY01003602.1_pt1 | contig 12309 bp, 9 predicted proteins | sample 1605611 | NCBI WGS metagenome assembly OLFY01 (sample SAMEA3888923, study PRJEB22519) | human gut metagenome | biome: human gut; feature: human-associated habitat; material: faeces | place: Denmark | collected 2011
GCAGGCCGATCGTAAGGTTGCCGCCCAGAAAACCGCGGCTCTCGACGAGCATTACGCGCAGGCCGTCGCCCGCAGCCGCCTCGGCGGCCATGATGCCGGCGGGGCCGCCGCCCACGACCAGAACGTCCACCTCGGCGCGGACGGGGATGTCGCGTGCCGGACAATGTATTGAATGTTTTTCGCTCATAATTAGGATGGGTTGTTTATCGGTTCATGATTTATCCGTTTTGACCCGCGGCCGAAACGTTTCGTTTTCGGTCGTAAATATATGTTTTTTATGTCGAAAAAGCAAATAAAAAGAAAACGTCCGGAGAAAAAACCGGACGTTTTTCGTATAAAGGGTCTCGTGTACGGGACTAAGCCTTGCCTGCCGAACCCAGCACGTTCTCGCATTTGTGCATGTAGAGCTTCTTCAACTCGTCGCGGGCCGGACCCAGGTATTTGCGGGGGTCGAACTCGGCGGGGTTGTCGATGAAGACCTTGCGTACGGCGGCGGTCATCGCCAGACGGCCGTCGGAGTCGATGTTGATCTTGCATACGGCGCTCTTGGCTGCCTTGCGGAGCTGCTCCTCGGGAATGCCGACGGCATCTTTGAGCTTGCCGCCGTGCGTGTTGATGATCTTCACGTACTCCTGCGGAACCGACGAAGCACCATGCAGCACGATGGGGAATCCGGGGAGTTTCTTCTCGATCTCGGCCAGAATGTCGAAGCGCAGTTCGGGCGGAACGAGGATGCCCTCGGCGTTGCGGGTGCACTGTTCGGGCTTGAACTTGTTGGCGCCGTGCGACGTGCCGATCGAGATGGCCAGCGAGTCGACGCCGGTCTTCGTCACGAAATCGATCACCTCTTCGGGCTTGGTGTAGTGCGCGACCTCCGAAGCTACCTCGTCTTCGACGCCGGCCAGTACGCCCAGCTCGCCTTCGACCGTCACGTCGTGCTGGTGAGCATACTCGACGACCTTTTTCGTGAGGGCTACGTTCTCATCGTAGGGGAGCGACGAACCGTCGATCATCACCGACGAGAAGCCCATGTCGATGCAGCTCTTGCACAGTTCGAACGAATTGCCGTGGTCGAGGTGCAGCGTAATCGGAATACCCTTGCCGCCGTTGAGCTCCTTGGCATACTCCACGGCGCCCTGTGCCATGTAGCGCAGCAACGTCTGGTTGGCGTATTTGCGGGCGCCGGCCGACACTTGCAGGATAACGGGCGAATTGGCCTCGACGCACGCCGAAATGATCGCCTGCAACTGCTCCATGTTGTTGAAGTTGAATGCAGGAATGGCATAACCGCCCTTGATGGCCTTGGCGAACATCTCGCGCGTATTCACCAGTCCGAGTTCTTTGTAAGATACCATAACCGTTAAATTTTAGTTATTTGATACGAAATGAATCTCTATGGGAGTTCATGCAAAGATACAACAAAATTCAGAAACCGCCGCGCGGGAATTCGGAATATTTTTTAATAAATTGAAAAGCGTGCGGCGCGGGCGGATATTTCGCAAGAATTTCGTATCTTCGACGGCGTCTTAGATACTTCGTCTCGGCATAATCGAACATAAATGTTTGCTTCTGCGCTCGACTTTTCGTACTTTGACTGACGTCTTAGATACTCTGTCTCGGCATAATCAAACATAAATGTTTGCTTCTGCGCTCGACTTTTCGTATCTTTGGCCTCTGTAAATCGCAGACCGGCGGAGGGCGTTTTGCGCCGTCGTGCCGTGCATCGCGGCCGGGAAGCGGAGAGCGGATTTCCTTCGGGAAGAATGCCGGTGCGATTGTAATGTTAAGGAACGTTTTCGTTAAGCCGAGTGCAGAGCCGAACTTGTTCAGGCTATGCCGAAGCGAGAAAACGAGGAAAGGAATTCAACATTTAACGATCTAAAAAATAACGCGAATTATGCCAGAATTCATCTATCAGGAGCCGTTCCCCGTGGGCGAGGACACCACGGAGTACCGTCTGTTGACCAAGGATTACGTGAAAGTCGTGGAGTGCGACGGCCGCAAGATTTTGAAAGTCGACCCCAAGGGGTTGGAGGAGTTGTCGAAGGCCGCCTATTCCGACGTGTCGTTCTACCTGCGTGCTTCGCACTTGCAGAAACTGCGCAACATCCTCGAAGATTCCGAAGCCTCCGACAACGACCGCTTCGTGGCCTACACCATGCTGCTGAACCAGTGCGTCGCAGCCGAAGGCGAACTGCCCACCTGTCAGGACACGGGTACGGCGATCTGTATCGGCCACAAGGGCGAGGACGTCTATACGGGCGCCGACGACGCCGAGCATATCGCGCGCGGCGTCTACGAGACCTACAAGGAGCGCAACCTGCGCTATTCGCAGGTGGTTCCCTTCACGATGACCGACGAGAAGAATTCGGGCACGAACCTTCCGGCGCAGATCGACATCTACGGAGGCCACCCCGGCATGGAGTACGAGTTCCTCTTCATCACCAAGGGCGGCGGTTCGGCCAACAAGACCTTCCTCTACCAGCAGACCAAGGCGCTGCTCAACGAGAAGACGCTCACCGAGTTCATCCGTACCCACATCAAGGATCTGGGCACTTCGGCCTGCCCGCCCTACCATCTGGCGATCTGCATCGGCGGAACGTCGGCCGAAATGTGCCTCTCGACCGTGAAGAAGGCCTCGGCGGGTTATCTTGACGCGCTGCCCACGTCGGGCAACGAGGGCGGCCGCTGCTTCCGCGATCTGGAATGGGAGGAGAAGGTACTCAAAATCTGCCAGGAGAGCGGCGTGGGCGCTCAGTTCGGCGGCAAGTACCTCGTGCACGACGTGCGCGTGATCCGTGCGCCGCGCCACGCCGCTTCGTGCCCCGTGGCCATCGGCGTGAGCTGCTCGGCCGACCGCAACATCAAGGCGAAGATCACTCCCGAAGGCATCTTCCTGGAGCAGTTGGAGAAGAATCCCGCCCGGTTCCTTCCGAAGCAGGCGCCCGCCATGTCGCCGGCCGTCGACATCGATCTGGACGAGGGGATGGACAAGGTGCGCGAGATTCTGACGAAGTATCCGATCAAGACGCGCCTGAACCTGCGCGGAACGCTCATCGTGGCGCGCGACATCGCCCACGCCCGCATCAAGCAGATGCTCGACGAGGGCAAGCCGATGCCCGACTATTTCAAGAAGCATCCGGTCTACTACGCCGGTCCCGCGAAGACTCCCGAGGGGATGGCTTCGGGTTCGTTCGGCCCCACGACGGCCGGCCGTATGGATCCCTACGTCGACCTGTTCCAGTCGCACGGCGGTTCGATGGTGATGGTGGCCAAGGGCAACCGCTCGCAGGCCGTCACCGACGCCTGCCGGAAGCACGGCGGGTTCTATCTGGGGTCGATCGGCGGGCCGGCGGCGATTCTGGCCAAGAACTCGATCAAGTCGGTCGAGGTGGTCGACTTCCCCGAGCTGGGCATGGAGGCTGTCCGCAAGATCTACGTCGAGGATTTCCCCGCCTTCGTCATCGTGGACGACAAGGGCAACGACTTCTTCGCCGACTTCAAGCACTGATGCCTGAAAAGGTCTGATACGCACCACAATCGGCTCTTCGGAGCCGGCTGTGGTGTGTTTTGTGCCGCAGGCAATAAAACGGCCTGTTTTTCGTTACGTCCAAGATAGTACAACAGTCAATCGATATTACGGAATGAAACGAACCGTTTATACGTGGATGCTGACCTTGCTGACGGTATTCGGCGCAACGGTCGCGTCGGCCGACGAAAAGGTCTCCTTCGAGGTGAAGGCGCCGATGGTGGTGGCCAAAGGCGAAGCCGTGCGCGTCGAATTCTCGCTCAACGCCTCTCCCGACGAAGGTTCCTTCACGGCCCCGTCGTTCGAGGGGTTCGACGTGATCGCAGGACCGGCCTTTTCGCAGGGCAGTTCGATTCAGATCGTTAACGGGCAGATGACCCGCAGCAGCAACTACACGATCACCTACGTGCTTTTGCCGCAGCAGGAGGGCAACTTCACCATCGGTGCGGCCTCCGTGCGGGTCGGCAAGAGCCAGTACAAGACCAAGGCGCTGCCGATCGAGGTGGTGGAGGAGACGCCGGAGAGCAGCGGCGGCCAGCAGGCGGTGCAGGGCGGCCAGTCGGCCGACGACGTGCAGCAGGTCTCGAAGGACGACATCCTGCTGCGCATGATTCTGTCGCGCACGACCGCTTTCAAGGGCGAGCCGATCCGTGCGACGCTCAAACTCTACTACCGCGTCAACCTGCGGGGCGACAACGGCAGCAAGTTCCCGTCGTTCAACGGCTTCTGGGCACAGGAGATCGAGCAGGACGCACAGCCCCAGCGCGAACGCTACAACGGCAAGGTCTACGAGACGCAGGTCATCAAGGAGTATCTGCTCTCCCCGCAGCAGTCGGGCGAACTGACCGTCGAACCCGCCGAGCTGAACGTCGTGGCGCAGGTGTTGGTGCAGAGCGCCAATCCCGATCCCTTCTTCGGCGGCGGCCACGAGGTCTACGACGTGCGCCGTTCGCTGCGCACGGCACCGGTCAAGGTGACGGTGCGCGACCTGCCCGCGGGCGCTCCGGCAAGTTTCAGCGGTGCCGTCGGCAAGTTCACGATGGCCTCCGACGTTCCTTCGACGGAGCTGGCGGCCAACTCGGCGGCGACCTATACGATCAAGATTTCGGGTACGGGCAACCTGTCGTTCGTACAGGCGCCCAAACTGACGCTCCCCAGTTCGTTCGAGCAGTACAACGTCAAGACGACCGAGTCGATGAAGACCACGGCGGCCGGTACGACCGGCTACCGTCAGTTCGAATACCCGTTCATCGCCCGCGCCGAAGGCGAGTACGAGATCGCACCGGTGGAGTTCACCTATTTCGACCCCGCGAAGAAGCAGTATATCACGCTTTCGACGGCGCGTCTGCCGATCAACGTCGCGCCCGATGCGGGCGGCGGCGCAGCGGCGCAGGTGGTCACGGGTCTTTCGAAGGAGGATGTGAAGCTGCTGGGGCAGGACATCCGTTTCATCAAACTCGGACGCGGAAACCTGCATTTGCAGGGGCGGCCGTTCATGGGCGGGACGCTCTATTTCGTGCTGCTGGCGGCGATCGTGGGACTCTTCGCGGCGGCATACGTCGCGCTGCGCAAACGGATCCGCGACCGTCAGAATGCGGTGCTCATGCGCGGCAAGCGAGCCAACAAGGTGGCCGTACAGCGGTTCCGTGCTGCGGCGAAATTCATGCAGGAGGAGAACCGCCATGCCTTTTACGAGGAGATGCTGCGGGCGTTGTGGGGCTACATGAGCGACAAGTTCAACATTCCGGTGGCCAATCTGACAAAGGAGAACGTGCGCGAGGAGCTCAATAAACGGGGCGTTTCGCAGGAGTTGTCGCAGAGCTTCTCGGAGATCATCTCGCAGTGCGACGAGGCGCAGTACTCGCCGTTGGCCGGGGCGCGCATGAGCGACGTCTACAACGCAGGGGTGGATTTTATTTCGAAACTCGAATCGGTGATTAAAAAATAGGAGGCTATGAGAACCAGCCGGATATTTTGGAGCCTGCTGCTCCTGTTCCTGAGTCTTACCGCTGCTGCGCGGGCGCAGGGCGACCGCGATTCGCTCGCTGCCGCGACGACCGATCCGCTGACCGTGCAGACGGCCGGCGGCAACTCGCTGGCTGCCGTCGAGCAGGTGTGGGACGCCGCCAATACGGCCTATATCAATTCGGACTATCATCGGGCGATCGATGCCTACCGGCAGTTGATCCTGCGGGGCTATGCGTCCGATAAACTCTACTACAATCTGGCCAACGCCTACTTCAAGGTGGGGCGTTACGGCAAGGCGATTCTCTACTACAACCGCGCGCTGCGGCTCGCTCCGGGCGATGCGGACATCCGCTACAATCTCGACGTGGCCAATACCTTCACCAAGGACAAGATCGCCGTCGTGCCGGAGTTTTTCCTCAAAGGCTGGGTGCGCTCGGTGCGCATGTCGCTCGGGTGTACCGCGTGGAGCGTCGTCTCGCTGGCGGCGCTGGCGCTGCTCTTCGCGCTCGTGCTGCTTTACCTGCTGGCCGGAAGGCTGGCGTGGCGCAAGGCGGGTTTCTACGGTACGCTGGCGATGCTGCTCGTTTTCGTCGCCTCCACTTCGTTCGCCGTGACCGAGCGGCGCGAGCTGCTCGACAGTACGGAGGCCGTCGTGATGAGTTCGTCGGTCTCGGTCAAGAGTTCGCCCGACAAGGCGTCGACCGATCTGTTCGTGTTGCACGAGGGGACGAAGGTCCGCACGGTGAGCGAGCTGGGCGACTGGCGCGAGATCGTCATCGCCGACGGCAAGAAGGGGTGGGTCGAGGCCCGCACGATCGAAACGATTTAACGAAAACGCATCGCGGCGGCGACCGGTTCAGGTCGCCGCCGCGGATATTCATTCTCGAATGTCTCAATTACTGACCGACGTGGTGGAGGAGTTGTCCAAACTCCCCGGAATCGGCCGCCGCACGGCGTTGCGGCTGGCCATGCACCTGTTGCGCATGGAGCCGTCGATCGTGGCGGGCATGACGCGGAGCATCGACCGGTTCCGCCGCGAAATCCGTTATTGCAGGGAGTGCAACAATCTGTCGGACACCGATGTCTGCCCGATCTGCGAAGATCCGAAACGCGACCGTTCGACGATCTGCGTCGTGGAGCAGGTGGCCGACGTCCTCTCGATCGAACATACGCAGCAGTACCGGGGGCTCTATCATGTGCTGGGCGGCGTCATCTCGCCCATGCAGGGAATCGCGCCTTCCGACCTGAAAATCGACCTGCTGGTCGAGCGCATTCGCCGGGGCGGCGTGGGCGAGGTGATTCTGGCGATCTCCACCTCGGTCGAGGGCGAGACGACGCTCTTCTACCTGATGAACCGTTTGCGGGAGTTCCCCGACCTGAAAATCACCTCCATCGCACGCGGCATCGGGTTCGGCGACGAGCTGGAATACGTCGACGAACTGACGCTGACCCATGCGTTGCTCAACCGGCGTGCCGTGGAGTAGCGTACATGCCGGTCGAAAAGAGCGCCTGCCGTTCCGTTTTCAACGCATTCACCCCTGCCGCAGCACGCGGCAGGGGTGAATTTCATTTCCGGAGATTTTTCGGCTCGTCTCCGGTTGCCTGTGTCCGTTTAGAAACGGAAACTGAAATAGACGCGGAACGATTTGGTTTTGAGCTTCAAATCCTGCAAGTCGGTCAGCACGTCGTCCGCCGAGGGGATGTCGCCGCTGAAATCGCCGTCGGAGTAATCGCCTTCCAGATCGTCGAGGTTGAGACCCAGACCGTCGTACGACGCTTTGCCCCAACGCCATTCGCAGCCGACCGAGAGTACCTTCCAGGCTACGGCGAAACCCGTGTTGCAGAAGGTCGCATAGTGGTGGTAAAACTCGTCGTTGAGGTACATCATCGAGTAGGAGGGCGTTACGCGGAAGTAGGCGCTCACTTTGAGGTGGTGCACCGGATTGATCGTCACCGACGGGCCGATCTGCATACCGTATTCGAGCTGGTGGGCCTTTTCGGAGTAAAGCTCGTCCGTGTCGTAGTCGTAGGTTTCGAGTTTGTATTGTGCGTAGTTGAGGTCCATCCACGACCAGTCGATGCCGAACTTGATCATGCCGGCCAGCGGCTTCTTGTGCAGGTAGTAGGTTTTACCCCAGACGATCGCCGCACCGAAGTCGCTTTTCAATTCGCCGCCGCCGAGTTTGTCCCACCCGTCGATGTCGGGAGAGAGTTTCTGGTTGACGTAATTCAGGTTGAAATACTTGGAACGGTCTTTCCAGATCGCGCGGTTGCTTTCCGCTGCTTCGGTCTCCTTTACGCGGGCCGAAATGTCACTGAGCGCCTGATTCAGCGAGTCCAGTTTCTGCTGCGAGACTTCCTGCGCCGATGCGGCGATTCCCCCCCCCATGCAGACGGTGAAAATGAGCAGTACGAGTTTCTTCATAAAATCGATTTAGATTAGAAATTGGAATTATGTAAAGCAGTAAATGTCTTTTTTCATTTTCAACTTCCGTTTTCCCTGCCCGCTTTTCGTCTTCATCGGGCGATAGCCGTTTCGCGCGGAGACGTGTTTCGGCATTCGTCGCCGTTTCGGGGGGGGCGGAACCGCTTCCCGAACGCAAACCGTTGATATGCGGACGCATGGGAAAACCCGCTCCGGTTGCAAATATAGGAAAAAATACGAAAAGGTCGACTTTTCTGAATAAAAAGTCGACTTTCCGAGGGACAAATTTAAAGTGTATGACCGCTGTCGCGAATCAGAGCACTCCCAGGTTATCCAGGAAGATCAGCAGGATCACCACCGGACAAACCCAGCGCAGCAGCATGCCGAGCAGCGGCCAGAGGTGCAGGCGCAGTGCGCCGTGGTTGGTCAGTTCCGCCGGCATGAACCGCCGGTCGAGTACCCAACCCGTGAAGATGCAGATGAAGAAACCGCCTGCGGGCAGCATGATGTTGGCCGTCACGAAGTCCAGCAGGTCGAAGAACGATTTCCCGCCGAGCTGCAACCATTGCCATGCGCCGAGCGACAACGAAGCGGCCGCGCCCAGTACGATGCAGGCGCCGGTGACGATCCATGCCGCCGCACGGCGGCTCAGATGCCACTCCTCCTGCACGTAGACGGTCAGCACCTCGTGCAGCGAGATCGTGGAGGTGAGGGCTGCGATGACCAGCAGCAGGAAGAAGATCGTCGACCATACCATGCTCAGCGGAAGCGTGTTGAAGATCGCGGGCAGGGTGACGAAGACCAGCGAGGGGCCGGCCGTGGGTTCGATGCCGACGCTGAAAACGGCCGGAAAGATCACCAGCCCCGCCAACACCGCCACGAGCGTGTCGATGAAGGCGACTTGCAGGGCGGTGTGCGTGATGTTGGTGTCGTTCTTGAAATAGGAGGCATAGGTCACCAGGCAGCCCAGACCGATCGACAGCGAGAAGAAGGCCTGTCCGAGCGCGGTGAGCACCGTCGAGGGCGTCACCTTCGAGAAGTCGGGAGCGAAGAGGAATTTCACGCCTTCGGTGCCGCCAGGCAGCAGGATGGAGTGGACGGCCAGCACCACGAGGATCAACAGCAGCAGCGGCATCATGATGCGAGCCGAGCGTTCGATCCCTTTCTGGACGCCCAGTGCGATGACGCCGTGCGTCAGCAGGGTGAAGACGACGGTGTAGAGCAACGGTTTCCACGGGTTCTGCGTGAAGGCGTTGAAGAGCGATTCGTAGGCTTCGGGGGTACTGATGCGTGTGAATTCGCCCGTGAGCGAGTGGATCATGTATTCCAGCGTCCAGCCCGAGACCACCAGATAGAAGCCCATGATGAGCAGCGGAGCCAGAATACTGTTGTAGCCCAGGATCGACCAGCGGCTCGAAAGGGTGCGGTAGGCGCCCACGGCGTTGCGGTGGGTATTGCGTCCGATGGCGAATTCCGAAAGCATGATCGGCACGCCGAGCAGCAGGACGCTGAGGATGTAGATCAGCAGGAACGCGCCGCCGCCGTTCTCCCCTGCGACATAGGGGAAACGCCAGATGTTGCCCAATCCGACGGCGCTGCCCGCCGTGACGAGCACGGCGCTCAGCCGGCCGCCGAATGTGGCCCGATGAGTTGTCTTCATAGCTTGACGTTTTCGTTAAGCCGCGCACAGCGCAGAACTTGTTCCGTCTATGCCGCAGCGGGAAAAGGTGCACCTATCTTCGTCGGGAGAGGGCGGCGTTCGGGCCGGTCTCCCGTCTGTTCGCAGTATGCGCCCTGCTTCGGGCGTGCGTGTCCCGTGCATGTGGGCCGGCAACGCCGCGACGGCGATCGCCCGCGTCGTTTCGGGGCTATCCTTCCAGCGTCACCGAAACGCGGGCGATCTTGCCGCCCAGCGGGGGGGCGAGTTTGGCTACCGTGCAACGCACGTGCCGCACTGCGGGAAAGCGCGCGTGCAACGCTTCGATGATATTCGTCGCCACGCGCTCGATCGTGCGCTGCGTGACGGCCATGCGTTCGCGGACGATTTCGTAGACGGTCAGGTAGTTGACGGCCTCCTCCACGGCGTCGTGCGCGGCGATGCCGCCCAGTTCGGTCGTAATCGAGAGCGTCACCTCGAAACGGTTTCCGACGCGCTGTTCGAGGTCGTAACAGCCGTGGAAGGCGTGGAACTCCATGCCTTGAAGATCGATCGTGTAGAGCATAGGCGTATGCAGTATGCGCAATCGGGAAGATTCCTTTACGGAGCCTTCCCGATTGCGATGAAACTTATTCGACGGTCACGAGATAGTAGTTCTTCTTGCCGCGCTGCACGAGCAGGTATTTGCCGGCGATCAGATCGGCTTCGGTGACGGGGCGCATCGCATCGGCGACCTTCTCCTTGTTGAGTGCCACGCCGCCGCCCTGCACCATCTTGCGGCATTCGCCCTTCGAGGGGAAGATCTGCGTCGCCGCAGCGCAGAGGTCGACGAACGGCAACCCCAATTCGGCGCGTGCCACGGTGAACTGCGGCACCCCTTCGAAGACCTGCAACAACGTCTGTTCGTCGAGCCGGCGCAACGCCTCGGAGGTCGCGCCGCCGAAGAGGATCTGCGACGCTTCGACCGCCTTCTCGTACTCCTCGCGCGAGTGGATCATCACGGTGATCTCCTCGGCCAGCCGCTTCTGCAACGTGCGCAGGTGGGGCGCTGCGTCGTGTTCGGCGACGAGTGCGTCGATCGTCGCACGGTCGAGCAGGGTGAAGATCTTGATGTAGCGTTTGGCGTCGTCGTCGCTCACGTTGAGCCAGAACTGGTAGAACTTGTAGGGCGATGTGTAGCGCGGGTCGAGCCATACGTTGCCGCTCTCGGTCTTGCCGAATTTCGTGCCGTCGGCCTTGGTGATCAGCGGGCAGGTGATGCCGAAGGCCTCGGCCTCTGCGCCCAGCTTGCGGCGGATCAGCTCCGTGCCGGTGGTGATGTTGCCCCACTGGTCGGCGCCGCCCAGCTGGATTTTGCAGTTCATCGTCTCGTAGAGGTGCAGGAAGTCGTAGCCTTGAACCAGCTGGTAGGTGAATTCGGTGAACGACATGCCGTCGCCCTCGCCGTTGAAGCGTTTCTTCACGGAGTCTTTGGCCATCATGTAGTTGACGGTGATGCACTTGCCGATGTCGCGGATGAAATCGAGGAACGTGAATTCCTTCATCCAGTCGTAGTTGTTGACCAGCGCGGCGGCGTTCGGGGCGTCGGAGTCGAAGTCGAGCAGTTTGGCCAGCTGGCGTTTGATCGCCTCCTGATTGTGACGCAGGGTCTTTTCGTCGAGCAGGTTGCGCTCCTGCGATTTGCCCGAGGGGTCGCCGATCATGCCCGTCGCACCGCCCACGAGGGCCAGCGGACGGTGGCCGCACATCTGGAAGTGCTTGAGGATCATCACGCCCACCAGGTGGCCGATATGCAGCGAGTCGGCCGTGGGGTCGATGCCCAGGTAAGCCGTCGTCTGTTCTTTTTCGAGTTGTTCCTTTGCTCCGGGCATGATCGTGTGGATCATGCCGCGCCATTCGAGTTCTTCGATGAAATTCTTTGTTGCCATTATTGCGTTATTTAATTTTCACTTTGTTTTTCGGTGGAAGCGCAGTTCGGAATCTGCTTCCGTCTGACGCTCCATCGCCCGTAAATCCCGCTTTTTAAGCGGGCTATTCCACTTCCAAATCCAATGCTTTGCGGAGTTCCGCGATCAGCGGATTCTTTTCCGTCATGTATTTCACCCGGTCTTCGAGTTTGATCGGGCGTGCGGCCCGAATTTCCTCGTTGACGACCACTTCCAGTTCGATCGCTCCCGTGATGCCCGCCAGTTCGGCGATGCGCATCAGCATCCCTGTCTTGCTGCGGAGTATCTCTTCGCGCAGTTCGCTCGTCGGCACGCTCAGCGAGATCGTGTTGCCCTGCACCCTCATCAGTTCGAAGGCCGGGACGAACCGCGGACGTCGTTCCCGGATGAGGTTCAGGATCTTTTCCCGGGCGCGTTCCAGTTTCCGTTCGCACTCGGGGTCGATCGTCGCGACCTCCGGTTCGGCCGTTTCCTGTTCGGAAGGCTCCTCGTCCGGATTGCTGCCCGCCGAGGCGAGCAGTTCCGAAAGGGAGGTTCCCGAGATCAGCGGCCTCCGCACGGGCTGGGGCGCGGGTTTGGACGCTTCGGGCCGTGCGGCCGGAGCGGGAGCGGGTCCCGGGGCGGCTGCGGATTGCGCCGGCGTTTCCGGCCGGGGTGCGGCCGGCTGCGGAGCCGGGGCGGGAATCGGCGCGGACGCCGGTTGTGAGGCCTGCCCGGGTTGAACCGCTGCGGGTTGCTGCGGAGCCGCCGGAACGGGATTCGAACCGGGTCGGGTCGCTGGGTC
>OLFY01003603.1_pt1 | contig 12309 bp, 10 predicted proteins | sample 1605611 | NCBI WGS metagenome assembly OLFY01 (sample SAMEA3888923, study PRJEB22519) | human gut metagenome | biome: human gut; feature: human-associated habitat; material: faeces | place: Denmark | collected 2011
GGTTTCCTGGTAGGTCTTGTGATCTCCAGAGCAGATGTTCCTCCGATCATCGCAACAATGGGCTTCATGTACATCTACCGTGCAATGGGATATCTGGTTTCCCACAATGGTGAGTGGGCAAGTGCAGCAGCCCTTGGTGAATTTAAAGATTTTGCAACAACAAAATTCCTCGGACTGAATGCAGTCATCTGGGTAATCATTGTATGTTATGTATTTTTCTTCTGGTTTATGAAATGGACCAGAACAGGTCGTATGATCTATGCAGTAGGTAGTAACCCGAGTGCAGCAGAAGTATCTGGTATCAATGTAAAGAATATCAAACTTCTTGTTTATACGATCATGGGCCTTCTGGCAGGTCTTGGCGGAGCTCTTCAGGTTTCTGTATATGCATCTGCAATGCCTGACATGCAGTACGGCGGTGAAATGGATGTTATCGCAGCCTGCGTTATCGGTGGTGTATCCTTTGTAGGTGGTACCGGTAAGATCAGCGGTGTTGTATTGGGTGTATTCCTCTTAAGAATCATCTTCGTAGCACTGAACTTCCTGTCCATCAACATGAACATGCAGTATGTGATCAAGGGACTTATCATTCTGGTTGCCTGTGCGATCGATATGAGAAAGTATCTGGTAAGAAAGTAATGACATAAGACTCACCCATAGAAAACATCCGTGACTGCTTGCAGGCAAAGGATGTTTTCTATGTGGGGAGTAAAACAATATGAGTATGAAGGACGACAGTCCGGAATACGAATATTGGTTGCAATTTCGAGAGTGCGCAGCACATAGAAATTGCTTATGATAGATTTGGAAAAGGAAAGATTATGAATCAGGAACAAGTGACAGCAGAGAATACAGAAGAAAAGGCAGCAGAGGTCACCGCATCGTCAGAAATGGCGGGACAGACGCAGGAGGCAGTCCGCCCGAAGGGAAAATGGTTCGGCCGCGGTATCTACGGAAGCAAGGATGTCCCCATCCGCATTTTGGACGGCCTGATCGGTGTTTTGATCGTTGTGATCGTGGGAATGATCATTTTCTTCGCGGTACGCGGTGGATTTAACATTATGTACGATACGGATGGCGGAAGCGAAGTGCCCGCACAGAAGATCCGCTACGGTGAGTTCATTACGGAGCCGGAGACACCTTACAAGCCCGGATACACCTTTGACGGATGGTATACGGAAAAGGAAGGCGAGACGGTGTTATGGTATTTCCAGTCGGAAAAAGTTACCGGCGATATGACATTGACCGCGCATTGGATACCGGCACAGTTCACAGTGAAATTTGACTATGACGGTGGCACGGATGCAGACGGTGCGGTCACGGAATCCAAGCAGGTGATTTTCGGTGAGACCTATGGCACACTTCCGGAACCGGTCAAAGAAGGAAGCATCTTTGCCGGCTGGGAATACAGCGGACAGACGATCACCGCAGATACCGTTGTCCAAATGACAGGAGAACATGTCCTGACAGCAATCTGGAAATGATCTGTTCATTGTTTCAATATCGGTAAATTCAAGAACTCCCGGCTGGAGGCAGATACTGCTTCCGACCGGGAGTTCCTGTTTTTTGAAAGCAATTTTCCCAGACTGTTATAAAAGAAAAGCCTCTTGACAGAATGCAAAGAATGTCGTACTATTGTATTATACAAATAATACAACAAAACAATAGATATGAAAAAGTAAAAACGAAATGAAAATTATTAAGAAAGGATGATAGGAATGGCGTGGGAATTAGATGCTGACAGACCAATCTATGCACAACTGGTAGAACGGATCCAGCGGGAAATCGTATCCGGAAAATATCAGCCGGGAGAGAAGCTCCCCAGCGTCCGTGATCTGGCGGCGGTGGCAGCGGTGAATCCGAACACGATGCAGAAGGCATTTGCGGAACTGGAGCGGAGTGGTCTGATCATGACGCAGAGGACCAGCGGCAGAACGGTTACGGAGGATACGGAACTGATCTCCAATACGAGGGAGAAGCTGGCAGCCGGTCATATGAGGAGCTTTATAGACAATATGCAGGAGCTGGGGTATGACACCGGGGAGATCAGAGAGCTCTTGGCTAAAATGCAGTCCTGAGAGACCGGGGATTCCGGTAAATAATCAAGAGAGGTGGAAAATAAATGAATAATTTGGTGGAAATCGTGAACTTAACCAAGAAATACGGCACCAATGTGGCCGTGAATCATCTGACCGTAAGTCTTCCCAAGGGGAAGATCATTGGTCTGCTGGGACCCAACGGCAGTGGTAAGACGACCCTGATCAAAATGCTGAACGGTCTGCTGACACCGACGGAAGGAACCATTCTGATCGATGGCAATAACGTGGGACCGGCGACTAAGAGTAAGGTGGCCTATCTCCCGGACCGCACTTACCTGACTATGAATCAGACGATCAGGGAGATCCTGGATTATTTTCAGGACTTTTATGCGGACTTTTCCAGGGAACATGCAGAAGAAATGTTAAAAAGCCTTGGAATCGACCCCACGTTGAAGATGCGAACCTTATCCAAAGGTACAAAAGAAAAGGTACAGCTGATCCTTGTGATGAGCCGGAATGCCAGCCTGTATATTCTCGATGAGCCGATTGCCGGTGTGGATCCTGCAGCGAGAGATTATATCCTGCGCACCATCATCAACAACTACAATCCCGAAGCTACGGTACTGATCTCCACCCATCTGATCGAGGATGTGGAGCAGGTACTGGATGAAGTGATCTTCATGCGCTACGGTCAATTGGTGTTATATACATCCGTTGACAATATCAGAGAAGAGAAGGGTAAGTCTGTAGATGCTTACTTCAGGGAGGTATTCGCATGTTAGGAAAGTTGATGAAATATGAATGGAAAAATACCTGGAAAGCGGGCGTACTGATGCTCCTTGGAATGTTTGTGGTCACTGTGATCGGCTGCGTGGTATTACGCATGCCGGGAGGACTGGTAACGGAGATTGCGGACGGCAATAACATGAATGCGACACAGAGCTGGTTTGTACTCTCTTCCTTTGTGGCAACACTGATCCTGTATGTGATCATGCTGCTGGCGTCCACCTGGGGAATGCTGATTTTTTTGGGCATCCGCTTTTACCGCAGTATGTATACGGATGAAGGCTATCTGTCCCACACCCTGCCGGTAACAGCTAACCAGCTGTTTTTAAGCAAGGTACTGGTCTCCGGTGTCTGGTATCTGTTCATTACGATAGGCATCGGTATCTCTGTGGTGGCACTGATCGTGTCTCTGATGACAGGACTTTTAAATATCGGTGAACTGAGTAGTGTACTGACACAATATAATGGGAATATCTGGGAATTTCTGGCAGATGCTTTTTATGAACTTGGCAGAACATACGAAGAAGAGATGGGGATCAATCTGTTGCATTATGGGATCACGCTGCTCTTAACCTATGTGGCAGGACCTTTCATTGCTATGGTCACCCTGTTCGGAGCCCTGACGATCGGTCAGCTGTCTTCTAAACATAAAGGGTTCATGGGAATCCTGGCCTATGCGGGAGTGACGATCCTGTCTTCCATCATCGGCAGCACGGTACAGAGTGCTTTCATGTTTGGTACAAATGTCATGAGCAGTCAGAGTGGAATCTCGGTGAATGCCAATTCGGCCTATGATATTAATGTGATCACCAGCCTGCTCCTGGCAGCGATCATGTACGGAGTATCTTATTACATCATGAATAAAAAATTAAACCTGGACTAACAGGTATGGCACCTTGCCCTTACGTACGAAATTTGGTATAATAAATCCAAATTGACAACAGGGAACGGGTGAAGGTACATGCAGGAGATACTTGATAGAATTTTAGGAGGAAACTTCGATTATGAGAATGGTTCTTTGGAATTCTCCTGCTCTAAAATAGAGATTTCCCTGTCTCAGGGAACAGCGTACGAAGGCTCTTTTCACATCCTTTCTGCATCGGAAGGCTATGTAAAAGGATCTGTAATATCGGACCATCTGCTGATGGAATGCATAACAGACCAGTTTACCGGCTCCGATGCAGAAATTTTTTATTGCTTCCATGGAGAGAATCTGGAGGAAGGGGATGTGGTGAAGGGCTCTTTTTCTGTAGTCAGCAACAGGGGAGAATACAATCTGCCTTTCGTGGTGACCGTGGAGCATGGTGTATTGAATTCTTCCATCGGTACCATAAGGAATCTGTTTCATTTTGCTAATCTGGCGAAAAGTAACTGGGCGGAAGCGGTACGGTTATTCTATGATCCGGATTTCCGGCGTCTGTTCCAGGGGAATGATGAACATTTTTATGGCTGCTATCGTATGCTGTCCGCCTATGAGGGCAATGAGCAGAACGTGGAGGAATTTCTGATCTGTATCAATAAAAAACAGCAGATAGAGTTTCTGATAGAGGAAAAGGAACTGGTGAAAAAGCTTTCCAGAGCGGAAGGTAATTACGGGGTGACGGAGAACAGCCTGAATATTGTCAGAAACGGCTGGGGATATACCGATTTACAGATCGAATGTGAGGGAGAGTTTGTCTTCACAGAAAAAGAAACATTAAGTGATGACGATTTTCTGGGAAACCGGTGCAGACTCCCGGTCTATATCGACAGCAGTATATGCAGGCCCGGTAAAAATTTCGGCAGGATCTATATATACAATGCTTATACGTCGCTGGAGATCCCGGTGACGGTACAGCTGGGGGATATGACGGCGGTGCGGCATGCGGACCACAGTCATATGCAGTGCAGAGCACAGATCATGAAATATTATGAGGATTTCAGATTACGTAAGATCGGAACAGGTACCTGGCTGGCAGAGACCGGCAAATTGGTGGAACGTATGGTGACTATGGATGAACGGGATGCATCGGCCAGACTGTTTCAGGCACAACTTCTGATCACCGAAGAGAGATACAATGAAGCCGGCTGGATCCTGGATCATGCAGCGGATATGCTGGAGGAACAGAAAGCTGCCGGCGGGGATCTGTGGGCATATTATCTGTATCTGACGACACTGATCCACAGAGATCCCCAGTATACCAGGCAGATGGCGGAACAGGTGGAGCAGATCTATCGCTATGACAGGACCAGATGGCGGGTGGCGTGGCTGCTTTTGTATCTGTCGGAAGAGTATAACCGGTCTGCTTCCGGAAAATGGTTGTTCCTGGAGAAGCAATATCAGTATGGATGTACCAGTCCGGTCATCTATCTGGAGGCACTGGCACTTCTGAACAGCAATCCTGCATTGTTGCGGAAGCTGAACGGTTTTGAACTGCAGGTGCTGCATTTTGGCGCCAGACAGGAGGCGATCAGTGACAGCCTGTTAGAGCAGCTTCTGTATCTGTCTGGCAGAGTGCGGGAATATTCGCCGCTTTTGTGCAGAATTCTGAAAAAAGTATATGGGAAAAAAGAAGATGTACGTATCCTGCAGGAAATCTGCAGTCTGTTGATCAAAGGAGGTAAGACCGGTACGGATGCTTTTGGCTGGTATGAGAAGGGTGTGGAAAGCCATCTGCGGATCACCAATCTGTATGAATATTATATGGCCTCGACAGATATGGATTCCGTAACGGAACTGCCGAAGGTAATATTGATGTATTTCTCGTTCCAGAACAACCTGGATTACGAACACAGTGCCTTTTTATATGCGTATCTGTTGAAACACAGGGCGGAATACGAAGAATTGTATGAACATTACGAACCGCGTATCGAACGGTTTGTCATCGATCAGATTCAGAAACAGCACATTAACAGACATCTGGCGGTGCTGTATCAGGGATTCCTGACGCCCGCGATTGTGACGGAGACAATGGCAAAGCCCCTTTCCCGTCTTCTGTTTGCACATCTGGTACGGGTGGAAGATAACAGAATACGCAAGGTGATCGTCGGTCAGCCGGGCAACCTGAAAATGACGGAGACTTTACTGCAGAACGGTATCGCATGGGTGGCAATCTACGGAAATGATTATACCATTGCATTTGAGGATGCCTATGGGAACAGATTCCTGAAAAATGTGGAATACACGCTGGAAAAGCTTTTGGTGCCCGGAAAATATCTGCGGCTGTTGGAACATTATGTGCCGGATACTGTGGAACTGGATCTGTATTTTGCACAAAATGACAGAGGAGAAGAAGCTATGCCTTCCGCAAAGTTAATGCGTATGGCAAGACTTGCGGCATCCGATGCCGTGGAGCCGAAGCTGCGGCATAAAATAGCGGTAGAGCTGGCGCAGGCTTATTTTGATGCCGATGATGTGCAGGCATTGGATGAATATCTGCAGGAGTTTGATGGAGAACATCTGACGGTGGAACAGAGGGAGACCGTACTGCGTTTCCTGATACTGCGGGGGAATTATGAGAAGGCATATCAGTGGATCGAACGGTATACACCGTATTTTGCGGAAGCCAAACTATTGCTGCGCCTGACGGATGCGCTGATCTCACAGTCCGTACATGACGGAGAACCTGCCTTATATGCGGCGGCATTGTCTGTTTTTCGCAGAGGAAAATACAACGGAAATGTTTTGGAGTATCTGTCTCATTATGTACAGGGAACGACGAAAGAGCTGCGTGATATCTGGAAAGCAGCCAGATCTTTTGAAGTAGACTGCTATGAACTCAGTGAGAAAATTCTGGTACAAATGTTGTTTTCCGGTGCATTTGTGGGAGAACGGCTGGATATTTTCCGCTATTACGTATCCCAGGGAGCCGGACAGGAGATTGAAGAGGCGGTTCTGATCCAGAGCTCTTATGATTACTTCTGCAGAGAAAAACTGACGGAGGAATACATTTTTCATGAAATCCGTAATTGCTATCTGCGGGGGGAAGAGACACAGAGAATCTGTAAACTGGCATATCTGAAATTCTATGCGGAGAACAGAGACAGGCTGGAGAGAGAAGATGAGCTGCTGATCCGGGACTTCCTGCAGGAAATGATGAAAGAGCATATTCATCTGAACTTTTTCCGGGAATATAAGGACTGCCTTCCCGAGCTGCAGGAACTAAAGGACAAGACCATTGTGGAGTATCATACCAGAGGCGGTGTCCGGGCAAGAATTCATTATGTGATGCTGCATGAGAACGGACAGGCGGAGGATTATCTGTCGGAATACATGCAGGAAGTATACAGTGGAGTATTTTTCAAAGAGTTTGTGCTCTTTTTTGGTGAGAATATTCAGTATTATATTATGGAAGAATCCGCAAACGGAGAACAACTGACGGAGAGCGGAAGCTTACAGAAGAGTGATATCATGAATGATAATCCAGACAGTAAATACGAGATTGTCAATGATATGATGATCAGTATGTCGCTGCAGGATGATGATACACTGGATCATCTTCTGGAGGAATATTACCGCAGAGAATATCTGGATCACAGACTGTTCACTCTGCAGTAAGATCAGACAGACCACAGAGAGGAGGCGGAAGGAAGATGCGACTGCCGGGAAGCGAAAAAGTAATCGTCGGATATGATCTTGGCAACAAATATGCGCAGATCAGCTGCTATGTTACGGGTAGTGAGGAAGAGATCAGAACATTGTCTTCCGTAGCGGGATCTTCGGTCTATACCATTCCGCTGGCGCTCAGTAAGAGACAGGGAGTCAACCAGTGGTTTTACGGAAGCGAAGCAATACGATATGCCGGGGAGGAAGAAGGAATTCTGGTGGAGAACCTTTTGAAGCTGGCCAGGGACGGAGAACCGGTGCAGATCGACGGCGCACCGATTGATCCGGTGGCGTTGCTGACGCTTTTCCTGAAACGAAGTCTAGGTCTTTTATCTCAGGTGACAAATACGGAACGTATCGGTGCCCTGATGATCACCTGCGAAGAATTGGATCATCGGATGTTGGAAGTGCTGACAGCAGCCACAGAGGGACTTCATCTGAAGACGGATCAGATCTGCTTCCAAAGTCATGTGGAGAGCTTTTATTACTATAATCTGTACCAGCCGGAGGAACTGTGGCAGCATAAGACGATATTATGCGAATATGGAGATGCTTCCATACGTACCTACTGCATGGAATGCAACCGGCATACCACACCTGTAGTGGCATATATGGAGGAGAGGGAATTTCCTTTCCCGGTACCGGAATCCGATGAGAAAATGCAGGAGATCGCGAAAAAACTGTGTGAAAATCAGATGATATCTTCGGTATATCTGATCGGTGAAGCTTTTTCCCGGGACTGGATGAAGGAATCCCTGCGCTATCTGTGTAAGGGGAGGAGAGTTTTCCAAGGCAATAATCTGTTCAGCAAGGGTGCCTGTTATGGCATGATGGAGAGACTGACTCCCGGGGAAACCGGTAAAAATCATGTGTTTCTGGGAAAAGATAAACTCAAATCCAATATCGGAATGAAGGTTCTCAGGCGGGGAGAGGTATCCTACCAGGCATTGCTGGATGCCGGAATCAACTGGTATGAAGCCAAAAATACCATGGAATTCTATCTGCTGGAGGGACGAGCTGTGGAGATCCTGATCACTTCCCTGACCGGCAAGGGGAACCGGATCGCCAGAATCGTACCGGAAGAATTACAGGAGGGAATCATCCGCCTGCGGATCAGCGTGGAAATGCGGGATGACACGCACCTCAAGGTGGAACTGGAGGATTTGGGATTTGGCACATTTCGTGCTGCAACACATCACATCTGGAAGGAAGAGATCGAACTCTGACCGGAGATGAAGATGGATGGAGATGAGAATGGAAATGAAGGCAAGTCTGTGTGTAGGTGAATATTGTGAAACAGCCTATAATATAGAAGAACTGGAGATCCGGGTCTATTGCATGGAGGAACTGTGTTATTGCCTGAAGGAAAATGCGTTTCTTCTGGATATGTCTATCATGAACGATAAACTGGTGGACTGGATCGGAGAGGAATGTAGGGTCAGAGAGCTGGCAAAGCAATTGTACCCCATGGTACATAAACAGGGGTCACTGAGTGCTTTTGTACTGACGATTCTGCAGTATGTGGGAATCTATGGGGAAGAAGAGCTGCAGGCAGTCGCACAGGTGCTGAAGCAGGGATCCGGACTCAGCAACCTGGAGAAACGTAAGAGCCAGATCGACTATATGGTGGAAAAAAGAAAATATGCCGCGGCTATTCGCGGATATGATATGCTATTGGAAACCTGGAGTGATCTGGAGAGAGAAGGAAGAGAGCTCCCGGCCGGAAAAGTCAGGGCGGCGATCCTGCATAATAAAGGCGTGGCCCTTACCGGACTGATGCTTTATGATAAGGCGGCAGAGTATTTTCGTGAGGCATGGCAGGCGGATCCGGACAGAAGCCATCTGGATGCTTATCTTGCGGCAAAACGCATGGAGCTTACAGAAGATGCTTATGTGGCATTTGCGGCCCGAAATCCGGAATTCTATACAGAATCTCTGGAACTGGAGAAAAGTATGGAACAATTCGGGAGAGAATGGGAACAGCAGCCGGAATTCCGGCAGTTGAAACTGCGAAGAGAATGGCGCGCAAATGACAGACAGAAATACGATGCGGAAAATGAGAGACTCATCACAGCATTGAAAAACAGTTATCGGACGAGTGTCAGCATATAACAGGACCAGAACGGACAGGAGAAAACTATGGTGTGGTGGAAACGCTTTTTTAAGAAAAAAACAGAGCCGGTGGAAGAGGATGACTGGGAACAGGTGGTCTATACACGTAACGGTGTAAATTTTGAAGAGGAAGATCAGCGGAAGCGTTACATTGTGAACTGCCTGGAGCAGATAACGGAAGCTTCCAGGGAGATCGATCTGCTCACCGGAGAATATACACTGGTAACATCGTACCTGACGGATATGGAAGAGATTGAGGCGTTACCTGCACAGCAGAGAGGGGAGATCAACCGTACCGCAGGTAAAATATCTGCGCTGGAACAGGAACGCAGTAAATATCGTGAGAAGAAAAACCGGATGAAAGATGCGGATTATTATGCCATCCGTAAAAGAGAAGATGAGATCGAAGAAGGGATTCAGAAGATCCGGGAAGGCGAAAAATACGGCAATCTGGTACGACAGGATCTGCATCGACTGGATGGAGAACGGCATGCCTATGAATATCGCAGAAATGAACTGGAGAATCTGATGAACAATCAGAGGGGAATGGCGGTGATCTTCCTGACGGCATTGATCGTGTGCGTGATCATGCTGGCTGTTCTGCAGTTTGCATTTGAAATGGATACTTATGTGGGATATTTCCTGGCGGTAGGCGCCGGCGCAGTGGCAATCTCCTATGTGTGTATCAAATACATGGACAGTGACAGGGAATTGCAGCGTGTGGAGAAGACCATCAATAAACTGATCCAGCTGCAGAACAAAGTAAAGATCCGATATGTGAACAACTGTCAGCTGATGGAATACCTGTATCTGAAATATAATACGGACAGTGCAGCCAGACTGGAAAAGCTGTGGAAAATGTACCAGGATGAAAAGGAAGAACGGAAACAGTTCGCGGAGGCGGAAGCCAAGATCGAATATTACCAGAAGCAACTGGTGGAACAGCTGTCTAACTATCGGGTACAGATGCCGGAACGCTGGATCGGTCAGACGGCAGCTCTTTTGGATAAACGCGAAATGGTGGAAATCCGACATGAACTCATTCAGAGAAGACAGGCGCTCCGCAAACAGATGGATTACAACCAGGAGGTGGCGGAGACTGCCAGGAACGAAGTGAAGGATGTAGCAGCAGCATACCCCAGATATGCAAAGGAAATTCTCTCGATGGTGGAGCGTTACGACCGATAAAGAATTGACAAGACCCTCCCGTTATGTTACTATGACACCGTGTTAGCAATTTACCATGCTAAAGTATACAATGCGGCCAACAGTGAGTGGCAGAACGGGAGGATGTATTATGAAAAGAGTATTAGTGGCATTATTGGCGATCAGCATGGCAGCAGGTGTTCTTACCGGCTGTGGTTCTAAAGGATCTGATAAGACATTTACCGTAGGTTTTGATGCGGAATTTCCCCCTTACGGATATCGTGATGACAATGGAGAATATGTAGGCTTTGACCTGGATCTGGCAGCGGAAGTATGCAAGAGACAGGGCTGGGAGCTGGTAAAGCAGCCTATCGACTGGGATGCCAAGGATATGGAGCTTTCTTCCGGAGCCATTGACTGTATCTGGAACGGGTTCACCATGAACGGCAGAGAGGATGCCTACACCTGGACCGAGCCCTATGTGGATAACAGCCAGGTGTTCGTCGTAGCAGCAGCTTCCGGTGTACAGAATAAGGAAGAGCTGGCAGGCAAGGTTGTAGCGGTACAGAAGGATTCTTCCGCACTGGCAGCACTTAATGACGAAGAAAATAAGGACAATATTGCGCTGAAAGATTCATTCTCACAGCTTATTGAGTATGCTGATTATAATACAGCATTTATGGATCTTGAGCAGGGAGCAGTGGAGGCTGTTGCTATTGATATCGGTGTTGCACAGTATCAGATTGATAAAAGAGAAGAGGGCGCTTATGTAATGCTTTCAGGTGATGACAACAAGTTAGCATCTGAGCAGTATGCAGTTGGCTTCAAAAAAGGAAATGAAGAGCTTCGCGATAAAGTTCAGGATACACTTGATGAGATGGTAAAGGATGGAACCTTTGCAGAGATTGCAGAAAAGTGGGGACTTACAGACAGTGTTTGCCTCGGAAAATAATACATAAGCTGGAAAGGCAACGACTATGGATATAATGGCAATGACAGCACAGCTTGCGGAAGGCTTTCTTGTGACTGTCCAAATATTTGTGCTTACGCTTTTATTTTCTCTGCCGCTTGGCATGTTGGTGGCATTTGGGCGCATGTCCAGATGCAAAATAATAAAGCTGATTGCAAAGCTTTACATCTCTGTTATGAGAGGAACACCGTTGATGCTGCAGATTATCGTAGTATATTTTGCACCATATTATATGTTTCGTATGAAGATGGGACCTAGCTACCGTTTTCCGGCAGTTATAATCGCATTTGTTATCAATTATGCAGCATATTTTGCAGAAATTTATCGTTCTGGTATAGAATCCATGCCAAATGGACAGTACGAGGCAGCACAGGTGCTTGGTTACAACAAAGCGCAGACTTTCATTCGCATTATTCTGCCGCAGGTAATTAAACTAGTGCTTCCATCCATCACAAATGAGACTATTACACTTGTTAAGGATACATCGCTTGCATTTACGATTTCAATTGCAGAGATGTTCACTGTCGCCAAGCAAATTGGTGCAGCACAGACAAGCGTAATGCCGCTTTTGGCAGCAGGTATTTTCTATTATGTATTTAACCTGATTGTGGCAACAGTGATGGAGTATATCGAAAAACGGCTTTCGTATTATAGGTAGGTAAAAATATGGC
>OLFY01003607.1_pt1 | contig 12288 bp, 13 predicted proteins | sample 1605611 | NCBI WGS metagenome assembly OLFY01 (sample SAMEA3888923, study PRJEB22519) | human gut metagenome | biome: human gut; feature: human-associated habitat; material: faeces | place: Denmark | collected 2011
GTGACGAAGCCACCTCCGCCTTGGATCCCACCACCACCGCCTCCATCCTGGCCTTGCTGAAGGACCTGAACGAGAAGCTTGGGGTCACCGTGGTGGTCATCACCCACCAGATGAGCGTCATCGAAGAGATCTGCTCCCGGGTGGCGATCCTGGACGGCGGTGTGGTGGCTGAACAGGGCAAGGTGGAGGACATCTTCTCCAATCCCCATACGGATGCGGCCCGGCGGCTGGTGTACCCCGGTGGCGTCAGCCTGGAACAGTATCCGGCAGGTACTCACGCCGTCCGCGTGGCCTTCAACGGCGGTACGGCGTATCAGCCCCTGATCGCGTCTCTCGCCATCGACCTGGGGGTGAAGGTCAATATTCTGGGTGCCGACACCCGCAACATCGAGGGCAGAGCCTTCGGCACCATGCTGCTTGGGCTGCCGGACAACCCCAATGAGGCCGCCAAAGCCCTCAGCTATATCCGGGCGCAGCCCAATGTCTCTGCGGAGGAGGTGGAATACCATGTTTGAGTCTATTGCAGCCTTCTGGGCCGAATACGGTAATGTGTTGACAGATGGTGTCTGGGATACCCTGGTAATGGTGGTGATCTCCACCGCATTCGCCTATCTGATCGGCCTCCCTCTGGGGGTGGCCCTGATCCTGACCCAGCCCCACGGCATCCGGCCCCACCGGGGCGTCTACCGGGTGCTGGACTGGATCGTCAACATCGGCCGGTCCGTCCCCTTCATCATTCTGATGGTGGCCATTATGCCCTTCACCCGGATGGTGGTGGGCACCACCATCGGCGGAGTGAACGTGTACCATGTGGACCAGCTGGAGGAGTATCTGTCGGCCCACAAGGTCAGCGTGGGCCTGCTCACCCTGCCCCAGAGGGCGGCCCAGGGGGTGGCCGACCGGCTGGTGGCCGGGGGAGTCCGGGGGATCTGGAACTTCACCAACCGGGAGATCAGCGTCTCCCGGCCGGATGTGGCGGTGGAAAACGTACATTTTTCTGACAGCCTGCTGACGCTGAGCTATCTCATCACCCAGCGGGAGGAGCGTGAGGAGGAGACATGAAACGAAAGCATATGGTGCGCGCGGCGGCGGCGGTGCTGGCCTGCGCGGCCTTGACCGGGGCGGCGCTGGCCCTGAGCACAGGGGACAGCCTGATCTCCCTGAGCTATCTCAATGACACCTATATCCCCACCGTGGTGGCCCAGGGGACCAAGGCGGCGGACGAAAAGCTGATCCAGGCCTATCAGGCGGCCAGCCAGAAGCTGGACGAGGTGAACCAGGGGTACGGGGTGCAGCAGGGGAGCGGCGGAAGTTACAGCGCCGACCTGCGCAGCCGGGACATGGTCCGGGGGGATCAGCTGAAGCTGCCCACCGGTTCGGTGGTACAGCTGGCGGCGGGCGCCGGCACCGTTGTCCACACCGGGGCGGTGATCGACGTGACTGCGGGCCAGACGGTGGCATCCGGAGCCGCCCTGGTGAGCGGACACCGCTATCTGGTGGGGGAGGACACCTCCGCCGTCTTCACCGTGGACTCCGGCCTGGCCAAGGTGGGGGTGCAGGGGAGCTTTGAAAAGACGGAGAGCGGAGAAAAGGCTGCTCCCTTTACAGATGTCTCCCGCTCTGACTGGTACAGCTCCGCAGTGGATTATGTCTACTTTCAGCAGCTGTTTTCCGGAACCGGGGACGGACTCTTTTCTCCCATGGCCTCCATGGACCGGGCCATGATCGTGACCGTGTTTTACAACATGGCCGGTGCGCCCCAGGGGGAGATGGACGCCTCCACCGCCGTTTTCTCCGATGTGCCGGCAGGCCAGTGGTACGCCCCCTATGTGAGCTGGGCGGCGGACCAGGGGGTGACGGCGGGGACGGGGGAGGATACCTTCTCCCCGGAGCAGGCAGTGACCCGCCGGGAGGCGGTGGCCCTGCTTTACAGCTTCGGGACCAACTACCTGGGTCTGGACCTGACCCCCTATGAGGACGCGGCGGCGGTGGCCAGCTGGGGCGGCGAGGCGGTGGCCTGGGCGGTGGGCGCCGGCCTGCTGTCCAGCTCGGACGCGGACCTGATGCTCCTCAGCCCGGACGAGAGCGCCACCCGGGCCCAGGTGGCGGTCATGCTGCAAAACTTTGCTGAGAAGTACCTGTGACACACCTTTGTCGTGCCTCCGCATAAGATAGGATTGAGAGCGGCGTTGAGCCGGCCTCGCAATTCATAAATTAGGAGGTACTCATTATGGGGTGCTGCAATAACGGCTGGGGCGGCGGAGGCTGCCTGTGGATCATTCTGTTGATCATCATCCTGTGCTGCTGCGGCGGCTGGGGCGGAAACAACTGCGGCTGCGGCTGCAACAACAACGGCTGCAACAACGGCTGCGGCTGCTGAACACGAGGAACAGGGCCCGGGGTGCCTGCGCACCCCGGGCTCTTTCTGTCCGGCGGACCGGAGCGGAAGGGGCTGTTTTCTATGGAAAAACACCCCTTTTTGAAAAAAAGATCCCCATCCAGGCAAAAACTGTCCTTGCGTTTTTTGGAAGATGGGTGTATGATAATGCACGTAATGCAGCGCGGAGCGGCCCGTCCAAAGGGAGGGGGCCGGAGCCGTGCGGACACCGACGGGGCCTTTTTCAAAGCGGAAAAGACCGGTCGGGTTTTGTTGTGCGTGGGCACAGTTCCGCGGCAAGTTCCATTTTATTTTATGCTTTTGGGGAGGGAGAGAAGGCGGCTGGACAAGCCCGGTAAAAAGGGAGTCCCCACCCGCCAGACGAAAAAGAGAACAAATGTGATCCCAAGAATGCAGTACAGGGAGGTTGAAATCTGAATGAGCAATTTTCTCAGACGTTCCGCGCAGGGCGCGGGAGTGCCCCACGAGAAGGGGACTTCCAACCTTGAGACGGTGGCGATGCCTCTGCCGTCCAAGATCGTCCTGTCCATGGGACAGCACATCGGCGCCCCCGCCGCCCCTGCCGTCGCCAAGGGCGACCAGGTGTATGTGGGCACCGTGGTGGGCAAGGCAGGGGGCTTCGTCTCCGCCGACATCCACTCCGGCGTTTCCGGTACGGTGACCGAGATCACCACCATTACCGCGCCCAACGGCGCGGCCCAGCAGGCCGTGGTCATCACCCCTGACGGCCAGCAGACGGTGGACCCCTCCATCGCCCCCCCGCAGGTGACGGATATGAAGTCCTTCGTAGACGCGGTCCGGGCCAGCGGTCTGGTGGGCCTGGGCGGCGCCGGCTTCCCCACGGCGGTGAAGCTGTCCCCCAAGAACCTGGACGAGATCGACATGCTGGTCATCAACGGCGCGGAGTGTGAGCCCTATATCACCTCCGACAACCGGTGCTTCATCGAGGACACCCATCACGTCCTCAACGGCATCAAGCAGGTGATGAAGTATCTGAACATCGCCAAGTGCGTCATCGGCATCGAGGGCAACAAGCCCGAGGCCATCGCCAAGATGAAGTCCGCCATCGACGACCCGGCCATCGAGGTCAAGACCCTGCCCTGCCGGTACCCCCAGGGTGCTGAGAAGGTGCTCATCGAGACCTGCACCGGCCGGGAGGTGCCCTTCCCCGGGCTGCCCTCCGACGTGGGCGTCATCGTGATGAACGTCACCTCGGTGGCCTTCGTCTCCAAGTATCTGGAGACCGGCATGCCCCTGACCACCAAGCGCCTCACCGTGGACGGCGACATCGTCAAGCAGCCCAAGAACGTGGAGGTCATCATCGGCACCCCCATCCAGGAGCTGCTGGACTTCTGCGGAGGCCTCACCGCCGAGCCGGGGAAGATCCTCTACGGCGGCCCCATGATGGGCACCTGCGTGGCGGACCTGTCCCAGCCCATCCTGAAGAACAACAACGCCATCCTGGCCTTCTCCCAGGAGCGGGCCAAGCTGCCCAAGGCCAGCAACTGCATCCAGTGCGGCCGCTGCGTCAACGCCTGCCCCCTGGGGTTGGCGGCCAAGGACATCGTGGTGGCCTTCAACAAGGGCAATGTGGAGCTGCTCAACCAGCTGCATGCCGACCTGTGCATGTCCTGCGGCACCTGCTCCTTTGTCTGCCCCGCCAAGCGGCCTCTGACCCCCTCCATTGCCCTGGCGAAGATCATGATGAAGAATGGAGGTAAGAAGTGATGGCCAATAAACTTATTGTCAGCGCCGCGCCCCATATCACCAGCGCGGACAGCACCAGCAAGATCATGGGCCGCGTGTGCATCGCCCTGCTGCCCACCCTGATCGCCTCTGTGCTGATCTTCGGCTTCCAGGCCCTGCTGCTCACCGCCGTCACCGTGGCGGCCTGTGTGGTCTTCGAGTACGCCTACTGCAAGCTGGTGGGCCGGGACGTGACCATCAGCGACCTTTCCGCCGTGGTCACCGGCCTGCTGCTGGCCTTCAACCTGCCCGCCGGTCTGCCGGTGTGGATGTCCCTGGTGGGCGCGTTCATCGCCATCGTGATCATCAAGCAGCTCTTCGGCGGCCTGGGCTATAACTTTGCCAACCCGGCCATCGTGGGCCGCATCGCCATGGCCCTGGGCTTCACCGGCGCCATGACCAGCTATACATATCCCGAGAACGGCATCGACGCCCTGGCCTCCGCCACCCCTCTGGCGGTGGAGGAGACCGCCCAGAACGCGGGCTCCTATGTCACCCTGCTGCTGGGCAACCACGGCGGCGTGCTGGGTGAGACCTGCGCCATCACCCTGCTGATCGGCGGTATCTACCTGATCTGGACCAAGGTCATCAGCCCCACCATCCCGGTGACCTATCTGGCCACCGTGGCGGTATTCAGCCTGCTGTGCGGCTATGACCCCATCTATCAGCTGCTCTCCGGCGGCCTGATCCTGGGCGCCTTCTTCATGGCCACCGACTATGTCACCTCTCCCACCACGGAGAAGGGCAAGCTGGTCTTCGGCATCGGCCTGGGCGTCATCACCTGCCTGATCCGCTTCTTCGGCACCATGAACGAGGGCGTGTCCTTCGCCATCCTGCTGATGAACCTGCTGGTCCCCTACATTGAAGTGCTGACCCGCCAGGATCTGCTGGGGATCTCCAAGCCTAAGAAGAACAAGGGAGGTGCCGCGAAATGAGCAATTGGAACAAGATCGGCAAGCCCATCGTGGTCCTGTGTCTGATCTGCGTCGTCATCACCGGCGCCTTGGCCGCCACCAACAGCGCCACCGCCCCCGTCATCAAGGCGGCGGAGGAGGCGGCTGCCCAGGCGGCCCGCACCGAGCTGCTGCCTGAAGCCACGGGCTTCACCCTGGTGGAGGGCGAGTTCGAGGGCGTCACCGAGATTTACACCGCCGACAACGGTGTGGGCACCATCATCACCAGCAGCGACAAGGGATACAGCTCCACTGTGGTGGTCATGGTGGCCTTCGACCCCGACGGCACCATCAAGCAGGTGAAGATCCAGAGCCAGGGCGAGACCGCCGGCGTGGGCACCAAGATCGAGAACGAGTCCTTCTGGAGCCAGTACACCGGCCTGCCCGCCGAGACCATCACCCTGGACCAGCAGGTGGACCGGATCACCGGCGCCAGCATCTCCAGCAGTGCTGTGAATGACGCCGTCAACTTCGCCATCGCCGCGTACAACGCGATCTCCTGAGAAAGGCAGGTGCGATAGAAAATGAGTAAAAGATTGAGTGTACTGACCAACGGCCTTCTGAAAGAGAATCCCGTTCTGCGTCTGGTGCTGGGCACCTGCCCCACCCTGGCTGTCTCCACCATGGCCTCCAACGGCATCGGCATGGGTCTGGCGGCCACCTTCGTGCTGCTGTGCTCCAACGTGGTCATCTCCGCCCTGCGGAAGGTCATCCCCGACCAGGTCCGCATCCCCTGCTACATCACCGTCATTGCCGGCTTCGTGTCGGTGGTCCAGATGCTGGTGAAGGCCTATGTCCCCAGCCTGGACAGCGCCCTGGGCGTGTACCTGCCCCTGATCGTGGTCAACTGCATCATCCTGGGCCGCGCTGAGATGTTCGCCTCCAAGAACGGCATCCTGGATTCCGCTCTGGACGGCATCGGCATGGGCATCGGCTTCACCATCACCCTGACCATCATGGGCACCATCCGCGAGATCCTGGGCTCCGGCACCTGGATGGCCGGCCTGGACGGCCTGCTGCCCTTCCTGCCTGAGGGCTTCAAGATCCAGGTCATCCCCACCTCCGTGGACCCCTTCACCCTGATGACCAGCGCCCCCGGCGGCTTCTTTGTCTTCGGCGTCATGATGGCGGCGGCCACTTGGCTGACCACCCGGCCCAAGAAGGAGAAGAAGCCCGCTGAGACCGTGGAAGGAGGGAATGCGTAATGGAGCTCGCACTGAAGCTGGCCAGCATTTTCTTCACCATGATCCTGGTGGACAACTACGTTCTGGCCAAGTTCCTGGGCATCTGCCCCTTCCTGGGCGTGTCCAAAAAGCTGGACAGCGCCGTTGGCATGTCCCTGGCCGTCACCTTCGTCATGGTCATGGCCACCGCCGCCACCTGGCCCATCTATACCTACATCCTCTCACCTGAGTGGGCCGAGGGGACGAGCCGCGACCTGGGCTATCTCCAGACCATCGTGTTCATCCTGATCATCGCCATCCTGGTGCAGCTGCTGGAGAACGTGCTGAAGAAGTTCATCCCCGCGCTGTACAAGGCGCTGGGTGTGTATCTGCCCCTGATCACCACCAACTGCACCATCCTGGGCGTGACCATCCTGAACATCGACAACGGCTATGATTTCGCGGAGAGCATCGTCTGCGCCGCCGGCGCCGGCATCGGCTTCCTGGTGGCCATGGTCCTGTTCTCCGGCGTGCGCCGCCGGGTGGAGGAGGCCGTCACCCCCAAGTGCTTCGAGGGCCTGCCCATCACCCTGGTGGCTGCGGCTGTGACCTCCCTGTCCTTCATGGGCTTCGGCGGCATCGTGGAATCCATTTTCGGGGCCTGAGCTTAGGAGGGGAGGAAAGAGTATGAATCCGATTTTACTGGCAGTCCTGATCGTCACCGTCATCGGCCTGATCGGCGCTGTCATTCTGGTGGCTGCCTCTATCTTTATGTATGTCCCGGTGGATGAGCGTGTGGAACAGATCACCGGGTGCCTGCCCGGCGCCAACTGCGGCGCCTGTGGCTGCGCCGGCTGCGCCGACTACGCCAAGACCATCGTGGAGGACGGCAACGCCGTCAACAAGTGCGTCCCCGGCGGTGCCAAGGTGGCCGGCGAGATCGCCGCCATCATGGGCGTGGAGGCTGGCGCCTCCGTCCCCATGAAGGCCGTGGTGGCCTGCTCCGGTACCTGCGGGAAGACCGGCAAGCGCTTTGAGTTTGAGGGCCTGCACAGCTGCCAGGCGGTCAAGGGCCTGTACGGCGGCGACGGCGACTGTAAGTTCGGCTGCCTGGGCTACGGCGACTGCGTCAGCGTCTGTGCCTTCGACGCCATCCATGTGGTGGACGGCGTGGCCCTGGTGGACCGGGAGAAATGCACCGGCTGCGGTGCCTGTGCCAAGGCCTGCCCCAACGCCATCATCAGCATCATCCCGGAGCACAAGCGCAAGCCTGTGGTGCTGTGCCAGAACAAGGACAAGGGCGCTCAGACCCGGAAGGCCTGTTCCGCCGGCTGCATCGGCTGCATGAAGTGCGCCAAGGCCTGCCCCAAGCAGGCCATCACCGTGGAAAACAACCTGGCCTATATCGACCAGGAGAAGTGCGTGGGCTGCGGCCTGTGCGCCAAGGAGTGCCCGGTGGGCGTGATCCACGTCCCCGCGGCCTACGCGCAGCAGGTCATGTCCCCCGCCCAGGAGGAGGCCCCCGCGGCCAACGCCTGATCGTCTGCGAGGAAAAAAGAGAGACGGGACTCCCGTCTCTCTTTTTCTGCTCAAAAGGCGGGGATCTCCCCCGGATAGGCCCGGGCCCGCTCCAGAAGGGGCCCCCGGGCCCCCATAGTGAAGGCGATGTCGCTGCTGCGGATGGCGAGCAGGGCCAGACCAGGCGTGAGCTGGAGCTGCTCCATCAGCCCCTGAGGGAGGGACAGCTCCCCCTCTGGAGAGATGGGGAGCCAGCAGTAGGACCGCCCCTTATAGGCCAGTAGCCTGGCGGGCGGGAGGGAGCCATCCCCCAGCCCGGAGCAGTCGGTGAGGATACGCCCCAGCTTGGAGGGGAGCAGCAGGCCACGCCGGGTCACACAAAATCCACCGGTGCTTTTGCTTCCGGTGAACAGTATGACCTGCCCCTCCTCCGTGATTCGGTACTCCTCCACGGCTTGGGGCGGCAGGCGGAGGGAACCGTTCTCCCGGAGCACCGAGCGCCCAAAGACAAATTTTCCCCCTGGATTCAACTGCGGCACTGAAACCACGTCCTTTCTGGTCTGATGAATCGGGCACATCATAGCAGAACGGACCCGATCTGTCAATCAGCCTCACAAAAGCGTTGCCTGCGCATTGACAGGGGCCGCCGTATCCGGTACAATAGGACCGACAAAACGCCAGAAGGTGCCCGGGGCCCGGAAAGGGCCGGCCGGGAGAATAGGGAAGCGGGTGAGAGGCCCGCGCGGGACCGCCGCCGTATGGGTGAGCGCCGGTTCATCAGCCACTGTGGGGAGGGGCCCCATGGGAAGGCGGACCGGAGGCTGGGAACCCGAGCCGGAAGACCTGCCTGCTGGAGGATACTGCCGAGAGAGGGCAGACACTCCCGGGTGGTCGGACCAATCATCTGGGGAGAATTTGGCGCGGCCGGAAAGGCTGGGACCGTGCTTTGTTGTCTCACACCTCTTTTCAGAATGTCTGGAGAGAGGTGTTTTTCGTGCCGCGGAAAAAAGGAAGGAAAAACAGATGAAAACCCCAAAGAAGTCCCTTGCAGCCCTGCTGGCCATGACCCTGACCGTGGGCCTGACTGCGTGCTCCGGCGAAACGGACAGCCAGAGCGCCCAGTCCGCCTCCAGCCAGCCGGCCCAGTCCGCCTCCAGCAGCCACACCCAGGAGGAGAGCGGCTTCCCCTTCACCCTGACCACCAAGGACGGCCAGGAGGTGACCTTCACCCACGTCCCCGAGACTATCATCTCCTGCAACCCCAACGCCGGCGATGAGCTGATGGCCCTGGGCCTGGGGGACAAGATCATTGCCACCGCCTACAACAACACCCAGGTCAATCCCCAGTGGCGGGAGGAGTATGAGGCCATTCCCACCGTGGCGGAGAGCTACATCTCCCTGGAGACCATCCTCTCCCTGGAGCCCGACTTCGTCTACGGCCGCTCCAGCTCTTTCAGCGAGAAGAACAACACCACCCACGACACCCCCAGCGGCTACGGCATCATGTCCCTGTCCTCCATCGAAGGCTACACCGTGGGGGCCGACGTGGACGTGGTCTACCAGGACTTCTATGATCTGGGCCGCATCTTCCAGGTAGAGGACCGGGCGGAGGAGATCGTCAGCGCCATGAAGGAGCAGATCGCCGCCGTGGAGGAGGCGGTCGCCGGGGCCGAGCCGGTGAAGGTCTTTGTCTACGACATGGCCCAGGAGGGGGGGCGCCTACACCTGCGGGGATAACTTCACCGCCAAGCTGATCTCCCACGCCGGGGGCGTCAATATTTTTGAGGACATGGACACCACCTGGGCCACCGTCAGCTGGGAAGAGGTGGTGGAACGGGCCCCGGAGGTCATCGTCATCAACGACTACGGCAGCACCTCCCTGGAGGAGAAAATCGAGGAGCTGAAGGAAAATCCTGCTCTGGCGGACGTGCCTGCCATTCGGGACGGCCGCATCACCTCGGTGACCCTGTGCGAGTCCTTCGCCTCCTCCATGACGGGGGACACCATCGAAAAATTTGCCCGGTCCTTCCACCCGGACTGCTTCCAGTGAGCGCGGCGGGATGAAAAGGCTGTGCCGTGCGGTCCGGGCGCATACCGGGCTGGCCTGTCTGGCCCTGCTGGCGGTCCTGATGCTCTCCGTGGTGCTGGGCATCAGCCTGGGGCCGGTGACCATTCCCTTCCCGGAGGTGTGGCGGGTGATGCTCCACCGTCTGCTTACCCCCCTGGGCCTGGGGGACTGGATCAGCCTGGAGGGCATCCGGGACAGCACACAGAATATCGTCTGGCACCTCCGCGCCCCCCGGGTGCTGCTGGGGATGCTGGTGGGGGCCGCCCTCACCCTGTCCGGGGTGGGGATGCAGGCTTTCACCCGAAATCCCCTGGCGGAACCCTACGTGCTGGGCATCTCCTCCGGGGCCTCCCTGGGGGCCGTGCTGGCCATGCTGGTGGGGGTGTGGCTGCCCATGGGGCGGCTCTCCGTCCCCGCCGGCGCCTTTGTGGGGGCGCTGGTGTCCATCCTGCTGGTGTACGGCCTGTCCCGCTCCGGCGGCGCCGTCACCCCCGTCCGGCTGATCCTGGTGGGGGTGGCGGTCTCCGCCATGTTTCAGGCCTTTACCAATTATCTCGTCTATACTGCCCCGGATGACGCCGCGGTGCGGGAGGCCACCTTCTGGATGCTGGGCGGGCTGGGCAGCGCCAAATGGGAGGACCTGCCCCTGCTGGCACTGATCCTTCCGCCCCTGTTCCTGGTGCTGATGGCCCTGGCCCGTCCCCTGAACGCCATGCTCATGGGGGACAGCTCCGCCGTCACCCTGGGGGTGGATCTGGACCGGGTGCGGGGAGTGCTCATCCTGTCCTCCGCCCTGCTCACTGCCTCCGCTGTGGCGGTGAGCGGCTGCATCGGCTTCGTGGGGCTGGTCATCCCCCATCTGGTCCGGTCTGTGGTGGGGGCGGACCACCGCCGCCTGATCCCCCTGTCCGCCCTGTGCGGGGCCGTCTTTATGATCTGGATGGACGTGGGGGCCCGGCTGGCCGTCCGGCCGGAGGAGATCCCGGTGGGCATCATCACCGCCTTCATCGGGGCCCCCTTGTTTTTATGGATGATCCGGGTGCGGCGCTATGAATTTTGAAGAAAAGGAGGGGAGCGCCATGCTCTCTGCGGAGGGGATCTCCTATGGGACCCGGGACAGGGAGATCTTGTACGAGATCAGCCTGCGGGCGGAGGCGGGGGAGTTCGTTGGCATCATCGGGCCCAATGGGAGCGGAAAGTCCACTCTGCTGAAGAACCTCTACAAAGTGCTCCGCCCCAGGGCGGGGCGGGCATTCCTCATGGGGGAGGACCTGCTGGCCATGAGCGGCCGGGAGATGGCCCAGCGGCTTGCCGTCATGGTACAGGAGCAGGAGGCCGCCTTCGATTTCACGGTGGAGGAGGTGGTCCGCATGGGGCGGCACGCCCGGAAGGGACTGCTGGAGGCCGACAATGGGCAGGACCGGTCGCTGGTGGACCGGGTGCTCCGCCTCACCCAGCTGGAGGAGGTGCGGGAGCAGAGCTACACCACCCTGTCCGGCGGGGAGAAGCAGCGGGTGCTCATCGCCCGGGCCCTGGTCCAGGACACCCCCTGCCTGATCCTGGACGAGCCCACCAACCATCTGGACATCAAATATCAGCTCCAGCTGATGGAGCTGGTGCGGGTCCTGGGCCGGACGGTGGTGGCGGCCATCCACGACCTGAATCTGGCGGCCCTGTACTGCCAGCGGCTCTATGTGATGAAGGCTGGCCGCGTGGCCGCCTCGGGCACACCGGAGGAGGTGCTGACCCCGGAGCTCCTCCGGGAGATCTATGAGGTGGAGGCGGAGGTGGCGCGGGACAGCCGGGGCTGCCTGCGCATCTTTTTTCAGCCCATCCGAAACGAAGGGGAGGAATCGATATGAGAGAAGCCATTCTGGCCGTCAGCTTCGGTACCACGGTGGACCAGGCCCGGAGCCGGGACCTGGAGGGGGTGGAGCAGGCGCTGTCCGCCGCCGCCCCGGAGCTGCCCCTCTTCCGGGCCTACACCAGCGGTCTGGTCCGGGCGCGGCTGGGGGACCGGGGGATCGCGGTCCCGGATGTGGCCGGTGCCCTGGAGCAGATGGCGGCGGAGGGGATAGAGTGCCCCCTGATCGTGCCCACCCATTTGCTCCCGGGCGCGGAATATGATAAAATAAGGAAGACCGCCGCCCGGTGGGAGGGCCGCTTTCCCGCACTGAGGCTCTCCCGCCCCCTGCTGGGGACGCCGGAGGACCTGAGGGAGCTGGGCGGGGCGCTGATGGACCTGATCCCCCCGGCAGAGGGGGCCCAGACCCTGTTCATGGGCCACGGGACCCACAGATCCGCCGACCTGGTCTACCCGGCCCTCCAGGGCATCTTCCATCTGGCCGGGCGGGACGACCTGGTGGTGGCCACGGTGGCGAACTGGGGCGCGTACGGTATCGTGGCCGCCATGGCCCAGCAAGCCGAGCGCGCGCTGCTGCC
>OLFY01003618.1_pt1 | contig 12250 bp, 10 predicted proteins | sample 1605611 | NCBI WGS metagenome assembly OLFY01 (sample SAMEA3888923, study PRJEB22519) | human gut metagenome | biome: human gut; feature: human-associated habitat; material: faeces | place: Denmark | collected 2011
TTGCGCGGCCGATGAATAAGGAGCGGTTTATTCGATTTCCCCACAGAAACGATAACCCTCGCCGTGCACCGTAGCGATTAATTCCGGTGTGTGCGGATGATCTTCAAAATGTTTGCGAATTCGACGAATAGTAACATCGACGGTACGATCTTGTGGTTTTAGTTCGCGGCCGGTCATTTTTTTTAATAATTCCTCACGGGTTTGCAATTTGCCCGGGTTTTCACAGAAGTGCAACATTGCGCGAAATTCACTGCGTGGAAGTTTAAATTCGACTCCTTCCGGTGTAATTAAATTATGGCTGTTGAGATCTAATGTCCAACCGTTAAAGCGATAATTTTCCCGATTATAGGCTTCGTTTTCGCCATTTTGCATGGTACGTAGTAATAAGTTACGAGCCCGGATTGTTAATTCGCGTGGATTGAATGGCTTGGTTAAATAATCATCGGCACCGATTTCTAGTCCAAGTATTTTATCGACTTCATTATCGCGACCGGTTAGAAAAATCAATGGTAGAGCCGTTTTTTCGCGTAGTTCCCTGCCAAGTAATAGCCCATTTTTGCCGGGGAGATTGATATCCATCACCACCAAATTCACACGATTAGCTGCCAGCAAATGATACATCTCATCGCCGTTTTCCGCTTCTAATACGCCATAACCCTCGGCTTCAAAAATTCCCCTTAACGTACTACGGGTCACAGCCTCATCTTCAACAATCAGCACTTGTGGAGTCGTCATTGGGTTCTCCTTAAAATATACATAAATCTAGTAGGGTATTCTATAGTTGTAACATTACCGTAACAATAGCTAATTTGGCTCTGTAGGTGGTTTTGTGATCTAAATCATAAAAAAACTTGAGCTTGGTTATTGTTATAACTGATGCAAAAAATAGGGCTATTTGGCTGATAAGCATCGAGGATTAAATCTAATGCGATGGTGATCAATTTTACACAGTAAGAGCTAATGGTGTTTATTGGGGTGGCATAGTTTTAATTGTGGCATTTAAGTATAATGGAAACACCTTATTCCAAACGGTCATAATTATGAGCATCTACCAACTTAAACCTGCCTTTCAAAACCTGTTACGTCCGTTAGTCAAGCGCCTTGAGCAACGCGGTATTACTGCCAATCAGGTAACGCTTTTCGCTTGTGGGCTTTCGCTTATTTTAGGCTCAATTCTCACTATTTTTGCTTCCATCTCTGAGCTTTTTTATCTGTTGCCGATTTGGTTATTTCTGCGCATGGCCTTGAATGCAATGGATGGTATGTTGGCGCGGGAGTTTAATCAAAAATCTGCCTTAGGTGGCTATTTAAATGAGATTGCCGATGTGGTTGCTGATGCAACACTTTATTTACCTTTTGCCTTTGTATTACCTTTCTCCGCTGAATCAGTTATTGCGTTTATTTTCTTAGCGATGATGACGGAATTTTGTGGGGTATTAGGGCAAGTGCATGGTAATGGTCGTCGCTATGATGGGCCGTTAGGTAAAAGCGACCGTGCATTTTTAATAGGTGCATTGGGCTTAGCCTATGCTTATTTCAGCGAATTACCAACCTATTTAAGCTGGTTCTTTTGGTTGGCAAATCTGGCTTTAATATTGACCGCTTATCGCCGTGTGAAACAGGGATTAGATATATCTGAAGAAGGAAAATAATCATGACTGAACAACAAAAATTCTTTAAAACGGCAGATAATACTGAATTATTTTATCGTTATCGCCCTGCCAAAGATGGGAGCAATGATAAGGCGATTGTGCTATTTCATCGTGGGCATGAACATTCAGGAAGAATGATGTTTGTGGCAGACGAATTGGGTTTTGATGATTTTGCCTATTTCGCATGGGATGCCCGTGGACATGGTAATAGTCCAGGAGAGCGCGGAGATAGTCCAAGTTTTGGTACTTCGGTTTCTGATATTCAAGCCTTTATGCAACATATTGAACAGGAATATCAAATTCCTCCGGAAAATATTTGCGTGATCGCACAAAGCGTGGGTGCAGTATTGGTGTCCACTTGGTTACATGATTATGCGCCTAAAATCCGTTGTGCTGTGCTGGCCTCTCCAGCATTCAAAGTGAAGCTTTATGTGCCCTTTGCACGCCAAGGGTTGGCATTATGGTCTAAAGTGAAGGGCAATTTCTTTGTAAATAGCTATGTGAAAGCCCATTACCTCACTCACAACAAGGAGCGTCAAGAGAGTTTTAATCAAGATCCGTTGATTACCCGCGCGATTTCCGCCCGTATTTTATTGGGCTTATATGAAGCCGCAGAACGTGTGGTAGCTGATGCTCAAGCGATTACGACGCCAATTCAACTTTTTATTTCTGGTGCCGATTGGGTTGTGCATCACAAGCCACAGCATGATTTTTATAATCACCTCGGCAGTCACATCAAAGAACGCCATGTGATGTCAGGTTTTTATCACGATACTTTAGGCGAACAGAATAATCACCTTGTGTTTGAGCCAATGCGACGTTTTATTCGTGAACGCTTTGAGGTGCCATTACAAACTATCGATTGTACTCAAGCCCATATTGCCGGTCCAAGTCGGGTAGAGGCGGATGAATTAGCCACGCCACTATCACCTTATTCACCACGTGGATTATTTTGGGCTAGTTATCGTGCATTGATGAAGCTCGGTTCACGTTGGAGTGAGGGATTACGTATTGGTCAAGAAACAGGCTACGATTCCGGTAGTACTTTGGATTATGTTTATCAAAATCAGCCACAAGGCAAAAATGCCTTTGGGCGGCTGGTCGATAAAAATTATTTAAATGCCATAGGTTGGCGGGGCATTCGCCAACGTAAGGCGAATATCGCCAAGGCAATTAGTCTAGCAATGACTAAATTGTGTGAGGCGGGGAAACCAATTGATGTGTTGGATATTGCATCCGGGCACGGGCGCTATGTGTTAGATGCGTTAACTGCTGAAAATCATCCGGATTCGGTGCGTTTGCGTGATTACAGCCCAATTAATGTAGCTGCCGGACGTAAGTTGATTGCTGAGCGAGGCTTGCAAGAGATTGTTTCCTTTGATGAAGTTAATGCTTTTGATCCTGCTAATTACCAAGCATTAACCCCTCGTCCAACCTTGGGGATCGTTTCAGGCTTACATGAACTGTTTGCCGATAATGATTTGATTATGCATTCTCTCAATGGTTTCGGGACAGCAATTGAGACTGGCGGCTATCTGATTTATACCGGACAGCCTTGGCATCCACAATTGGAATTGATTGCCCGTTGCTTAACTAGTCACAAAGAGGGAAGCCCGAATTGGGTCATGCGCCGTCGTAGTCAGCAAGAAATGGATCAATTGGTAGAAAAGGCCGGTTTTAGAAAAATCCACCAATGGATTGATGAAGATGGCATTTTTACCGTTAGTCTAGCGGTTAAAATTTAATGCTAAATAACAAAAAACGCTTGAGGTATTTGCTCGGTGTTGGTGTATTGTTCTATGTCAGCTATGGTTTGACTAACTATCTCACCGCATTGCGTGAGAATGTACCGGAAATAGTGTTTGCTTGGGAGCAGCATATTCCTTTTTTGGCATGGACAATCGTGCCTTATTGGTCGCTGAATTTTCTGTATGCCTTGGCTTTTTTTCTGAGCCGAAATCGCACACAGCTACGCCATTATGTCGCTCGATTATTGCTTGCTCAGGCAATTGCCGTAGCGGGATTTTTGCTTTTTCCGCTACAAATAACGTGGCAGAAACCCGAAACTTCGGGCGTTGCAGGTTTTTTATTTGAGTCATTAGCGGGTTTTGACCAGCCCTATAATCAGGCCCCCTCCCTACACATTATTTTAACTATTGTAGTTGGCGCGTTTTATTGGCGCCATTTCCCGAAATGGCGAATGCCACTTTGCCTATGGTTTGGGCTAATTGCGCTTTCGATTTTAACCACCTACCAGCATCATTTTTTAGATTTACCTACTGGTGCCGCTGCTGGTTTTGTTGTGTTGTGGTTGCTACCGGAAAACCAACCTTCTCCGATTTTTGCAAAATCTTCACAAAATCTGACCGCTTCTCACCATCGATTGATCCACTTTTATTTATTAGGTGCAATCGCTTGTATTGGACTCGCTTGTTTAGGCGGTGGATGGCTTTGGTGCTTATGGGCTGCAATAGCTCTTGGCTTGGTTGCAATGGCTTATTGGCGAGGTGTGGCAATTTTTCAAAAACAGTCAAACGGAAAATTGACAGCAGGCAGTACCGCTTTATTTTTGCCTTATCTACTGGGGGCAAGATTAAATATTGTGTATTGGTTGCAAGGCAAGGCAAAAAGTGCGGTCGTTTGTGATGGCGTTTTTGTGGGCAGTATTGTTGTAAGCCGTGAGTTTGATGCGGTATTGGATTGCTGTGCAGAACTTCCTTGTTGCGAACTGCCTTCTGTTTATGAACAAACCTTGATGCTCGATTTGGTGCCGCCAAGTGTCAATGAACTTTGCCAAGCTGCTCGCAAATTAGACCGCTTGCAGGCTGAAAACGCACAAGTACTAGTGGCTTGCGCATTGGGGTACGGGCGTAGTGTCGCGGTAGTGCTGACATGGCTGCTTGCCACCGGCAGAGAGCCAAACCTAGAACAAGCAATTAATACCGTTAAGCGTGTTCGTCCGAAAATGGCAATTACTCACGCTGTTTGCGAGCGGATTGAGCTGGCAAGTCAGCAATTTTATATAGAGAGAAAAAATGGAACTTGAACAAACTACAATTAAAACAACCGCACATTTTTTGGCGACTGCACGTTATATGGCGGTACTAAATTTAGTCTTGTTGATGGCAAGCCTAATTAAAGAGCATTGTATTTTTTTCAATCTGTTATTAGCGGTGGCTTTGCTTTATTTGCATATTCGTCTTGAATTTGATCGTACTTTGGTCACATTAGGCTTGCTAAAACAGACCAAGGCACGTAGTGTCACAGAACGCACTAAAGGCGCGATTCACTTGTGGTATAAAGCTTTCTTTGCCACTATGGCTCAGCTGGGGTTGTGGCTTATTTAGGAGTAATTATGCAATTTTTCTCACGCTTATTCGCACGACTGATTGATGGCGGATTATGTTTTTTCGTGTCCTTTATCACAGGGATTCGCCCACAATCGGAAAAGCAGTTTCAGTTTTCCCCGAAGAACAAGGTTTATTACGCCAATCATAGTAGCCACGGTGATTTTATGTTGGTGTGGGTGTCGCTTCCGCAAGTATGGAGGATGGTTACTCGCCCGGTAGCCGCTGCAGAATATTGGCAGAAAAATAGTTTACGTCGTTTCATTATCCGCCAGGTATTTAATGGTGTACTAATTTCCCGTCAAAGTGATCATCCTGAACAGGCTATTCAAACGATGAGTGATGCCTTAATGGAACATTCATTGATCTTATTCCCTGAGGGGACTCGAAATACTGATGAAACCCAGCAATTATTGCCCTTTAAATCTGGTATTTATCATCTCGCGCAACAAAATCCGGATATTGAATTTGTACCAATTTGGATTGATAACATTAGCCGAGTGCTGCCGAAAGGGAAGTGGCTACCGATTCCATTATTGTGTGATGTACATATTGGTGAACCGTTAAAATTGATAGAAAACGAAGAAAAGCATGCTTTTCTGGAGCGTACACGCAATGCGTTGTTAGCTTTAAATCCGAATGCAAAAAAGGAGAGTGAAAAATGTTAACTCAAACCAATCTTATTTTTGCCGTAGTATTCGGTCTGTTAATTGTCGCAAGCACTATCGGCAAACTGCTAGCCCAGAAATATGGTGAGGAAAATAGCACAATTACTAACTTGGTTGCACGCATCAATGCTTGGTGGGTTATGACAGGCGTATTATTTATCGCGTTCCTATTTGGCAGAATTGGTGCAACTATTTTATTTTTCCTGATTTCGTTTATGGCATTGCGGGAATTTATGACCGTGATTTATCGCAAGAGCTGTGATTATTACAGTATGGTGACCTGTTTTTATCTATTGTTACCAATTCAGTACTGTTTTGTACTCATGCAGTGGTATGGCATGTTCTCCATCTTTATTCCGGTTTACGGCTTTTTGTTATTGCCGATTGTTGGCAGCCTCAGTGGCAATACTGAGCAATTTCTTGCCCGTACGGCCAAAACCCAATGGATGACGATGATTTGTATTTTCTGTATTTCACATGTACCGGCATTGTTATTCCTTAACTTGGATGGTTTTGTTAATGAAAACAATATGCTGCTCTTGATCTTTATGATTGCGACCGTGCAATCTAGTGATGTGTTGCAATATATTTGGGGGAAATTGATTGGCGGCCCCAAAATTATGCCAAGTCTTTCTCCTTCAAAAACAATTTCCGGTACGGTCGGCGGGATTCTTTCTGCGACTTTAGTCGCAATGCTAATGGCTCCGATCACACCATTTACTTATTGGCAAGCCGGATTAATTGGTTTTATCATCTGCGTCATGGGCTTTTTAGGCGGTTTAGTGATGTCTGCCATTAAGCGTGATCATGGGGTAAAAGACTGGGGTAAAATGATCAACGGACATGGTGGCATGCTGGATCGTATGGATTCTGTTTGTTTCTCAGCACCGATTTTCTTCCATATCATTCGCTATTTTTGGAATGGATAAGCATAGACGATACAACAGGTAGTCTTTAATTAAAATATAAAGGGAAAATGGAAGTACATTTTCTCTTTTTATTTGTACAGAAATAATCAATGTAGCAAGTATTGGTTGAATCGTTATTGCATGTGATAGGTGATATGACGAAGTCAAATATAAAAATTCAACCTTGTTATTGGTAAACTTGTGCTAGAATTTACGCCATTTTGCTAACTTCTTTTCAGTCCTATGCAACGAGTTTTTTCTTTTTTGCTGTTTTGCTTTTTTACACTAACAGCGCAAAGCGCTCTTTTTGAGCGTGGTAGTAACTTTTTAAAAGTAGATGACGCATTTCAATTATCGGTTCAGCAAACGGCTCAGCAAGAGGCGTTATTACTGCATTGGCAAGTAGCTGAAGGTTATTATTTGTATCGGGATAAAATTCAAATTCGCTTGGTCGATCAAGAAAATGTCTTAAGCGCCCCTGTTTTTTCTCAAGAACCTAAGAGTTATCAAGATCCCTATTTTGGTCAAACCTTTATCTTCAATCAGGGATTTGATGCTGAAGTGCGTGTTATACAGCCACCGTTGGCTGCCAATAGTCGTTTGGAAGTAACTTATCAGGGGTGTACCGAAGGATTTTGTTACCCGCCGGAAACCAAAGAATTTGATGTGGTAAACCTTCCTGTAGCTCAAATACCGTTAAGCCAAGACAACAAGGCAAGCAATGTTATGTCAGCCTCCCAACAAGAGCGTTTGGCGGCCGAATTAAATCAAAGTAAATGGGCGATTTTGGGGTTCTTTCTATTAGGACTCGGCTTGGCATTCACCCCTTGCGTGCTACCGATGTTGCCATTGTTATCGGCCATCGTGATTGGTAGTCAACAACGGCCGAATATGTGGCGGGCATTGGGGTTAAGCGTGGTATATGTGCAAGGAATGGCGCTTACCTATACTTTGCTCGGTTTAGTGGTGGCGGCAATTGGTTTGCCATTCCAAGTTGCTCTACAACATCCAGCGGTGATGATTGGGCTTTCCGTCATTTTCGTCTTATTGGCCTTATCCATGTTTGGTCTGTTTAATCTGCAATTACCGGCAAGCTGGCAGACCAAACTAACCTTATTAAGCCAGCGTCAACAGGCCGGTGCATTCGGCGGCGTTTTCCTCATGGGCATGATTGCCGGGCTGGTAGCTTCACCTTGTACTTCAGCGCCGTTATCCGGAGCCTTGCTGTATGTTGCTCAAAGCGGAGATCTATTAACCGGAGCACTAACCTTGTATTTATTAGCGCTGGGTATGGGCGTGCCATTAATCCTAATCACCTTATTTGGTAATAAAATCTTGCCAAAATCAGGTATGTGGATGGAAACCGTGAAGAAGTTATTTGGTTTTGTGATGTTAGCTTTGCCGGTCTTTTTGCTTTCTCGCATTTTGCCGGAAATTTGGGCTCCACGTTTATGGGCCTTATTAGGCACTGCTTTTTTTGTGTGGTTTGCTCTACAAATGCCAAAACAAGGCATTGGTCAGCTAGCGCGAATTGTGTTTTTCGGTGCGGCTATGGTGTGCGTGCAACCGTTACAACAATGGTTGTGGGGAACTGAAGCTATGCAGCCAAAGAACGCGCAGGCAGTTTTTAAACGTATTCATAGTACAGCCGAACTCCAGCAGGCGCTGGCGGACAATAGCAAACCTTTGGTGATGTTAGATTTATATGCAGATTGGTGTGTGGCTTGTAAGGAGTTCGACCATCAAACCTTCAATGATCCCGCGGTGCAACAGGCCTTTGAAGAGGTATTGTTATTGCAGGTGGATATGACACAAAACTCACCGGAAAATCAGGCGTTAATGGCGCAGTATCAGGTATTGGGCTTACCGACGATTCTGTTTTTTGATCAGCAAGGAAATGAGCTGAAAAATGCTCGAATTACCGGCTTTATGCCACCCTCTGATTTTCTGCAATGGTTAGAGAAAATTCGTCATTAGAGTAAATTATTTCGTACCGGTAAAAAGTCTTTTTCAATTTTACGCATTGTTTCAGTAATTTTTAGCCTTTAGTATGAGCGCGTTTTTTACATTACTCTAACAAAAGGAAACTTTATGAACGCTACTATTGAAAAAATTCGCCCTTATGCCCTTGCCCTATTACGTTGGGTTACCGTTTATTTGTTTATTTGGCATGCGACAGCAAAATTCTGGGAATTCCCGATTTCCATGACCGGTGGCAATGGTCCGGTAACAGATCGTTGAAATTGTGGGCTCGATTTTATTAGCCCTTGGCTGGTTTACCCGCCCAGCGGCATTTATTCTTTCCGGTCAAATGTTTGTTGGCTATTTTATTGCCCATGTAGCTTATAAAGGGAATATCTTTATGCCATTATTGAACGGTGGCGAATTAGCCTTGGTGTACGCGATTTTATTCTTTACCTTCTTTTTAACCGGCGCGGGTGCATGTTCTATCGATAACCGCAAACGTTATTAATCCATTCCCTCCTTTAGGATTTTGCCCGCCTTTAGCGGGCTTTTTTCTGCCAGAAATTTGGTTTTTAAACCAATGTCAATAAAATCAATTGCTTAGAGCGATTTTTAGGCAAAAGGCTTGTGTTCGATAGGGCGTTTTATTTCTCCTCCGAGATCTGCCTGTTTAATTTCTCCTACATTAAAGCAAACGTTTGCGTTATAATGCCGCCGCTTATTTTTAACCACTCAATGAAAGGAAAATGTAATGACAGATCGTCCAATTCGTCAGGCGTTATTAAGTGTTTCTGATAAAACCGGTATTGTAGAATTTGCCCAAGGCCTAGTGCAGCGTGGCGTTAAACTACTTTCTACCGGCGGTACCGCGAAATTGTTGGAACAACACGGCTTGCCGGTCACCGAAGTTTCCGATTACACGGGATTTCCGGAGATGATGGATGGTCGCGTGAAAACCCTGCATCCAAAAGTACATGGAGGCATTCTTGGTCGCCGTGGTACGGATGATGCCATCATGCAGCAACATGGCATCGAAGGCATTGATATGGTCGTCGTGAATTTATATCCGTTTGCCGCCACCGTGGCTAAGCCTGATTGCACCCTGGCTGATGCGGTAGAAAATATCGATATCGGTGGCCCAACAATGGTGCGCTCTGCCGCGAAAAACCATAAAGATGTGGCGATCGTGGTGAATAATAATGATTTCAACGCTATTCTTGCGGAAATGGATAAACACCAAAACAGCCTAACGCTTGAAACCCGTTTTGACCTTGCGATTAAAGCATTTGAACATACCGCTCAATATGACTCCATGATTGCTAACTACTTTGGACAAATGGTGAAACCGTATCATGTAGCAGAGGAAGAAGATGCCAATGCGCAATGTGGTCAATTCCCACGGACTTTAAACCTTAACTTCGTACGTAAACAAACCATGCGTTACGGCGAGAATTCCCATCAAAATGCGGCCTTCTACGTTGATTTAAATGTGAAAGAAGCAAGTGTAGCCACCGCTCATCAATTACAAGGCAAAGCCTTGTCTTACAATAATATTGCAGATACCGATGCGGCACTTGAATGCGTGAAAGAATTTGATGAGCCGGCTTGTGTGATCGTTAAACACGCAAATCCATGCGGTGTGGCTTTAGGTAAAGATATTTTAGAAGCCTACAACCGCGCTTACCAAACCGATCCAACTTCAGCATTTGGCGGCATTATTGCTTTCAACCGTGAATTAGATGAAAAGACCGCGACTGAAATCGTGGAACGCCAATTCGTTGAAGTGATTATTGCACCGAAAGTTTCAGCTGAAGCGCAAGAAGTGGTGAAACGTAAGAAAAATGTTCGTTTGCTTGAATGCGGTGAATGGACTTCACGTTCTGAACGTTTAGATTTCAAACGTGTAAACGGCGGTTTATTGGTGCAAGATGCGGATTTAGGCATGGTTGGCGTGGATGATTTAAAAGTGGTGAGTAAACGTCAACCAACTGAACAGGAATTAAAAGATTTATTGTTCTGCTGGAAAGTCGCGAAATTTGTGAAATCCAATGCGATTGTTTATGCCAAAGATAATCAAACTATCGGTATTGGTGCCGGCCAAATGAGCCGCGTATATTCTGCGAAGATTGCGGGCATTAAGGCTCAGGATGAAGGTTTGACCGTAGCGGGTTGTGTGATGGCATCTGATGCATTCTTCCCATTCCGGGATGGTATTGATGCAGCGGCGAAAGTAGGTATTCAATGTGTTATCCATCCAGGTGGTTCAATGCGCGATCAAGAAGTGATTGATGCAGCGGATGAACATAATATGGTGATGGTATTAACTGGAATGCGTCATTTTAGACATTAATTTATCTAACTATCCCCCTCTTTAGCAAAGAGAGGAAGGGGAGATTTGGCAGAAGTGATTTCAAGCTCATACTAAATTCAATATCGTTTAAATCTCCCCCTAGCCCCCTCTTTACAAAAAATGGGGAATTACAGAAAAAAATAGCCGCACTTTTTTAAATTAGGCATACGCAAGGACTACAACATGAACATCCTCATCATCGGAAATGGCGGTCGTGAACACGCCTTGGCTTGGAAAGCAGCACAATCTCCATTAGCAGACAAAGTTTTTGTCGCACCGGGCAATGCAGGTACAGCATTAGAACAAAAAGTTGAAAACGTGAATATCGCTGCGACAGATATCCCTGCCTTAGTGAAATTTGCTCAAGATAAGCAAATTGGGCTCACGATTGTTGGCCCTGAAGCACCTTTGGTGATTGGGGTAGTCGATGCATTTCGGGCAGCAGGATTGAAAATTTTTGGCCCAACTCAAGCAGCTGCGCAATTGGAAGGCTCAAAGGCATTCACCAAAGATTTCCTCGCTCGTCATAAAATCCCAACGGCAGAATATCAAAACTTCACCGAAGTAGAACCTGCATTGGCGTACTTACGTGAGAAAGGTGCGCCAATTGTCGTAAAAGCAGATGGTTTGGCTGCGGGCAAAGGTGTGATCGTTGCAATGACATTGCAAGAAGCGGAAGACGCTGTGCGTGATATGCTTTCCGGCAATGCTTTTGGGGAAGCAGGTAGTCGGGTTGTGATTGAAGAGTTTCTAGATGGTGAGGAAGCCAGCTTTATCGTGATGGTGGACGGTAAAAACGTCGAACCTATGGCTACCAGCCAAGATCATAAACGCGTGGGCGAAAATGATACAGGTTTAAATACGGGTGGTATGGGCGCGTATTCACCTGCACCAGTGGTGACACCAGAAATTCATGATCGCATTATGCGAGAAGTGATTTATCCAACGGTCAATGGTATGGAAGAAGAAGGCAATGTTTACACCGGTTTCTTGTATGCAGGACTAATGATCATGCCGAATGGCCAGCCGAAAGTGATTGAATTTAACTGTCGTTTTGGTGATCCGGAAACGCAACCGATTATGCTACGCCTCGAATCAGATCTCGTTGAGCTTTGTCTTAAAGCTTGCGAGGGAAAATTGAATGAAGTGAAATCCCAATGGAATCCAAAAGCGTCCTTAGGTATTGTGTTAGCCGCGGAAGGCTATCCAGGTGATTATCGTAAAGGCGATGTGATTAGCGGTTTACCACAAAGTGCGGTCGAAAATGAGAAAGTTTTTTTAGCTGGTGTAGCAGAAAAAGAAGGCAAATTAGTCACGAATGGTGGTCGCGTGCTAATTTGCCATCTTTTTCTGCAACACC
>OLFY01003632.1_pt1 | contig 12221 bp, 9 predicted proteins | sample 1605611 | NCBI WGS metagenome assembly OLFY01 (sample SAMEA3888923, study PRJEB22519) | human gut metagenome | biome: human gut; feature: human-associated habitat; material: faeces | place: Denmark | collected 2011
CAACGAAAAAAAAGAAGGCGCATCGGGTATTACGACACACCTTCTTTTTTATTATTCCAATAAAGACCGGTAAAAGGCTTTTGTAATATGAAATTCATGTCCTTCTGGTTCTTCGGCAGAACAAAATGGAATATTTCTGTGTTTAATTAACATATATAGTAAAGATAAAAATATGAATGTAACATATGAAGATGTCCGCAATTCCGAAGAGATCCGGACTTATATCAAACAAGCGGACGAGTCGTTGAAAGCAATCGGCTACACGGAGCATAGCTTTGCCCATTGCACGAAGGTTGCGAAAGTAGCAGGGGATTTATTGGAGAAGTTAGGATATGATGCGCATGAGGTGGAATTGGCTCGTATCGCCGGTTTCATGCACGATATAGGCAATGTGGTGAACCGCATCGACCACGCCCAAAGTGGGGCTATGATGGCTTTTCGTATTTTGGATAAGATGGGAATGCCGCCTGAAGATGTGGCGACCGTTATTACAGCTATCGGAAACCATGACGAACAGACGGCTGCTGCTGTAAATGCCGTTGCAGCTGCTCTGATAATCGCTGATAAGACGGATGTGCGTCGCAGCCGTGTCCGTAACCGTTCCACGATTAATTTCGATATCCATGATCGGGTAAATTATGCAGCCGAAAAATCGGATGTTATATTGGAGCCGGATTCGAAAACGATCACTCTCGATTTGAAGATCAACACCGAAATCTGTGCTGTGATGGACTATTTCGAGATTTTTACCGGACGGATGCTACTTTGTAGGAAAGCGGCGGAATTTCTTGGCCTGCAGTTCAAGCTGGATATAAATGATGTCTATTTATTGTAATATCATTTGTTTCATATATTTTGGAAAAAGTTTATCTTTATCGCGTTTTAACGAAATAAAGGTCTAACTAATCTAATGAATATGAAACATTTTTTATGCCTTCTTTTTTGCTTATCTTTCCTTCTTTTCCCTGTTTATGCACAGGAATCGTATGAAACGTATAGTGGAGATACATTCAAAACCGGTGATGTGCTTACTCTCGGAGATTTCTATCTGAGTTCGACTAAGTATAGCCATTTGAAATACGCGTATACGGATACCTATGGAAAGGTTCGGTATGAGGCGTTCAATGGAAAGGATTTGCCTTTCTCCAAGGTAACAATCCGTGAGATTATCCGGCCGGAAGATAAGAATATGTTCCTGAACGAAGCTGTCGTGTTTGCCTTGGAAAGTGAGAAAGCTCCCGATAAGAAACTGTTCGTGGAGATTGATCGTGCGATCGAACAAGGCGAGATCGTCGTGAATATGCCTGAACCTGTTATAAAATGCGAGGAGATGACGCTCGAACAAATGTTTATTTGCTGTGTTCGTGTCAATAAATTACCGATAGACGACAAGGTGGTCTTGAATTATATCAGTGTCGTCAATAAAGAATTGGGGCAGGAATGCCGGCGCGATCAGTTTAAATTCCGTAAACTGAAAGGCGAATATCAGGCTCGCTTGGAAAAGGGAATGGCCGATTTTGATTTTACGAAAACTTATTTCATAAAAGTGAACAATAACCATAACGGTTATGATTTTGACCATAAAGGCTATCCATTGTCCTATCCGACACGTTCGGGCAGTTCTCCCAAACAATGTATTCCTTTCAACGGTTTCAATTTTATGCCGGTTAATCCGGATCAGGCGTTCTTTATCCCTGTGAGCATGGATGATGCAGAAAAATACGAGAAACGGAGCAGAGGAACCGGTCAGAACGGCTATGTCAGCCCGTTGGTATATACGGTTGTCTATTTGCAGCCCTTAGATAAGTATATGGAGCTGCCAAAAGGAAAATACAATGTTCTCAACGTGGAGAATCTATATCGCTCGACACTGATCGGTGTCAAGGTTAAAGGCTTGGAGGTCTATGATAATAAAAATTTCCGGTATAATTTGATTGGATCGGCTTTGTTTGAATGATCCCTTGTAAATCCGTTCCTAAAAGGCCATGGCAAAGGTATTTTGACACCCTCATTGTGATTTCATTTCTGGGAATAGAGGGTGGCAAAACTGCCTTGAAAGAGAAAGTTTAGAATACCGGAATCGAATAGACCAGCCCTAACGAAATACGATGCGTGTCGGGATCGACTGCTCCCATATCCAAGGCTGCTTTTTCAAGTTTTACGCCGCGATATGTATAAAGGAGAAAGATGAAAAGATCACTGTTCTTGATCGGGAAAAATTCGAGACTGCTCTGTGCATTCCAGGAACGGCGGTACATGCCTTTGGCAAATGGTCCGTTCGCCTTGTACACTTTTCCGGTTTCATAAGCACCTTTCACATAGAGGTTCCAGCGCGGGTGAATCCGGTAGTCCACATCGGCGATGACCGATAGATACTCGGTATTGCAAGCTGTCTGGGCTGTCTCTGGCAGACGGCTGATAACGCCGTGCTGGTCCAATCCCTGCCGGGTGTACATGATGTCCAGATAAGTCAGCAGAGGTCCTTTCTCGATCGTGTTGCCGCAGGTGAAGTAATAAGAATAACGTTTCTGTGTCTGTTGTCCTACGGAAGCGGCATAACGGAGTTGCAGGATGCGGTCGAAATAGTAGCTGTTCCAGTTTACCGTATACATGAAAGGAACTTTTGCTTCTCGTGTGTTGTCGGGCAATCCGGTCGGGTAGATTTCGTTGTCCTGTCCGCTTCGGTTGTTCACGATCTGAAAGCAAAGTTCGTGGTCAGGATTGATCTGCCAGTTGCCTGAAATACCAGCCTGATAGCAGGTCAGTAGGTTGTTGAACTCACTGAACTCACGGACTTTTATCGAATTGACAAAATATTCGTATCCTCCGAAATTGACAAACTGCTTACCGATCGTAAAGCCGAACTTGTCATGTACTTTCAGGTTGACATAAGCCAATTCGAGCGAGGACGAAAGATTGTCCAGCGAATAAGGGTCCGAATATTTATTAAACGACTGCCGGTAATGATAGGAAAGGTTTTTCCATACATCCCCTTTTATTTCCAATCGGACACGATTCAGCTTGAAGTTCATGCCGTCGAAATCGGAACCGATGAAATTGGCGTTTGCCGAAGTAAAAAGCTGAAAATTCATTTCTGCGCTTTCAATCACCTTTTTCCCTCCTGTAAGTCGTTCGACCAAAGTTGGTTCTTGTCCAGGAACGGTTTCTTTCTCAATCTCTTGTGCAAAGACGGATGGAACGGATATGAATAGTATTGTCAATAAGTAGAGATGTGTTTTCATGTTTGCAAATAAAATGTTTCAGCGTTCAAATATAGTGATTTTATATGACCTTTGGAAATCCGTAATTATTCTTACCTTTGTTGAGGTTTAAAAGGTAATGAGTTTAGGTTATGATTAAAGCAGTATTTTTTGATATTGATGGGACATTGGTCAGCTTTAAAACACATGTAGTCCCGAAATCTACCCTTCATGCGATCGAATTGTTGAAGAAGAAGGGGATAAAAGTATTTATAGCAACTGGTCGTCATCGCCGTTCGATTAACAATCTGGGCGATCTTGAGTTCGATGGATATGTAACTTTGAATGGTGGCTATGTGTTTGCCGGAAAGGACGATGTGCTTTATAAGCATAGCATTCCCGATAAGGATATCGAAGCCTTGGTTCGTTACCAGGAAAAAGAAGGCGAATTCCCTTGTGCCTTTGTGCAGGAAGACGAGATTTTTATGAACTATACGGATAAGGCGGTCAATGATGTGTTTCATCTGTTGAACTTCCCGGCTCCTCCAATCCGTCCGATCGAGGATATTTATGGAAAGACGGTCTACCAGTTGATCGCCTTTTTTACGGCAGAGCAGGAGAAACGTATTATGAAGGTCTTGTCGCATTGTGAATCCACGCGGTGGAACCCTCTTTTTACAGATATCGTACCGCTTGGAAGCAGTAAACGGGTCGGGATTGACAAAATGCTGGAACATTACCATATCGGTCTGGACGAATGTATGGCCTTTGGTGATGGTGGTAATGATATTCAGATGCTTAGCCATGTCGGGATTGGGGTTGCTATGGGAAATGCGGCCGAAGACGTGATGAGTGCAGCTGGTTATGTGACCACCTCTGTCGACGAGAATGGTGTATACAATGCGTTGAAACATTTCAACATTATTTGATTTTGAACTGTTACATATATATAAGATAGTTATGATAGACGAGTTATTGAAATTTAATCGTGAATTTGTAAAGAGTAAAGGATACGAGAGGTTTATCACCAATAAATATCCTGATAAGAAAATTGCGATAGTGTCTTGTATGGATACGCGTCTTACGGAACTGCTGCCGGCAGCTTTGGGAATAAAGAACGGGGATGTCAAGATCATCAAGAATGCTGGGGCGATTATTTCCCATCCTTTCGGAAGTGTGATCCGGAGTCTGTTGGTTGCCATTTATGAATTAGGTGTGAACGAAGTCATGATTGTCGGTCATACCGATTGCGGTGCCAAGCATATGGACAGCGAACAGATGATTGAGGTAATGAAGAAGCGTGGTATCCCTTCGGAGCATATCGATATGATGCGTTACTGCGGCATTGATTTCAAATCGTGGTTGCGTGGGTTCGACACCCCGGAAGGTTCCGTTCGTGAAACAGTGGCTCAAGTACAAAAACATCCGTTGATCCCAAAAGATATAACGGTCCGCGGATTTGTAATCGACTCGACTACAGGTGAATTGGCTACTGTCGTTTAGATAAATCGAGATGAAAAGTATTTAATCAAAACCTAAATATAGTTAAATAGTAGACATTGAATATGTTTTACAGCATAAATTCAAATAAAATACTTATCTTTGCACTGTAAACAAAAAGAAAAAGAAAGTTTAGGTTTAGTTATTATTAATCGTTCTCCAAGCGTGGAGAACTTAAATGAGTAAAATTATGATGATGAGAGAAAACGAAAAAAGTATGCGTACTTTAGCGATGTTGCGTTATCAGGCTGATCGTTATCAGTCAGTAGGAAATGGTTCAATGTGCCAGCGAGTAAATGCTGAGATTCGCAGATTGGTGAGCCAAATGAGCGAAAGCTCTAAAAATTGAGTATTAAACAGTAAATAATTTGTTAGATGTAGTCTCTTCACCGTAGTCTTTTGAAAGACTGGTGAGAGATAAAAGGGGGAGGTATTCGACGCTTATGAGATAGCGGAGTTTGGCCTTTTTTTATTTTAATGAAGTCAGTCCTGCTCTTGTCTACAACCACACTAAAATCATATTTGTGTTCTGTCATTATAGTTCGAATGTATACAAATATCCGTATATTTGCATAATGTAGAAAACTATAATCTGTAAAACACAATATCGAAATGAGAAAAACGGGATTGTTTTTAGCCTCTATTGCACTAAGTGCTACGCTATGGGCCGAGTTGCCTGAAAAGAAAGGGCTGGATGTCATTAACAGGGCAAATGCCGAGGCCTATATCGGTTTTCTGGCAAGCGATGCATTGGAAGGGCGTGAAGCTGGTTTCCGTGGTGGGCGTATTGCCGGTGAATATATTGTATCTAATTTGAAAACGATGGGGATCGAACCTCTGTTCGAATCCTATTACCAACCTTTTGAGGCTTATAACAAGGAACGGCAGAAGAAGGGCCGTTTCCAGGTTCATCCGGATTCGATCGCGAAGTTGAAACAAGGTGTTCATCAGAAGTTGTCGATGAACAACATCTTGGGGAAGATCGAGGGTAAGAACCCGAACGAATATGTGATTATTGGCGCCCATTACGATCATCTCGGCTTTGACCCGATGCTGGACGGTGACCGGGTCTATAACGGGGCCGACGATAATGCTTCGGGTGTTTCAGCTGTCCTGCAGGTCGCTAAGGCGTTTTTAGCGACGGGGGTTCAACCGGAGCGAACCGTTATTTTCGCCTTCTGGGATGGTGAAGAGAAAGGCTTGTTAGGCTCCAAATATTTCGTGCAGACATTCTTGGAGATGGATAAGGTGAAGGGGTATCTGAATTACGACATGATTGGCCGTAATAAAGACGAGTCCAAGCCGATGCATGTCGTTTATTTCTATACGGAAGCGCATCCTGTGTTTGGCGATTGGTTGAAAAACGATATCAAGAAATATGGCTTGAATCTGACTCCTGATTATCGTCCGTGGGATAAGCCGGTAGGGGGGAGCGATAACGCTTCGTTCGCTCTTTTGGATATTCCGGTCATCTGGTACCATACGGATGGTCATCCTGACTATCATATGCCAAGCGACCATGTGGAAAAGATAAACTGGAATAAGATTGTCGACATAACGAAAGCCTCTTTTCTGAATATGTGGAATCTGGCGAATGAGAAAGACTATTGATGTGATCGTTTATATTTCTTATTTCAAAACACCTATGTTTCGAATTCAAAACATAGGTGTTTCGTTTTTAAAACATATATGTTTTGAACTCGATATCTTCTGGCTGTGAAAAGAAGTATTATCCATTTATAGAAAGATAGTTGTTTTGTGGAATAAGGTATACATCTTCTCTCTGTAGGTCAGTGCCTTTTCCTCGATAGCCAATAAGCTGTATGTATTTTTTTAAATCATATTGTATGATTACTGTCTCATTTAATAGACTTATAAGAAGGTAGCACTTACCTCTTTCACTTTCTTTGTAACTGATTAGATAGTTGTTTTGAACTATGTGAATTGTGTAGTCTTAAATCACTTCATATTCTTGGTATTTCAGTATTTATAGGGAGTTGATATATATGAATTGTTTGCTGAAGTTGTGAAGATGGACCTTAAAATCAAAAGCTATTGAAATAATGTGGATTTTTCAAATACAAGAAGGTCCACCCTTCTGTTATGAAGAGCAGACCTTTTGAAAAAAAATTATCAAAATATTTCAATTAATCCCATCCCGGATTTTGTTTTAAATTGGGATTTAATCCGATTTGGTTTGTCGGAATAGAGAACAAATAGTTCTTGGGATCTATAAAGTTTGGAACAGGATTTGTCATTCGTTTTGTATAAACATCAATGGCACCGTCTACGAAACCTAATCCGGATTTAATGGATTCATAATCTTTTGTATTATATCCATTTAAATCATTCTCACTTGTTGCTTTGTCTGGAATGATACCCAATTTCGGTTGGTTCAGGCGAATACCGCAGGCCCAACGCATTAAGTCGTGATAACGATAACCTTCTGCCATTAGTTCAACACGACGTTCACGGCGGATTTCGCGGATCAAGTTGGCGTTCGGGCCTTTGATTGTTGGATATTCGGCAACCAATTTCGGGTCTTCAATCGGATTTGTTGTCAAATGGTGATTAAAACCAACCCGATCACGCAAAGCGTTAATTGTTTTATCTAATTCGGGATCTTGGCCAAGTTCGGCTCCTGCTTCTGCACGTATCAGAAGAATCTCTGCATAACGGAAGATTGGAGCGTCTAATGTTCCAATATGATGAGATGATGTGTATTCTGACGGATTGTAATATTTGATAACACCATATCCCGTAGATGTACTAACACTTCCACTGGTATATTTACCGATATCCGGACGTTTCCCTTCTAGGTAATAGGTGTATTCACCAGCTTCGGGAGTCGGTACTGTTTGTAGTAAACGCGGATCTCGATTCTTTAGTTCGGCGATTAATGTAGTATGATGAGAGTGGCCTTCGCAGCCGCACATAGAGATTGGTTTTCCTGTTGTTGCACACAAATAATCTTCAACAGCGTCACGACTCAAACCAATAGGAGATTCACCGACTGCAATTTGGCGGCTTAAGTTATTTCCTTTGCCGACAGTCGGATCATATTCCTTCGACAGAATAATTTCAGGATTGGAGTTGTAATCTGCTTGGATAAATAATTCATAATAGGCTTTACCTGGTTTTGAACCTTGGAACAATGAATAGCCATATTCGGATTTCATCAGTTCGCCTGCTGCTTCATAAGCGGCTTTGAGCAATTCGGTATCACCTTCCATATTATGATAACGGCGGAAAGTTCCTTCAAATAAACATATACGTGCCTTTAATGCAAGTGCAGCGTCTTTGCTGATGCGGTAGACACCTGTCGTTTCTTTTTTGGGTAACCATTCAATCGCTTGATCAATGTCTTTTATCATGTTTGCTACAACGGTAATACGGGAATCGCGGCCTTTGTATAGGTCTTCGTCTCCAGGAACCAATACTTTGTCATACCAAGGTACATCGCCAAAGCGTTTTACTTTATTAAAGTAATCCAATGTCTTGAAGAATAAAATTTCACCAGCATAACGATGTTTTACGGCCTCGGTTTCCGGGGATAGTTCGTAATCTTGCATAAAAGCATTACAAGCACGAATATTTTCCCATTTCCAATTGTCATTGTCTGCTGTAGAAATGCTGTGTTGACTGAAAGCTACAGAGTTTGCGTCCCACGGAAGTAGGTCATCAGACTGGAAATCAGTTTCCATCATCCCAAAATTATATTCGTTCGGATTTCCATGTCCGGTGATTAATTTGGGATATAAATCATTACAATATTGCTCTAATGCCTGTGCATTGGCATTTGCAAAGTATTGTTGTGTACTGATAGAGTCTAATGGCTCTTTATCCAGTACATCACAACTTTGGGTTGTGAGGAACAATAAACCACCAAATAATATAATTGACTTTTTCATGTTACTTTGTCTGTTTTTAGAATGTTACGTTGATACCAAATGAATAAGAACGGGTGAACGGGTAAACACTACCGTTGTCGTCAACTTTCAAGTTACCGTTATTGTCACGTCTGCCTACAGCATCCGGATCGAGGTATTTGTACAATCCTGTAGCTTCCCAAAGATTCTGACCGCTTACGAACACTTTTAGCTGACCAATGCCGTATTTATTGATGAGCGCTTTAGGAATAGTGTAGCTTAATGTAACATCTTTCAGACGGATAAAAGCACCGTTTTGCAGATATTTTGTCTGTGTTTGTTTACTTCTATCACTCCAAGTTGGAATAGGATAGTAAGCGTTCGTATTGGTTTCACTCCAAGAGTTATCGATGATGTAATCATTTAAGTTAGCCCACCAAATACCTGTCTTGTATCCCCAAAATACAGGAGAGTCCAACCATACGTCACGTTTCATTGTACCTTGGAAGAACAGACGTAAGTCAAAACCTTTCCATGAACCACTCAAGTTGAGGTTGAAATTGTAGCGGGGAGTTGTATTACCAATGACTTTTTTGTCGCCCGAATCACCAACACGATTATTTCCACGGTCAATTTTTCCATCACCGTTCAAATCTACATAACGAATATCTCCTGGTTTCCAAGTTGTGCTGATGAAAGCCTGTTTATTGGCCATTTCTTGGGCTTCAGCTTCATCTTTAATGAAGCCATCTGTTACATATCCCCAAATTTCGCCGATTTTCTTTCCCTGGTAATGAGTTTCATCCAAACTTAATGTCGGATTATCATATTTCGTGATCTCAGAAGTGTTGTCTGAGATGCCGATGCTGATAGAGTAATCCAAAGGACTGCCGGCCACGTCTTTAATCTGATCGTTCCACGTTAAAGATAGTTCCATACCTTTGGTTCTCATATCTGCCAAGTTCTCTTTACCACCTGTCGTCCCTAATACAGCCGGGTAAGTTTTGTTTACGACCATTCCTTTTGTATCGCGGATGTAATAGTCAAAAGATCCAGTGAAACGGCCGTTCAGCATAGTCCAGTCTAAACCGATATTGGTTGTGTAAACTTTTTCCCATGTGATGTTTGTACGAGCCAATGTCGGAGCTTTCAAGCCACTAATGATACCGCCGTTCATCAGATAGGCCAAAGATTCGCTTGTCAAGAAACTTAAATATTGGAAATTGCCATCTGTAACTTGATTGCCTAATGAGCCATATGAAGCTCTGACTTTTAGGTTGTCGAAAATATTACGAGCTGGTTCGAAGAAATTTTCTTCAGAGATACGCCAACCTGCTGATACCGAGGGAAAGAATCCCCAACGATCACCAGACATATATTTGGATGAACCGTCATAGCGACCATTTACCTCAAGCAAATATTTTTGCATGTAATCATAATTCAAACGGAAGAACGCACCCTGTACAGCCCAGATTGTTGCTTCTTCACTTGGCATGTTATAAGTACTGGCCAAATCGGTGACAGGGAAATTGTTATCAAATAGATTACTAGTGCTTACGCTTAATTTAGTCGTCTTTTTACTTTCTTGGTTGTAACCGACCATTACACCTAAGTTGTGCTTGTCATTGAATGACTTCTTGTAGTCAGCCCATAAGTTCAATGCTTGATAAGTATCTCCGTAATTAGCTTTTGTTACACCTCCAGGTGTACCAACGGATAGCGGAGATAACGTACTTTCTTCTGGCATTGTCTGATACAGTATCTTGCCGTGCTGGGTTTGATCTTGATAGAATTTGTTTCCGGTATAATCTCCCTTGATTGATAAACCGGCTAACGGTGTCAGATTAAAGGCGGCAGTGTACCAAAAGTCATCCGAGTTGGTTTTGTCTCGCCCAGCTCCATCTAGTAAACCAGCAAAGTTATAGTTGAAGTTGCTACCTGCTATACCTGCAAAATTATTACCATCTGGCAGGTAAACAGGAATAGTTGGGAATCCACGATAGATTTCGTAAAAAATGTTTCCTAAATTAAAATTGCTGGTGTAGGGATAATCACTTGTATTGCGGTTATATTTTGTACGGAAAGTTACTTCCAACCATTTTGTAATCTGAGTGGAAAAGTTGAAAGACATATTAATACGTTTGTATTTATCCGTACCATATTGCAAAATACCATCTTGTCCTTTATAACCAATAGAGCCGTAGTAAGTCGTCTTGTCTGAACCACCGCTGATACTTGCATTATGTTGTTGCATGAATGACGGTTTGTACATTACGTCGAACCAATCGGTGTTCCCAGCATAAGCCCATTGTCCGGCAGCAGTTATTGAATTGTCTGTTGTATAAAATGCAGAAGGACCTCTCCCCGCAATGAAATCATCTACAGCCTGAACGTGCTCATCTTTGAAATACTGTCCGCTGCCATTGTTCACGTTTGCCTGATTCATGGCACGAATCCACTTATCGGAAGAAACACCATCCGGTAAGCGAGAGGCCATCGACCAAGAAAAGTTGTTATTGTAGTTGATTTGAACTTTTTGTTCTTTTTTCCCTTTTTTAGTTGTGATCAATACAACGCCAAAAGCGGCACGGGCACCATAAATAGAAGCAGAGGCAGCATCTTTTAATACTGATACGCTTTCGATATCTTGTGGGTTAAGCAAAGACAAGTCTGATGTTTCGACTCCGTCGACTAACAATAGTGCTTGTCCTCCATTCAGTGAAGTTGCACCACGTACATTAAATGTAGTAGCTGCATTTGGATTACCACTGGCGAAATCAATATTCAAGTTTGGAATAGCTCCTTGCAAACCTTGTGCAATGTTTCCGATCGGACGATCTTCCAGAATTTCGCTATCTGCAATCCCTACAGCGCCGGTCAGGTTTACCTTCTTTTGTACGCCATAGCCAACGACTACGACTTCTTCCAGTTTTTGAGTGTCTTCCGCTAATTTGATTTGAAGAGTGGATTGTCCTGTGTATTTGATTTCTTGAGTTGTGTAACCAATGAAAGAGATCTGAATGATGTCTCCATTTTTTACACCTTCCAATGTGAAATTACCATCCATGTCGGTAATATTTCCATTGGTTGTTCCTTTCACTACGACCGATGCTCCGGCAACAGGCCCTAGATCATCTACCACAGTACCTGTAACTTTTCCGTTCTGCTGGGAAATGTTCATACCTTGCTTGGAGGGCATTGTTTCTGCAAATATACTTGCTGGGAAACAAGTGGCACCTGCCAGCAAGATTAAGCTGATAGGTTTGAAATTTTTCAACATAATTTGTGTCTTATATTTAATTGAAAGAATGCTCTTTTAATTAAAATGATGGCGCTTATTATCGCTTTTCTACATCATATATACAAAATGTTAGAGTTTTTAGCTTTTGCGTATAAAGTTTATCTGTGTTTGTAATTAGTTCTAAAAGAACTCTGCACATTTCATATCGGTGTCAAAGATATGAAAATTTTCCGTTGTACTGTTATTTTTCTAAAAAAAATACGTAGAAGTTTCTTTTTTAACATTTTACTCTTTTGGTATTACACAGGTATTATTCTGTTTATCAGAATAATGTATCCATTGGAAATATGTAACTATATAAAAATAGATAAATAAAAAACATGGTCGTACTTCTGCTAATTTGTTAACAGA
>OLFY01003648.1_pt1 | contig 12141 bp, 9 predicted proteins | sample 1605611 | NCBI WGS metagenome assembly OLFY01 (sample SAMEA3888923, study PRJEB22519) | human gut metagenome | biome: human gut; feature: human-associated habitat; material: faeces | place: Denmark | collected 2011
CAGTACCAGTAGCAACTGGTTTGTACATCTTGGGGCGAGGCAAACACCTTGCGCATATCCTGGTAACTGTCGGTAGCCGTGGCAGCCGGTACTTGTACCGTAAGCAACAACAAGGCTGCTGCGACCAAAGACGATTTTAAATTCATCGATTTCATGATAATATATCCCTTATATTTCTTTTATGTTGTTTCACCTGACTATCTTTACACCTTTCGGAGCCTGTATGTCACATACGACTTTTCCCCGGCCGTTTTTCGTGCAACTTACCGTTACGATACCGTAAGGAGTGGGAAAAGTCCCTTTGACCGACTGTAGCGGGCCGAGGTTGGGTTTCACCTGCAGGACACGGCATCCCGGTTCTATCGGGACGATGCCGAGCACATGCCTGGTAAGCCAGGATGTAGGGCCCGATGCCCATCCATGGCAAAGGCTCAGCCTCAACCCCTTATAACAATAAGCACCCCCGCCTGCATGTATGTCATGCTTGCCCGGCGGCACTATCTCGTCGATGCGTGCCGCATTGGCTACGTCGGCATATTTCAAATCTTCCCAGAAAGTAGTTGCCCCCAAGTCCAGCATCGCTCCCCAATACGTAGAGATGAAGTCGAGAGCCTCATCATATTTGCCCAGCATGGCAAGAGCCTCCAGCATATAATACCCGTAAAACGTTGAGAAACCGTCAAGGCCGTTTTTCAATATCGTTTCACAATCCTTCTCCGGGTCTGTGCTCAACCCCGATATGATATTCAACGCTGCCGCCTGGCTGTTATCATGAGCATCCACGGCCACCCCCTTCATCCGTTCGAGGCAGCTCGATGCCATTCTTATCATATCCCTGTCACCGATATACTCCCCGATTTGTACAGCCGCTTTCATCGCCATGAAAGAGAGCGATTGCAGTCCGCTGTGTATCACATTCCGGTTTTCCGATGTCGGCCAGTCGAGAAAGCGTATTCCGTCGAGCCGTTCCACCCCGTTCTCGTCAATCCTCTCGTCGATCTGCTTGACGAGACGGAGCAAATAGTCGCGCTGGCTTTTTAAGTAATCGAGGTTGCCCTGGTACATATACAAGTCCTTCTGTATGATTATCCACCACAACGAATAGGAGCACATCCCGTTCATCCAGCCAGGCAACGGCGTTGCATCGCGGATAAAATCAAGGCTTTTCGGTATCACCTCGTTATATCCGAAAACAGTGTTGACCGTCATCACTTCCGGATGCAAATCACCAATCCAGACCAAACGGTCACGTTTGATGCCGTCCCAAATATACTCCTGCATATTCAAATGTACCGTATAAGCACCAGTCTGCCAAATCCGGTTCAGCCGTTCGTCGTTGCAACGAAATGAGCCTTTATATGGGATGTCCCGAAAAACGGAAATGGCACGTATTTCTTTAATATGCAATTCGACGGAATCGTCCAAAAGATCAATCCGGGCAAACCGAAACCCGGAATTACCCACTTCCATAACCCCCAACCAGGGTAGGCGAATAGTAAAATCGCGCATGGCATGATCGTTGGAAGCACCGTTCACCCCATCTATATCGCACATGGCTTCACTTACCGACTCACCCAAACGGATCCGGACGGCGACTGGTTCGTGCGAAGCCGGCATGCCGGTTACTATTTGCAAGCCGCCTTGCAGTTCTTTTCCAAAATCAAGAAGGATGGCAGGATGCTGCCGGTCGGTGCTCGAAAGCTTACAGATGTTATGATTCACAAGATTGGATTGTCCGTTTCCAGAAAGAAGCAAATGGTTTGCACCCTGTATCAACTGGCTTTCCTGTTGCCAGACGATGCGTGCGGGAGGTAGATATTCGCGTACACGACTATCGCGCTGCCGGGCGGACAATGATACGGCAAAGAATAGAGATATAAGAATAAATAATGTTTTCATGGTATATGGTGTTTATATGAATGATGATTTATCTGTTACTTTTCTCTTGAAAGAAAAGTAACCAAAAGTTCACGGCTTAACCTGTCTCGCTACTCCGTTCCCTCCGGTTCGTTGTCGCGTCTGAAACTCGCTTCGCTCAGACAGCAGACGCTCCGGGCACTCACTTCGGTCTCTGCGCCTAACGCTCACCAGCTTAGGCCGAAATAGAGCCTAATGGCTCTTTAAGGATTGCCGATTCCGCCTGTTATATAGGTGTCGGCATCGGCAATCCCAAGAGAAAGCGTAGCTTTCTAAGAAAGGCCTAAGCGGACGGGCGTCAAGCGGAGGGTAAAGACGAAGTGTCCGGAGCCTGCGCTGTTTGAGCGAAGCGAGTTTCGCAGGCGACAGCGGAACCTTTGCCCGGAGTAGGCCGGACGGTTCAGCCTTGATCTTTTGGTTACTTTTCCATCAAGGGAAAAGTAACAGATAAATTATCATTTACGATCGTAACCTATCACAAACCGAAGGCCGGAACCAAATCATCCAACTGCTTGTCAGTCATGCCGGCGGGTTCGTATCCTGCCATGCGTGCGCTGAAATAGATTTGGGCGGACTTGCTTAGCGTGTCGATTGCGTCAAAACATTCGATCAGGTCTTCACCGACTGCCAAAATACCATGTTTTTCCCAGAATACGACATCGTGCTTTTCCAATTGTTTAATGGTTGCACGTGCTAAATCCAGTGTCCCAGGTATTTCATAGGGAACAATACCGACTCCTTTCGGGACAATGATACGACATTCGGGAATCATGCTCCACAACGTACGGGTGATGACATCCGAATCCAAGAACGGTTTACAATGCGTCATGCCGATCAGGTCGGTCGGGTGCGTATGCAAAACGACTCTGTTATCACGGCCCAGGCCACGCAGATAATTATGCATCATCAAATGCGAAGGCAACTCGGAAGTAGGCAAAATCAATTGTTCAGCAATAATATCATAACTTTTTCCATCCCCGGCGATACGGATCAGGGAACCGTTGGCCAACGGTTCCTGTGCTACATAACGCATCCGCTTTCCTGTACCGGTGACATAGAAAATATGTCCGGCAAGAGCGGTCATCGCTTCTTGTAAAGGGATAGCCGGTCCCAGTGCGGGAAGTGCTTTTTCGACATCGTTCATCAAGTCGGTCAGGTTTACGGAAATGTTACCACCGTTACGTTCCGCCCATCCTTTTGTCCAAAGATAGCCGGCCACTTCAGCGATACGGCCAATCTCGGCCATCAATTTTTCATTGTTTCTGATTGTTTTCATTTTACTTATATATCTTTTTTATGAGGGACACGCCCCCGGCTCAAAATTGTTCTTCACCCGGCAAAAAATAGACAAGCACGGGAGCTTAATTTCATACCTATGGAAATTAAGTTCCATACCTATCGAACTAACGTCCCATGCCTATCCATTTCCAATCCGATCATTATCTTAAATCAAATTAGGCAGCAAAAGTGAGAATATCAGGAGACACATGCCGCAAACCAAAACGACGATCGTCTGCCGGCTCACCCCTTTCCACTCTTTCAATATAATGCCCCACACATTGCTGAAGATCACATTCAGCGACATCAAGATGCTCCATGAAAAGGCCAGCATCACCGGAGATTCGGCAAAATAGCTCTTTCCCATTCCCAGCCCGAAGAATTGCGAATACCACAAAACACCTGCCAGCGCACAAAATAAGACATTATTCAGCAAAGTACCGCCTGATACGGAGAAATAATCTCTCCCCGTCTTGTTCCTTACATTCTGGAAAAGGCAATAAGAGGCGTTCGTGATAAAACCCCCGATCGTCACCAACAGGATGACCGGATTCAGTGCGAACAATTCGCTTGCGCCGGACTGTTTCGCCTTCTCAAGGATCGGAGCGCCGGATTCCAGGCCCAGATTGAAGCAGGCACTCATCACACCGGCCAAAAGAGCGACAAGCAAACCTTTCGTCAACGCGAAATCCTTTACAGCCGCTTTCTTTTCCTCCTCGGTCATATTACGGGCGCGAAGACTTCCGGCATACCCGATCACGGCGATACCGGCAAGCGTGATACACACACCGATCAGCAAGACCAGGCCATCGCCATGAAACAAATCCGTTCCGCCAAAAACTGCCGGGAAAAGCGTCCCGAAACCGGCACACGTTCCAAGCGCGATGCTCTGGCCGAGCGCAACCCCCAAATAACGCATGCTCAACCCGAAGGTCAACCCGCCGATCCCCCACAAGATTCCGTAGATAACGGCCCCCGCAGCTCCGCCGGCACTCCACAGTTCCAAGAGGCTGCTCCCATTGGAAATGGCAAGCTGCGCTCCTAAGAATGGGAAGACGAGCCAGGCAAAAATGCCTTGCACCAACCAAAAACTTTCCCAGCTCCAATCCTTGACTTTGTTGATCGGAACGTAGGAACTGCTCTGCCCGAAACTACCGATTGCGATTATGATCAATCCGATGATTATTTCCATATATGTTATTTTTAGAGGGCGAACCTGTGTGTTCGCCCCTAAGGTTAACGTTTACTTGTTACTTCCGCTTCGTATTTTTCTATCTCGGCGATATAATCCTCACCTACCGGAACGTCGTTTTGCAGGCAGAACATATCCCAGACGGCTGTCCACGGAAGGCTCTTCATTTCCTCCTGCAGAGCTAAACGCTGGAAATATTTGCCTTCGGCTTCGTACTGCTGCAAAGTTGCCGACGGTTCGAGAAGGGCTTGCATAAAGGCCTTCTGCGTTGCACGGCAACCGATCACGTACGCCCCGATACGGTTGATCGTCGCATCGAAGTAGTCCAAGCCGATATGCACACGGTCCAATGCCTTGCAACGGATGATTTCGCGTGCCAGATCGAGCAAGTCGTCGCTCAAGATCACCACATGGTCGCTGTCCCAACGAATCGGACGGCTCACGTGCAACATGATCTCCGGTGTAAAAAGAAGCAGGGCCGAAACCTTGTCGGCGATACTTTCCGTCAGATGGAAATGGCCCGTGTCGAGCGTCACAATCTTATTCTTCTTCGCACCGTAGCCCAAGTAAAAATCATAGGAACCGACCGTATAACTTTCCAGACCGATGCCGAACAGTTTTGCCTCGATACAATCCTTCATGTTCTTATATTCAGTTGCAAAAATCTCGTCGAGCGACTGTTCCAGTATCTGACGATATTTGAGACGGCTGGCGGGAACTTCTTTACTGCCGTCGTGAATCCACAGGTTCATAATACAGGGATCGTCCTGGTATTTGCCCATCTCCTCGCTGATCCAGCGGCAGCGTTTCGTATGTTCGATCCAGAAATTGCGGATCGCATCGTCGGGATTCGCCAACGTCAGGTCGCCGCTCTTCGGATGCGAAAAAGAAGTGCTGTTGAAATCCAGCTTCATCCCGTTCTCTTTCGCCCACTGCATCCAGCTCTCAAAATGAGCAGGTTCCACTTCGTCACGGTCGACCTTCCTGCCCTGGAAGTCGCCATATATTTCATGCAGGTTCAAGCGGTGTTTACCAGCGATCAGAGAAGCCGCTTTCAAGACATCGGCACGCACTTCGTCGATCGTGCGGGCACGTCCCGGATAGTTGCCTGTCACCTGGATTCCGCCCGTCAGCGAACCGCCCTGGTTCTCGAAACCGCTCACATCGTCCGCCTGCCAGCAATGCATCGAAAGAGATATCTTCTGCAATTTGTCCATTGCCTCCCTTGCATCCACACCGACAGCTGCATAGCGTTCAACAGCTGCCTCATACGCTTGTCTGATAATGTTTTCTTTTGTCATGGTCTTATTTTTTTGAGGTTACAGATTTATATTTCCTAAAAGCCTCTTCCCACTCTCCACTACCTTCCGGCAGAAAGACAGCCGGCGAAAGGAAAGAGTTGATCAAACGGCGCATCTCCCAACGGTCGGCTACCAATCCCGCCGCCCTCGCCTGCACCATGCAGTTGCCGATTGCCGTCGCCTCCGAAGGCCCTGCCACAACCGGCATGTTTATTACATTTGCCGTAAATTGGTTGAGAAGATTATTCATCGAGCCTCCCCCGATCACATGCAATTTGCGGATCGGGAAAGGAGCTATTTCGGATAATAGTGCCAGCACCTCCTTGTACCGGAATGCCAGGCTTTCGAAGATACAACGGATAAACTCGTCGTCCTCGACCGGTTCGGGCTGCCCCGTCTCGCGGCAATAAGCCTTGATTGCCTCCGTCATGCTCGGCGGATTGGCAAAACGCGGATCGTCGGGATTCACAAAACGACGGAAAGGCGTCGCCCGTTCCGCCATCTTGACTATCGCCGGATAGGAATAGTCGCGCCCGGCCTTCTCCCACTCTTTCCGGCACTGTTCGAGCAACCACATCCCGGTAATATTTTTCAGGAAACGGGTCGTCCCGTCTATACCGCCTTCGTTCGTAAAGTTATGCAGGAAGGATTCTTCCGAGATAATCGGTTCTTCCGTTTCGATCCCCATAAGGCTCCATGTGCCGCTGCTAAGATAGGCAAACTCCCGATCCGCCGCCGGAACAGCCGCGACAGCCGAAGCCGTGTCGTGGCCGGCAACTGCTATGACAGGCACTTTGCCGATTCCCGTTTCCCGTGCAATCGCATCGGTCAGCTCCCCGACAAAAGTTCCCGGCATCACTACCGGACGCATAATGGACGGAGCTACCCCTGCCGCTTCCAACAAGGACGCCTCGAACTCTTTCGTCACCGGATTCAGCAATCCGGAGGTGGAAGCATCCGTATATTCACAAACCTTTTTACCCGTCAACAGGTAAGAAAGCAGATCGGGCATAAACAGTATCTCTTCGGCAGCCTCCAACGGCCCGAAACCTTCCTTTTTAGCCCTAAATAACTGGAAAACACTATTAAAATTCATGATCTGTATACCGGTAAGCCGGTAGACTTCCGACCGGGGAACACGCTGGAAATATTCTTCCGGCGCACCGTCCGTATAAGGATCGCGATACGCACGCGGTAGCCCCAACAGTGTGCCGTCTTCCGCCAGATACCCGAAATCCACCCCCCAGGTATCGATCCCGATAGAGTCCGGGAGCAGGTTCCGGCGTGCACAAATCGTAAGGCTTTCTTTCAAGGCATCATATAACCGGTATATGTCCCAATAATATTTCCCATGCAACTCCATGATCGCATTCGGGAAACGGTGAAGTTCCTGCATTTCAAATTTGTCACCAACCAAAGTGCCTAACACGGCACGTCCACTGGTCGCTCCTATATCAAAGGCTAAAAAGTTATATTTCTTCATGGTACAACAAAGTTGTTTGTTTTATGATTGCAAAAGTAAACGGTAAATTACTATCTTTGCTTTTGAAAATGATTTTAAACCTTTCAAATCTGACAGAGGAGATGGAGAAACGACTAAGCGATCAATTGAGATATCTGACGATAAGTGCGATAGACGAAGAGTGGGGAATTGTCGTCACGACCGTCGGCTACCAGTTTATTCCCCCGAAAGGGAACTATCCTCTTTCGAAGCATCCGGACAATTATAACTTCAAGCCGCAGACCGGACGAATCCTGAACGAATACCAGCTGGTCTATATTACGAAGGGAAGCGGTTACTTCTCTTCGCAATCCTGCAAGATGCAAAAGATAAACGCCGGCACGATGATCCTGCTTTTTCCGGGAGAATGGCACAGCTACTATCCCGACAGCGAGACAGGCTGGGACGAATACTGGGTCGGTTTCCGCGGTGTCCACATCGACCGGCGCGTGGAAAAACGCTTTTTTACCCGCGAGGAACCGTTACAGCACATCGGGCTCAGTGCGACGATCGTCGGACTATATGAAGACATACTGAAATTCGCCTCTCAGGAAAAGACGGGCTACCAGGAGATGATTTCGAGTATCGTCCTTCATATATTGGGTACGGTCTATTATAAAAGAAGAAACAACTCCTTCACGAATACCTACGTTGTGGATAAGATCAACGAAGCCCGCATCCTGATGAAAGAGCAGGTGGAAAACCCGCTGACACCGGAAGAAATAGCTTCCCGCCTGGGGCTCGGCTACTCCTGGTTCCGCCGTATGTTCAAAGAATATACAGGCGTATCGCCCGCCCAATATCAATTGCAGCAAAAACTCCTGAAGGCAAAGGAACTGCTTACCAGCAGCAGCATGAATATCTCGGAAATAGCCTACAGTCTCAAATTCGAGAATGCCGGACAGTTCTCCACCTTCTTCAAGAAGAAAGAGGGCGTGACACCGTCGGAGTTTCGTGAACGGGCGCACTGAGGAATTAAAAATTAAAAATTAAGAATTAAGGGGTGAGTTGGAAGGTGATTTTTTTGTTCATCATATAGTTGACTGCACCATAGATAAACAATCCTAAGAACTGGGCGAGATATTCGTTCAGGTCAAAGATTTCCACCATGATAAGCAAAGCGAGGAATTGGGAACAATAAGCACATCCGAAAGCGATCAGAAAAAGGGGAATCTCACGGCGAAACTTACCGGTGCGGGATGAAAATATCCAATATTTGCTCCAGAAGAAATTATTGATCTGCGCAATCACATAAGCGGTGATATTGGTAGCGATATAGTTACAACCAAGCTTGTCCATCATCAGCCAGACAATCAAGACCGTAATTAACGCATTCAGCGTACCGACCAGTATAAACCGCATCACGCGCACCATATTTTTAGATTGTATGACCAAGTGTATTTCTTGCTGTTTTGTTCTTTGATATCTGAAATTCCGGTACAAATATACAGGATAATATGCAAATATCCATGCAAAAAGTCACAAAGTATGGCGAACAACCCGTATCTTTACCCCATGAAATATTTATTGTTTTACATAATCAGTCTGTTATCTCTCACCGCCTGCATCCACGAGGAATTGCCGCCTGAGGGTGGCTTTGCTTTGGAGGAAGGCGACCCGTTACCCGAATTCAGCATTTCCAATCCGGATGGAACGGTATCGAAAAAAGACTTGGAAAATAAATTTGCCTTGATTATTTTCTTCAGTACGACCTGTTCCGACTGCCAGAAGGCCTTCCCGGATATTTCCACTTTATATCATACATACAAAGACGATCCCTCCGTCTGTGTGCTTCTGATCGCACGTGGAGAAACCGAAGAGCAGGTAGCGGCCTATTTCCGGGAACATCAGTACAATATGAAGTTTTTCGCCGATCCGGACCTGAACGTCTACTCCCTCTTTGCCGACAACACCATACCCCGCGTATTCCTTGCCGACAAGGACGGTACGATTATCCTGACGCAAACGGAAAAAGTAGATGCGGGATTACTGATATCGGGCGGAGTAGAACCCCACCCCTACAAGCCTGAAAAATCTTAACATTTAATGCTCAACTGACGTAATACATCACGAATCTTTTCGAATGTGGTGATACGGGTCGGAACCAAAGGCAAGCGTAATTTATTTTCAATAAAGCCCATCGCATTCAGCATGCTCTTCGCTCCCGCCGGATTACCGTCGATAAACAGCAAACTGAACAGCTCCGTAAAACTATGGTGGATCGTGCGGGCGCTATCGTAGTCACCAGCCAATGCCAGACGCACCATACGGCTGAACTCACGCGGGAAAGCATTGCCGATTACGGAAATCACGCCGACAGCTCCCAACGTAATAAGCGGGAAGGTGATACCGTCGTCTCCTGAAATCACATTGAAGTTCGCCGGTTTGTTCTTGATGATATCGTCCATCTGGGTGATATTGCCGGAAGCCTCCTTGACTGCAATCACGTTCTTGAACTCACGGGCGATACGCAGCGTAGTCTCGGCCGTCATATTCACACCGGTACGTCCCGGAACGTTATACAGGACTATCGGTAACGTAGTCGCCTCCGCAATCGCTTTATAATGCTGATAGATTCCCTCCTGGGATGGTTTGTTATAATAAGGTACGACAGACAGGATCGCATCTATACCGTCAAAATTATCGTTTTTCAACTTCTCGACAACCGAACGCGTACAGTTTCCGCCAACCCCCAACACGATAGGAATGCGTCCGTTTACCTTCGTCACGACCAAATTGATTATATCCTTCTTTTCTTCTTCCGTGAGTGTAGGGGTTTCAGCGGTGGTACCTAACACAACCAGATAATCGGTTCCATTCTGCAACTGATAATCTACGAGCCGGGCCAACGCCTCATAGTCTACACTTTCATCTTCTTTAAAGGGAGTGATCAACGCCACACCCATTCCTTTTAAATTTATGTCTGCCATGATAATAATTGTCAATTGTCAACGGTGCTGCAAAAATAAGGAATTTATATCATTTTGAGCGTATCGCCTGCAAATAAAATAATATATGTTCGAATAAATGCTTGATATCTTCACGCTCTGTTACCGATATGGACAAATCATACAAATCTATATCGGCATGCTTCACTCCCACCTTGAATCTGCAAGGATGCTGTAGCATAAGATATTGCATCGGGTAGCAATCGAGGCGCGTAAGATCGATCAGGATATCCGCCTTGACCGTCTTGAACCGTTCCAGGACGACATCGGAAGGAACCTGCCAGACGTTCACATCCTTCTTGGCATGGACCGGGATGCACGAGGCATCTGCCTCCGGATCGCCGGTTACATAGACACAGGCCTGCACCTTCTTGTTCTTCTTACGCAGGACGTCCAGACAAGGCTCGACAAGCTCGCGATCGTTTGCCTGATAAAGGACCAGGATATGGCCTGCGTCTTCCAGCGCACAAAACTCATGCTTGCGGCCGGCAGCCCCGGAAGCTAAAGACTGCACTTTCTTTTTAATAAAATAATTCGTCAGTCTCATTCCGCTATCATATTTAAGAATTCGTCTTCGTTTATAATCTTCACACCCAACTTGGCCGCCTTTTCGAGCTTGGCCGGTCCCATATTATCTCCCGCCAGGATATAATCGGTCTTGCCGGACACTGAGCCACTGTTCTTCCCGCCATGCTGCTCGATCATGGCCTTGTACTCGTCACGGGAATGCTTGGCGAATGTCCCGCTGATAACGATGCTCAAGCCTTTCAGCTTCTCGGAACGGTTGGCCAGCTTTTCTTCGGCCACGGACATCTGCAACCCGTATTCCTTCAAACGGTTCACCAACGTCCTGTTACGCTCGTCGGCAAAGTAAGCGATGATACTTCGGGCGATCCGCTCACCGATCTCGTCCACGGCAGTCAAGTCTTCGAAAGAAGCCTGTTCCAACTGCTCCATCGAATGGAAAGCGGATACCAGGCGTTTTGCCACCGTTTCACCCACAAAACGAATCCCCAATCCATAAAGTACCCGTTCGAAGGGAACCTGTTTGGATTCTTCGAGGCTCGCCATCAGGTTACGGGCGCTCTTGTCAGCCCAACGTTCCAAGCGCAGCAGATCGGCTATTTCCAACGTATAGAGATCGGCCGTGTCCTTGATATAGCCGGCTTCGTACAAATCTTCGACTGTCTCCGGCCCCATATTGATGTTCATGGCCCTCCGGGTGACGAAATGCTCGATCTTCCCCTTGATCTGGGGAGGACAGCCGGCTTCGTTCGGACAATAGTGAGCCGCTTCTCCTTCAGGACGCATCAACGGTGTCCCGCATTCGGGACAAGAACGGATGAAACGGACCTTATCGCCCACCAGCAAACCGCGGGCTTCGACATCGACACCGACAATCTTCGGGATGATCTCGCCGCCTTTCTCCACAAACACCTTGTCACCCAAATGCAGGTCGAGTCCTTCGATAATATCCGCATTGTGAAGGGAAGCACGCTTTACAGTCGTTCCGGCCAGCAATACCGGCTCCAGATTGGCAACCGGAGTGACGGCTCCTGTCCGCCCGACCTGGAAAGACACGGAGTTAAGGCGCGTCACGGCACGTTCGGCCTGGAACTTGTAGGCAATCGCCCAACGTGGGCTTTTGGCCGTGAATCCCAAATTGCGTTGTTGGCGCAATGAATTCACTTTCAAAACGATCCCGTCTGTTGCAACCGGCAGGTTCTTGCGTTCGACATCCCAATAGGCGATATAATCGTATATATCCTCCAAGCTGTTGCATACGCGGATCACATTCGGGATCTTGAACCCCCATGAACGGGCCGCCTCCAAATTATCGAAATGCGTTTCCGCCGGCAGCTCCTCTCCCAACAAATAATAGAAATAGGCATCCAGCTTACGAGCCGCCACGACAGCCGGGTTCTGTTGCTTCAGCGTACCCGAAGCAGCATTGCGCGGATTGGCAAAAAGAGGCTCCTCCTGTTCTTCACGTTCCTTGTTCAA
>OLFY01003666.1_pt1 | contig 12037 bp, 10 predicted proteins | sample 1605611 | NCBI WGS metagenome assembly OLFY01 (sample SAMEA3888923, study PRJEB22519) | human gut metagenome | biome: human gut; feature: human-associated habitat; material: faeces | place: Denmark | collected 2011
CTCCACTGGCTCTCTCCAGCAGAGTTCTCTGTCCAATATGTTTGACAAACCTACATTTTCCCGATAGGCTTGCAGTCCTACAGCAGGCCGCAAAAAAATGGAAACACCCCTCGCTTTTTCTGCCGGAATGTGCTATGATGGCCTCGAGTGCACAGAGAAAGCGAGGACGATCACATGCTGGATATTTTCGATATTCTGGGCCCGGTGATGGTGGGCCCGTCCAGTTCCCACACAGCGGGAGCGGTCCGCATCGGCAGCATGGCCCGGACGCTGCTGGGCGACGAGCCGGTGGAGGCCAGGATCCATCTGCATGGCTCCTTTGCCGAGACCGGCCCCGGCCACGGCACGGACCGCGCTCTGGTGGCGGGGCTGCTGGGCATGAAGCCCGACGACCTGCGCATTCCCTTTGCCTTTCAGGAGGCGAAAAAGCGGGGACTGATCTACACCATCGACACCGTGGAGCTGCGGGACGCCCACCCCAACACCGCTGTTATCGAGACCTGGGACGCCGGCGGCAAAAAGCTGGAGCTTCAGGCATGCAGCGTAGGCGGCGGCCGCATCCTGGTGAACAAGGTGGACGGCATCGACGTCAGCTTCGACGGCATGTTCAACACCCTGGTCATCCGCAATCAGGATGAAAACGGCGCAGTGGCGGCGGTGACATCGGTGCTGAACCAGCTGCGCATCAACGTGGCCAACATGAGCCTGTGCCGCCACAAGCGGGGCGGTGATGCCCTGATGGTCATCGAAACCGACCAGCATATCAAGCCCCATCAAGTGGCGTTTCTGTCGGAGCTGACGGGCATCCTGTCCGTGACCTATTACGATAAGGAGGACGATGACGATGTCTCTGGATTCGATGAAGGAAATCTTTGACCGCATGGAGGCCGAGCACAAGCCCTTCTGGGAGATTGTGCTGGAGACGGACATGGACGAGCGCCAGGTGACCCGCCAGCAGTCCATGGCGAAAATGCTGACCACCTGGCAATATATGGTGGACGCGGCGGACACCTATACCGGCCGCCGCCGCAGCGTCAGCGGTCTGGCAGGAGGCGACGGCCTGAAAATGCGGCAGTATTCCATCCGGGGCCGGGCCATGTCCGGCGGCTACGTCAGCGAGGTCATTGCTGAGGCCTTGTCCATGGCGGAATCCAACGCCTGCATGCGCCGCATCGTAGCGGCTCCCACGGCGGGAGCCTGCGGCGTGCTGCCGGCGGTGCTGCTGCCCCTTTGCAAATACGAGGAGCTGAGCCAGCACCGGATATTGGAGGCCCTGTATGTGGCCAGCGGAATCGGCGCGGTCATCGCCTATAAGGCCTGCATCGCCGGCGCCTCCGGCGGCTGCCAGGCGGAGATCGGCACTGCCTCCGCTATGGCGGCGGGGGCCCTGGTCGCCCTGCGGGACGGCACCGGCCAACAAATCGGCCACGCCGTGGCCATGGCCCTGAAAAACCTTATGGGCTTGGTGTGTGATCCGGTGGCCGGCTTGGTGGAGGTTCCCTGTGTCAAGCGCAATGTCATCGGCGCGGTAAATGCCATCAGCGCGGCGGATATGGCCCTGGCCGGGATCGAGAGCCGCATTCCTGTGGATGAGGTCATCGACGCCATGGGCCAGGTGGGCCGCCGCATGCCTGTGGAGTTCCGGGAAACCGCCCTGGGCGGCCTGGCCGCTACGCCCACCGGCCGCCGGGTAAAGCAGCAGATGCAGCCCGGGGCCCCGGAGTTCTGATTCTCCAATACAATTTGTGATAATCCTGCGCAAAAATACAGTTTGTATATCTGTATATGCATAGGCAAGAGTTCCGTTTTCATTCATACGCAAGAAAAGCACCGTCGAAGGCTTGCCTTCGGCGGTGCTTTCTATGGACGCTGCACAGGAGAGGGTCAGTCCCCGCACAGGATATCCCACTATTTTTGGGGGGTCTCATATCCCCTCCGTTTAATAGACACCGCAGCGGGGATTTTGCAACCATATTTTTTCAAAATTTTTAAATTTTTTTGGGCCTTGATAGAATACAGAGCTGTTTTCCCGGGACGCGCATAAAGGAAAGCTCTGTTCATGGCGTCCAGGCCCCGGCCATTCACGAAAAAACGGCCACGGGCAGAGCGCGTTTCTCAAATCAAATGGAGCTGCGTCCATTTCCGTGACTTCAGCCGCCGCTGCGTGAAGGGCTTTCGTTTTAAAAAACTAACTCAACTATTGCAAAACAATCTTCTTGTTTTTTTCCCATATTATGATATGATAAAAATGAGGAGGGCTGGGGACCTTCGTAAGCGATAGGCCCCGATCTGCCGGATATACCAGAATATCCGGGACCTATAGCGGCAGCCCGTCAGAATAGGAGGCGAAACCGTGGTTTTTATTGTCGTGATCTCATCGGTACTTTTGGCCGTTTGCACCTCGCTGAAACCGATCTATCTTCAAAATGCCATTGATGCGGTGGATGCGGGCGCAGGCGGCACACTTACCATGTTTCTGTGCTATGCTGCCAGCATCCTGGGAATCCTTTTGTTTGAGACAGCCCGGCAGCTCAGCACGGGGAAATATCGGAACAGCAGGCTGTTCAGTCTCAAGCGGAAGGTCATGGCGCATATTGTTTATATGCCGCCCCGGAAATTCCAGGAACAGCAGGGACAGAACTATGTCACCACACTGAACAACGAAATCGAGATGCTGGTGGACAGCTACTATGTCACCCGCTTGGAATTGGCCTACAGCATCCTGGTGTTGATCACCTGTGTGATCGCATTGCTGTACATCAACGGCTATCTGGCAATGATCATCATCGTTTCCACCGTGTGTCCCATTGTGGCCTCCGCCGTGCAGGGGAAGGCACTGGAAAAGCGGACGAACTTCTATACGATGACCCTGGAAAAGCTCAATGTCATGATCGGCAATCTGATCCACGGGTACCCCACCATCAAGGTAAACCACATAGAGCGGGAATACCTGCAAACGCTGGAACAGGATAACGAGAAAGCCGCCCACGCAGAGTTTGCCAAGGCGAAAACAAAAATTCGGGTGAATATGATCATCGGCCTGCTGTCCTATATCGGCGAGGCCGTGATGGTGGGCTTCAGCATTTACGAGATCTCCAAGGGGCGGCTGTCCGTGGGCGCTTTGGTGGGTGCGCTGCAATTATCGGAAATGCTGGTGATCCCCACCAACAGCATTTCCTATCAGATATCGGAAATGCGGAGCGTCACCGGTATTCGCCAGAAGATCCAGCAGCTGCTGTCTGTTCCTGACAGCGCTGCGGCTTCGTCGGCAGCTCCCACGATTGACTACATGGAGCTTGACAATGTGTCCTTTCGGCATGATGAAAAAGTTATTCTTTCCCATGCGAATTATCGGTTCGAGGCAGGGAAGAAATACCTGATTTTAGGCGAAAACGGAAGCGGCAAGAGCACGCTGTTCAAGCTGCTGACCGGGCTGGAAACAGAGTATGAGGGGTGTATCTCGGTGAACGGAACAGACATCCGCCGGCTGTGGCCCGCTCTTTATGACCAGATCGGCGTCGTGCTTCAGGACGCGTTTATCTTTGACGATACGTTTCTCCAGAATGTCACGCTTTATCGCCCTGCATTGCAGGAACGTGCCGTTTCTGTGATGCATTCCTTGGGAATGGATGCCTTTCTTGCATCCCATGATCTGAACCAGGTATTCCAGAACACGAAGGGCAATCTGTCCGGCGGAGAACGGCAAAAGCTGGCGCTGGCCCGGGTGCTGACCGAGAATAAGCGGGTCATCTTCCTGGACGAAGCCACTGCCAATATGGACAAGGGCAGCAGCCAGAAAATCTTGTCGCACTTGCTCCGGACGGACGGCTTGACCGTCATCAGCATCGAACACAAGGTGAGCCCGGAGCTTCTTCCTCTATACGATAAAATCCTTGAACTGAAGGAGGCACATTTGGAGGAAAGAACATAGTACCATCTATCGGGAAACCCGGCTGCGCATTATGCCGCAGCCGGGTTTCTGGCGTATTCGGAGCAGAAGAAAAGCATTAGGCAGAGAGTCTCGAAAAAATGCGGATACAACTGGAATCCGTTGCATCCACTCCAGTCTGTCAAGAAAAATAGGATTGCCTCTGTCTTCGGAAAGGAAGATCGTTGCGAAAGAAACCCCTCAGGGGTGTCTTTCGTTTTCAATCACCGCATTTGCAGCTTGTCCAAAAGGATTTTTGACAAGCGCTGTGGACCGGCGGCTATAGCCGCCGGTCCTTTCCGGTTTCTTTTGGGATTTTAGCAGGCGTTATACAAAGAAGAACTCCTTGATCTGGCCATACAGCACCAGCACCATGCACACAGGCGTGACGTACTTGATGCAGATCTTAAAGAAGGTGTAGCCGAACATCTTGTGTCCCTCGTCGTGCTCGATCTCGTCCCGGACAACTCCCGGGCCGATCTCCCAGCCGTACATGATGCTCATCAGCAGCGCGCCCAGAGGCATCAGGATGCCCTCGGCGATGCAGTCGAAGAAGTCCAGCCAGTCGGCGCTCCAGGTGGGGAGCTTTTCCATGGTGCCGCGCATACCCAGGATATCAGCGGGAGAGATGCCGGCGGTGCCCAGGGAGTCCAGGCATACGACGACGCACAGGATGCCGGCGGCAATACCGGCCAGCACGGAGTAAGTCTTCCGCTTGTCGCCCTTGCCCTGCTCCCGGGCCTTATCTACGAAGTGGGCCACAACGGCCTCCAGCAGGGAGATGGAGGAGGAGATGGCGGCAAACACCACCAACAGGTAGAACATGATGCCGAAGATGGGGCCCACGGAGCCCATGCGGTCGAACACGTTCTGCATGGTAACGAACAGCAGAGAGGGGCCGCCCAGGTTGCCGGTGGGGTCCAGGGCGAAGCGGCCGGGGATCACGCACAGGCCGGCCATCAGGGCCACTACGGTATCCATGACTACGATGACCACAGCGTTTTTCTGGAGGTTCTTTTTCTTGTCCATATAGGAGCCGTAGGTGATCATGGCCGCCATACCCAGGGACAGGGAGAAGAACATCTGGCCGCCCGCTGTGGATAGCACGGAGAAGAACGAGGGTGCTTCCTTGATAATACCGTTGTCCAAGGCCCAACCGGGAACGAACATGTACTTCAGGCCTTCCACTGCGCCGTCCAGGGTGCAGGCGCGGATGATGCTGATGATCAGCAAGATGAACAGGGCGGGCATGCCCACGGAGCAGACCTTTTCAATGCCGCCGCCGACGCCGCCCATCACGATGATCATGGTAATGGCCACGAAGAGCAGGCCGTAGATCACGCATTCGCCCTGGTTGGCCATCAGGGCGTCGAACACGCCTGCGCCGTCCAGGGTGCCGGTGCCGAAGCCGGCATGAAACAGATTGCCCACGTTCAGGGTGACGTACTTCAGGCAGTAGCCGCCCAGAGCGCAGTAGAAGCCCAGGATCAGGAACGCGGACAGCACACCCATCCAGCCCAGCCACTTGAACTTCTTGGACAGGATCCTGTACGCGCCGATGGCCCCGTGACCGGTTTTGCGGCCCAGTGCCAGCTCGCCGATCATGACGATAACGCCGCAGAACACGGCCAGCACCAGATACAGGATCAGGAACGTGAAGCCGCCGTTGGCGCCCATCTTGTTGGGAAAGCCCCAGATGTTGCCCAGGCCGACTGCCGAGCCGATGGCAGCCATTAGAAATCCGAAATTGGACCCAAAGCCTTTTCTTTCTTCCATTTTTTCTCTCCTTTTTGTTGTTCACCCGCCGAAGCGAGGAGTGATGCACGCCTTACCGGCAGCGTGTGTCTATTGGGCATATTCAAAGTATACAGTTATTCGGTCAATTGCACAATTGACAATTTTGATAAAGTTTTAGCATGAATTTCTGCAAATTTAACATTATGTGAACTTATTCACATTCTTTTTTTATGCATAATTTGCAATATGTCCGGTCATTGTGCCAAAGTCTACCTACTCATCCGCTCTATTTTTCTTTCATTGGCCCCTTTACTTTGTGAATAAATAAACGCTGATCATTTTCGGCCGCGTAAAACGGGGGAACCCATGGCCTGTTCCCGGTTTTGCCTGATTATTTTTGTATTCTGCTAAATTTTTTTGTATTTATTATCATTTTTTTGCCATTAGCGATTTACAACGCTGTAGAATTATGCTAAAATGCTGGTTATGGAACAAAACACCGGCGGGCCACCTGCGCCCCGGCCCGGCGGAAAGAAGAAAGGGTGACTGCCTTGGCAAATGTATGCGCAGTTAAAATGGAGAATATCACCAAGCGCTTCGGCAAGGTAACGGCCAACAAGGACGTTACGCTGGAGCTCTATAAGGGTGAGATCCTGTCCCTGCTGGGTGAAAACGGCAGCGGCAAGACCACCCTGATGAATATGCTCTCCGGCATCTACTTCCCCGACGAGGGGCAGATCTACATCGATGGCCAGCCTGTGACCATCGCCTCCCCCAAGGACGCCTTTGCCCTGGGCATCGGCATGATCCATCAGCATTTCAAGCTGGTGGATGTCTTTACCGCCACGGAAAACATCATCCTGGGCATGCCCGGCAAGCTGAACCTGACCGAGGCCCGGAAGAAGGTCCGGGAAATCTGCGACCGGTACGGCTTCGACATTGACCCGGATCAGAAGATCTATGACATGTCCGTGTCCCAGAAGCAGACGGTGGAGATCGTGAAGGTCCTGTACCGCGGGGCCAACATCCTGATCCTGGACGAGCCCACCGCCGTGCTGACCCCCCAGGAGACCGACAAGCTGTTTGCCGTGATGCGCAACATGAAGAACGACGGCAAGTCCCTGATCATCATCACCCACAAGCTCCACGAGGTGCTGGACGTGTCCGACCGGGTGGCCGTGCTGCGCAAGGGTGAGTATATCGGCTGCGTGCAGACCAAGGACGCCGACCAGCAGTCCCTGACGGATATGATGGTGGGCCACTCCGTAACCCTGAACATTGACCGGCCCACCCCCGTCAACGTGAAGCCCCGCCTGGACATCAAGGGCCTGACGGTCTTTGACGAGATGGGCGTCAAGCGTCTGGACGACGTTACCTTCACCGTCAACGCCGGCGAGGTGCTGGGCATTGCCGGTATTGCCGGCTCCGGTCAGCGGGAGCTGCTGGAATCCATCGCCGGCCTGTACCCGGTGGCCTCCGGCTCCGTTACCTATTATAATCCCGACAACGATCAGCCCAAGGAGCTGGTGGGCCTGAGCCCCATGGCCATCCGCAAGAGCGGCATCGCCATGTCCTTCGTGCCGGAGGACCGTCTGGGCATGGGCCTGGTGGGCTCCATGGGCATGACCGGCAACATGATGCTGCGCTCCTGGCGAAAAGGCAGCAGCATCTTCCTGGACCGCAAGGACCCCGAGGCCCTGGCCAACCGCATCTGGCAGGAGCTGGAGGTGGTGACCCCCAGCACCAGCTTCCCCGTGCGCCGCATGTCCGGCGGCAACGTGCAGAAGGTGCTGGTGGGCCGCGAGATCGCCCAGCAGCCTGCCGTGCTGATGACGGCCTACGCCGTCCGCGGCCTGGACATCAACACCTCCTATACCATCTATAACCTGCTGACCGAGCAGAAGATGCGGGGCGTGGCCGTGGTGTATGTGGGCGAGGACCTGGACGTGCTGCTGGAGCTGTGCGACCGGATCGTCGTTCTGTGCGGCGGCCAGGTCTCCGGCGTGGTGGACGCCCGCACCACCGACAAGCGCCAGATAGGCGCACTGATGACGCTGGTGAACAAAGGAGGCAAAGCGGATGAATAAGATACATATCGCCAAGCGCGACACCCTGCCGCTGTATATCAACATCGCGATCCGCGGCGGAGCCATCATCCTGGCGCTGCTGGTGTGCGCCCTGGTCACCACCGTTCTCACCGGCGAGAACCCCCTGAGCATTTACGGCACCATTCTCAAGGGCGCCTTCGGCACCGCCCGCAAGAGCTGGACCACCTGGGAAAATGTGGCCATTCTGCTGGGTATCTCCCTGGCGGTGACCCCCGCGTTCAAAATGCGCTTCTGGAACATCGGCGCAGAGGGCCAGGTGCTCATCGGCTGTCTGGCCTCCGCCACCTGCATGATCACCCTGGGCGACAAGATCCCCAACGGGCTGCTGCTGGTGATCATGTTCGTGGCCTCCCTGGGCATGGGCGCCCTGTGGGGCTTCCTGCCCGGCCTCTTCAAGGCCAGGTGGAACACCAACGAGACGCTGTTCACCCTGATGATGAACTATATCGCCACCCAGCTGGTGGCCTACTTCATCATCATCTGGGAGGTCCCCAAGGGCGCCGGTAAGATCGGCATCATCAACCAGGACTCCCAGGCCGGCTGGCTGCCCACCATCGGCAACCAGAAGTATCTGCTGGCCATTCTGGTGGTAGCCGTGATGACGGGTCTGATGTACATTTATCTGAACTACAGCAAGCAGGGCTATGAGATCGCCGTGGTGGGCGAGAGCCGCCGCACCGCCAGCTATGCCGGCATCAAGGTGGACCGGGTCATTATCCGGACCATGGCCCTGTCCGGCGCACTGTGCGGCCTCATCGGTCTGCTGCTGACCTCCAGCACCGACCACACCATGACCACCACCATCGTGGACGGCCGCGGCTTCACCGCCGTTATGGTGTCCTGGATGGCGAAATTCAACCCCATTATCATGATCTTCGTGTCCCTGCTGCTGGTGGTGCTCAACCGCGGCGCAGGCGAGATTTCCACGGCCTTCGGTCTGAACCGCTCCTTCGCCGATATCCTGACGGGCATCATCCTGTTCTTCATCATCGGCTGTGAGTTCTTCATCAACTATAAGGTCCAGTTCCGTACTTCCGGAAAGAAGGAGGCGTGAGAAAATGTTTGATTTTGATATTGTATCCTTCATCCCCCGCGCGGTCATGCAGGGTATCCCCCTGCTGTACGGCAGCACCGGCGAGATCCTCACCGAGAAGTCCGGCAACCTGAACCTGGGTATCCCCGGCATCATGTATGTGGGCGGCATCTGCGGCGTCATCGGCGCGTTCTTCTATGAGCAGGCCGTGCCCGCCGACCAGATGAGCGGCTTTTTGGCCATTATGATCCCCATGCTGTGCTCCCTGCTGGGCTCTCTGCTGATGGGCCTGCTGTACTGCTTCCTGACGGTGACCCTGCGGGCCAACCAGAACGTTACCGGACTGACCATGACCACCTTCGGCGTGGGCATCGGCAACTTCTTCGGCGGCTCCCTGATCAAGCTCACCGGCAGCGAGGTGCCCTCCATTGCCCTGTCCGCCACCAGCGGCTATTTTGCCAAGTCCCTGCCCTTTGCCAAGAGCCTGGGCTGGTTCGGCCAGATCTTCCTGTCCTATGGCTTCCTGGCGTATCTGGCCATTATCCTGGCTCTGCTGACGTCCTATTTCCTGAAGCACACCCGGCCCGGTCTGCACCTGCGGTCCGTGGGGGAAAGCGCCTCTACCGCCGATGCCGCCGGCATCAACGTCACCCGGTATAAGTACCTGGCCACCTGCATCGGCAGCATGATCGCGGGCCTGGGCGGCCTGTACTATGTGATGGACTACGCCAGCGGCGTGTGGTCCAACAACGCCTTCGGCGACCGCGGCTGGCTGGCCATCGCCCTGGTCATCTTCACCATCTGGCGTCCCAATGTCAGCGTCCTGGCCTCCATTCTGTTCGGCGGCCTGTACATTCTGTATCTGTACATCCCCACCGGCACCCAGATGGCCGTGAAGGAGCTGTACAAGATGCTGCCCTATGTGGTCACCGTGGTGGTGCTGGTGATCTCCAGCCTGCGGAACAACAAGGAAAAGCAGCCGCCTGCAAGCCTGGGTCTGAGCTACTTCCGCGAGGAACGGTAAGCTGCCGGTTCCCAGCGGAAAATGTCCCATTAAAGGATTTTTGACAAGCTGAAGGCCGGCAGGTCATTGACCTGCCGGCCTTGGCTTGGCCATCAAAGACAACCCCCGGCTCTGCCGGGGGGGAAAAATAGCCTATGGCGAGGGGCAAAGTAGACAAGAAAAAGTCTCCGAGTTAGAGTAAGGAAGAGGTTTGCCGACCAAAACTTACAAAAACAAGGAGACTAATTCATGAAAGAAGTAGATGTAAGTAGTTTAGAACATACCAGTTGGCGATGTCAATACCATGTGGTGTTTGCGCCGAAATATAGACGGATGGAGATATATGGAAAGATAAAAGAGGACATAGGGATTATACTGCGGAAGTTGTGCCAGCAAAAGAGCGTAGAAATCATAGAAGCACAAGCATGCCCAGACCACATCCACATGTTGATAAGCATCCCGCCGAAGTACAGCGTATCCCAGATTATGGGCTACCTGAAAGGAAAGAGCAGCCTGATGATATTTGACCGACATGCCAACCTGAAGTATAAGTACGGGAACAGGCACTTTTGGGCAAGAGGGTATTTTGTGGATACGGTAGGCCGAAACAAGAAGGCGATAAAGGCGTACATACAGAACCAGTTGGAGGAGGACAAAATGTCTGACCAGATTAGCATAAAGGAATTTATAGACCCGTTTACGGGTAGTAAGAATCCCAAGGCATAGATAAAAACCCCTTAAGGGGTAGCCCGAGAAAGGAATGCGGTCGGCAGACCTTTCGGGCCCCTTAAGGGGCTTCGTCCGTAATGGGCCCTTATAGGGCCTGGTCAAACCTCCGGCTTAGCCGGAGGTTTTGATTGTTTCGTTTCCCGGCTCTCCGGCGCACATGTGCCGGAGAGCCTTTTATAACAGCCTGTGCAGAAGCACTTCCGGTCTGTTTATTCGCCCATGAGCTTCCGCCGCTTCAGCAGGAGCATCACAGCGCCTGCTGAAGCCGCCATCATCGCGCCGTTCAGCAGGAAGATGGGGAACCCGTCGCCGGTCTGGACACTGTTTTCGATCCAGCGGGCCGTCAGGGTCGTGTCACCCTTGACGCTGTACACGCTGGAGGCGTCGTAGCGGTTGCCGTCCTTGTCGTACCAGCCGCCGAAGGTATAGCCCTCCCGGGTGTGTACGGGCAGGGCGCCCACGGCCTGGCCGAAGGTCACCTGGACCAGGGCCACGTCGGTGACGCCGCCGTTGGCGTCCAGGGTGATCTCGTAGATATTGGCGGTCCAGCGGGCAGTGAGGGTGGCGTCTCCGGCGATGGCATATATGGTGTCCTCGGTGTACTGCGCACCGTTTTCGTCATACCAGCCGTCGAAGGTATCTATGTGCGGTCGGAAATCGACTGCGACGACGGAAGAAAGGTGCCGATCATGACCTTCGGCCCCATCGGCATTGCGCCTGCATACAAGCGGAAAGGCTACGGAAAGAAGCTGCTGGACTATTCTATGGAAAAAGCTAAGAAAATGGGTGCAGGAGCACTTGCCATCACCGGCAATATCCTGTTTTACGGCAAGTCCGGCTTTGTGCCTGCCAAAACAAAGGGTATCCACTATGCCGACGACCCTGAAGCGGATTATTTTCTCATCAAGGAGCTGACGCCCGGCTTTTTGGACGGTATCTCCGGCACCTACAAAGACCCAGTGGGATATTTTGTCTGTGAGAAAGCCCCGGAGGGCTTTGAACGATTTGAAGCGATTTTTCCAAAGAAGGAAAAGCGGAAGCTGACGGGGCAACTGTTCTGAACAGGAGGAAAAAATGGCATCCGGTAAAGAGTATCTTCATTTCATTCTGGAACAGCTATCCGATCTGGACGATATTTCTTACCGTCCTATGATGGGAGAGTTTATCCTCTATTATCACGGTAAAATCGTCGGCGGGATCTATGATGATCGGTTGCTTGTAAAGAAAACAAGATCCGCTCTGGAACTTATGCCTGCGGCAATCTGTGAGCTCCCGTATGAGGGAGCGAAAGAAATGCTGCTGGTGGATGAAGTTGATAGCAAAGTGTTTCTTACAGAGCTCTTTGAGGCAATGTACGAGGAATTGCCATCGCCAAAACGAAAGAACAACGACATTGGAGGAATAACCGATGAACTATATTCGGATCACAGTGGCAGGCATATCAGACTGCGGGATCAATCTCATGTACCTTCCCTTTGAACCGTCCGCACAGATGCCAA
>OLFY01003670.1_pt1 | contig 12032 bp, 8 predicted proteins | sample 1605611 | NCBI WGS metagenome assembly OLFY01 (sample SAMEA3888923, study PRJEB22519) | human gut metagenome | biome: human gut; feature: human-associated habitat; material: faeces | place: Denmark | collected 2011
CGGACGTTGCCATGGATGGCAACTGGAGCCGTGCCCGTACGGATTAGAACCGCTATATCACTTTTCGTAGAAAATTCACACCTGGAGACGCGACATCAAGGCGTGATGTTCCGTTCGCCGCGGGCGTTCGTGGCTTCTTCACTAACTCTCAAGTCACAGAACAATTAAAATTATCCATAAACATTTTGTACACTTCATTCTGTGGTGAAAATGCACAAAAACAATATCGCAGATTTGACGACAATATACAAACTTCCGATAAATTTCAGGAAATCTCTTGCAACCGATTCGTGAATGTGCTATCTTCTAATTACAGCAACGGAAACGTTACCGGGAACAATACCGATACCGATTCCGAAACAGTAACGGGGACATACAAAAATTATGAAGTCACCCGTACAAACATAAAGGAGAGGTAAGATTATGAAGAAGAAATTGGCAAGCGTATTACTTTGTGCAGTAATGGCAGCCTCTATGCTGACCGGTTGTGGAAACTCCGGTGATGCAGCAGCTACCACCCCTGCTACCGACAGCAAGACAGATGCAGCAACCACCGAAGCTGTTGTTGAAACGACAGCAGCTGCAGACGGATCTGTATACTACCTGAACTTCAAACCTGAAGTTGACGAAGTATGGCAGAAGCTGGCTAAGGAATATACCGAGGAGACCGGTGTTCCTGTAAAGGTTGTAACCGCAGCAAGTGGTACTTATGAGCAGACCCTGATGTCTGAGATCGCTAACAAGGAAGCACCTACCCTGTTCCAGATCAACGGACCTATCGGTTATCAGAACTGGAAAGACTACTGTGCAGACTTAAAGGATACAGACCTGTACAGCTGGTTAATGGATAAGAGCCTGGCAATCACCGGCGAAGACGGTGGTGTATACGGAATCCCTTACGTAGTAGAGGGTTATGGTATCATTTATAACGACGCTATCATGCAGAAGTACTTCGCACTGGATGGCGCTAAGGCAGCAAGCATGGATGAGATCAACAACTTCGCTAAGTTAAAAGAGGTTGTAGAAGATATGCAGGCTAAGAAAGATGAGCTGGGCATTGAAGGCGTATTCGCTTCCACATCCCTGACTCCCGGTGAAGACTGGAGATGGCAGACTCATCTGGCTAACATCCCTGTATACTACGAGTTCAAGGACAAGGGTATCACCGATACCGATAACCTGGAGTTCACTTACTCCGATAACTTCAAGAACATTTTCGATCTGTACATCAACAACTCCTGCACAGCACCCGGCCTGCTGGGAAGCAAGTCTGTAGACGACTCCATGGCTGAGTTCGCTCTGGGTCAGGCAGCAATGGTACAGAACGGTAACTGGGGTTGGAGCCAGATCAATGGCGTAGAAGGTAACACCGTTAAGGCTGAGGATGTTAAGTTCCTTCCTATCTATACAGGAGTTGAAGGTGAAGAGAACCAGGGACTGTGCACCGGTACTGAGAACTTCTTCTGCATCAACAAGGAAGCTTCTGCTGAGGATCAGGCAGCATCTATCGCATTCGTTGAATGGCTGTTCTCTTCTGAGACCGGTAAGGCAGCAGTAACCAACGACCTTGGATTCATCGCTCCTTTCAATACCTTTAGCGATGACGAAAAGCCCACCGATCCTCTGGCACAGGAAGTTCTTCGTTACATGGCAGATACCTCCAAGACATCTGTATCATGGAACTTCACTTCCTTCCCTAGCCAGCAGTTCAAGGATGACTTCGGCGCAGCTCTTCTGGAGTATGCTTCCGGTTCCATCGACTGGGATACTGTAAAGACAACCGTAGTTGAAAGATGGGCAGCTGAAAAGGCCGCAACCGCAGCTAACTAAGCTCCATCGACAAAAAGACAATAACTTAATCCATCTTATATAACTTCAGACACAGGGGGCGGTGGTGGTACCACGGCCCCTGTGTTTGTAAAAAAGGAGACAGGCTTATGCAAAAGACATTAAAAAGATATTTTCCCATTTTTGTACTGCCTACCCTGATCGCGTTTTCCTTTGCTTTTATCATACCGTTTGTCATGGGCGTATATCTGTCCTTTTGCAAATTTAAGACAATTACAAACGCGCAATTTGTAGGCTTAGATAATTACATTAAAATTTTTGCGGACAAAGATTTTGTCAACGCATTTGGATTTACTCTAAAATTCTCCGTAGTGTCCATTGTCACCATTAATGTGTTTGCCTTCATTTTGGCACTGGCATTGACGAGAAAGATCAAAGGAACCAACCTGTTCCGTACAGTATTTTTCATGCCGAACCTGATCGGCGGTATCATTTTGGGATATATCTGGCAGCAGATGATCAACGCAGTATTGTTAAAATACGAGACAACACTGGTGGCGAATCCGACCTATGGATTCTGGGGTCTGATCATTCTGATGAACTGGCAGATGATCGGTTATATGATGATCATTTATGTAGCCGGACTGCAGAATGTACCTACGGATCTGATCGAAGCAGCAGAGATCGATGGAGCTACTTCGTTACAGACATTATTCAAAGTGAAAATTCCGATGGTTATGCCATCTATTACCATATGTTTGTTCCTCACCGTGTCCAACAGCTTTAAGCTGTTCGACCAGAACCTTGCATTGACGGCTGGAGCACCCAGCAAAAAGACAGCTATGCTGGCTCTGGATATCTACAATACCTTCTATGGCAGAAGCGGATTTGAAGGTGTTGGTCAGGCCAAAGCAGTACTGTTCTTCATTGTAGTGGCAGTCATTGCCCTGGGACAGCTGGTACTTACCAGACGTAAGGAGGTAGAGCAATAATGACTAAGAAAAAAACTTCCAATGTAATCATTTTTTGTATCCTGTGTGTGCTGGTAGTTGCATTTTTGACCCCTATTTTCTTCGTGCTGATCAACTCCTTTAAGGGAAAACTGTTCATCAGTAACAATCCTTTCGCACTGCCTACCGCAGAGACTTTTGCAGGGCTTACCAACTATGTGAACGGTATTGAAAAAACAGGTTTCTTCACAGCCTTCGGATGGTCTGCTTTTATCACGGTATTTTCTGTGGCAGCGATCATTCTGTTTACTTCCATGACCGCTTATTACCTGACCAGAGTAAAAACCGGTGTGACCAACGTATTGTATTATATGTTTGTATTTTCCATGATCGTACCTTTCCAGATGGTTATGTTCACGATGTCTAAGCTGGCGAATATGACTCACTTAAATAACCCTCCCGGAATGGTGCTTCTGTATCTGGGCTTCGGATCTGGTCTGTCCGTATTTATGTTCTGCGGATTTATCAAATCTATTCCGTTAGACATCGAAGAGGCAGCCATGATCGACGGCTGTAATCCGCTGCAGACTTTCTTCGGCGTCGTAATGCCGATCCTCAAGCCGACTGCTATCACAGTAGCGATTCTGAACGCTATGTGGATCTGGAACGACTATTTGCTGCCCTATCTGGTAATCGGTCTGAGTACTAATTATAAAACCATCCCGGTTGTAGTACAATACCTGGTAGGCTCTTACGGTGCAAAGGATCTGGGTGCCATGATGGCACTGTTGGTATTGTCTGTTATCCCTATCATCGTCTTCTATCTGACCTGTCAGAAGTACATCATCGAAGGCGTGGTAGCCGGAGCAGTTAAGGGTTAAACGAAAAAGTTACAACGGGAGATTTATGTTATGAGAAAAAGTGGAATCCTGCTGCCGGTGAGCAGTCTGCCTTCCAAATACGGAATCGGCTGCTTTTCCAAAGAAGCATACAAATTTATTGACAGATTAAAAGAAGCCGGTCAGGCATACTGGCAGATTCTGCCGTTAGGTCCGACCAGCTATGGAGATTCTCCTTACCAGTCCTTCTCCACCTTTGCAGGGAATCCTTATTTCATCGATCCTGAGGATCTGGTGGCGAGAGGCTATGTGACCGCTGAGCAGTGCAATGCTTATGATTTCGGTACCGACATTCATTCCGTGGACTACGGTAAAATCTACAAGAGTCGCTTCCGCCTGCTAAAAGAAGCGTTTGATAATAGTCATATTGAAGAAGATGCAAGATTTCAGGAGTTTGTACAGAAGAATGCATACTGGCTGGAGGATTATGCATTATATATGGCAGTCAAGGACGGCTTCCGTGGTATCTGTTGGGCAGCCTGGGAGGATGATATCAAACTGAGAACTCCTGCGGCTATGGACAAATATCGCAGAAAATATGCGAGAGAGATCGCTTTTTACCAGTTCCAGCAGTATCTGTTCCAGGTACAGTGGGAGAAACTAAAGACCTATGCCAACGATAACGGCATCAAGATTATCGGGGATATTCCCATTTATGTGGCATTTGACAGCTCAGATGCCTGGGCGAACCCGGAGCTGTTCCAGTTTGACGAGGATTGTGAGCCGGTAGCAGTAGCGGGATGCCCTCCCGATGCATTTTCTGCCACCGGACAGCTGTGGGGCAATCCTCTGTATAACTGGGAACATCACAAAGAGACCGGTTATGCCTGGTGGATGCAGCGGCTGGCAGCCTGCTTTGAGCGCTATGATGTGGTACGTATCGATCATTTCCGTGGATTCGATGCTTATTATGCGATTCCCTATGGGGAACCCACTGCGGAGCACGGTCACTGGGAACAGGGTCCGGGATACGATATTTTCCGTGCCATGAAGGAAAAATTGGGAGAAAAAGAAGTTATTGCAGAAGACCTTGGCTTTTTAACACCATCTGTGATAGAATTAGTGAAGAAATCCGGTTATCCAGGTATGAAAATTTTGCAGTTTGCTTTTGATTCCCGTGAGGAAAGTGATTATTTGCCGCATAATTATACACATAATTGCGTAGTATATACAGGAACTCATGATAATGATACTGTGATGGGGTGGTATGACACCTTGAAGGGAGCTGACAAAAAGCTCTGTGACGACTATCTGCGTCTGAAAAATGCGGACGGAGAGCCGATTCCCAGAGAGCAGATTCCCTGGGAATTCGTGCGTGCCGCAATGTCCAGCGTAGCGGATATGGCGATCATTCCCATGCAGGATTATCTCGGTTTGGGATCGGAGGCCCGCATCAACATTCCTTCCACACTTGGCACCAACTGGATGTGGAGAATGGGGAACGGAGATTTTACAAAGGAGCTTGCAGGGCGGATCCGCAGCATGACGAAGCTGTACGGCAGATAAGTCTGTAGGCTTAGAAAGGTTTGCATTCCATGGAGGAAATCACGATCAGAGACATTGCCAGAATCTGCGGTGTCGGCGTCAGCACGGTATCCCGTGCCATAAATAACCACCCGGACATCAATCCTGAGACCAAGGAAACGATCATGCGGGTGATCAAAGAGAATAACTACGTACCCAACAACAGTGCCAGAAACCTGAAGCGTCAGGATGCCAAGGCAATTGCAGTACTGGTCAAAGGTATTAATAACTCTTTCTTCAGCCAGATGATCAAGGTATTGGAAGAAGAGATCAAGGAAAAGTCCTACTCCATGGTTTTGCAGCATGTCGATTATGACGATGATGAAGTGGAGGTGGCGCTGAAGCTTGTAAAGGAAAAAAGGCTTCGGGGCATTATTTTACTCGGTGGTTATCTGGTTCACAGCGAGGAAAAACTGGCACAGCTTCATGTACCGTTTATCTTGAGCACTACCGGAATGCTGCCAAAGGGATTCAGTCGTAATACCTATTCTTCCGTGACCGTGGATGATACCAAAGAAAGCTACAAGATGGTGGACTATCTGTGTAAGAATGGGCATAAGGATATTGCGATCGTCTGTGCCCGCAAAACGGATGCTTCCATCGGTAAGTTGCGTTTGGAAGGCTATAAAAAGGCGTTGAAGGATAACGGAATAGAAGTAAGGGAAGAACTGATCCTGCCCATGAGGAGTGACCTTGAGGATTACTCCCTGGAGAATGGCTACATGGTGACGAAGGAATTCCTGGAGAAGCAGATTCCGTGCACGGCGATCTTCGCAATCTCCGATATGCTGGCAATCGGTGCTGGAAAAGCATTGTCTGATGCCGGATACAGGGTACCGGAAGATATTTCCCTGACAGGCTTTGATGGTGTGGAAATCGGGAAATATGTTATCCCGTCATTGACGACTTTAAAACAGCCGGTAGACAGCATGGCGAGAGAGACCGCCCGGATTCTGTTTGACATTATCGGGAAAAAAGCGAAACACCAGCACTGTGTATTCGACGGAGAACTGGTGATCCGGGATTCTACGATATCGAGGACGTAAGAAAGAGTCATACAGTCCCTATGGGGACGAAGGGAATGCTGTATGGAAATACATGGTTTTAACAAGACAACTTTATTAGATTATCCGGAACATATTGCAGCCACTGTTTTTACAGGAGGCTGCAATTTTCGCTGTCCGTTTTGCCACAATGGGGAACTGGTACTGGATCCTGGATGCCAGCCGTCTGTTCCGGAGGAGGAAGTGCTTGCTTATCTGAAAAAAAGGCAGGGGATCCTCCAGGGTGTCTGTATCACCGGCGGAGAGCCGACTCTGCAGCGGGATCTTCGCAAGTTCCTGCAAAAGATCAAGGAGCTGGAGTATCCCATTAAGCTGGATACCAACGGGTATATGCCAGGAGTATTGTGGGAATTGTTACAGGAGCACCTGATCGATTATGTGGCGATGGATATTAAGGCTTCCAGGGATAATTATGCCCGGGCGGCGGGACTGCCGCATATGGATATCTCTCGCATTGAGGAGAGTATCGGTATCCTGAAAAGCAGCGGAATTCCCTATGAATTCCGAACTACTGTGGTAAAGGGGATTCATACCGTGGGAGAATTTAAGGAGATCGGCAGATGGATCGAAGGGTGTCCTGCATACTACTTGCAGAGTTATCAGGAGAATGATAAATGCCTGTACCGGATGACACAGACAGCAGAAAGCAATGCTGATAAGCCGGGCGATGCGGAACTGTTCGGTGCTTTCTCGCGGGAGGAACTGGAACAGATGGCGGAATTCGTCCGAAAATATGTGGGGAAAGTTGTGTTGCGGGGCGTGGAATAAAATAGAGAGATGGTTATGGGTTGTCTGAAAAGACAACCTATTTTATTGATCTATATTCAAATTTTTTATATTGAAAGCGTTTACTTTATAAAAATAGGAACAAAATATAAAAACTGTGCATTTTTGCGAAAATCAGTAACCTGAGATAAAATAATAACTAAAAATTGCTCAAATAATCTATGAAATACTTCCAAAAATAATCAATCTGCACAAAATGGATTTGATATTGTGACCAGACAGTGCTAGTATATAGTACATAGCGTTGTAAGCGTTTACATTGTATACGCTTATAACCGGTGTGAACGGAGGTATGGAAAATGTTTGGTAGTAAAGGCAGGAAGGAAAGAAAACGATGGATGGCACTGCTGCTGGCAGGAGCTATGGTGCTGTCAGGAATGGGAATCAGTCCCATCTCTGTGCAGGCAGAGGAAACAGCAACAGCTGTGGAGCAGGTGCAGGAAACGGAACCTGTGGAAACAATCGTAGAAGAGCAGGGAGAAGAGACGGTATCCGGTGGTGATATTGAAGTGCCGGAAGTGGAAGAGACAGAAGTCTTAGAAACAGAAGAGATAAGTGACTGTACCTGTGGTACAAAACACAAGTGGGAATAGTGATGGTTATGTTCTGGATGCAGCAGAATTAGCAACATTTGGCGCAGATACAAAGAAAGATGGTGATGAGGAAACAGCAGGAACGGACAAGTATTTCACAATCCATTATAGTGCTGGAACAAAAGTAGAGGCAAAAGAAAAGGAATTTACCGATGGATATAAAAGCGTAAATAGAATAAACTTTGCCGGAGCAGTAAAGAAGACACAGAATTCAATTTCGTTCACGACAACAGGGAAAGCCAAAGTAAAGGTGTATTGGGGCGCAGCTGATGCAAACAGAGAAATGGCAATTATAAATGATTCTGGAAAGACAATTGCCGTTACAGAGGTAAAACCTGCTAAGGATCAGCTTTGTTGCTGGGAAGTTACGTTAGATGATGCAGGAACATATTACCTTGGAGGAAGTGAAAAAAAGAATTATATTTTTAGAGTAGAAGTTACGGAAGGCGAGCAGGAAGAGATTTCAAGAGCTGATTGGTCAACAGTAGATGCACCAGAAATTACAGAGGTAAAACAAAGTGGAGAAAAAATTGATATCACTGTAAAAGCAGTTGTTGGTAATGATGGAGCAGATAAAATAGTTGTAACTTTGCAGAATGAGGAAAATACAGAAGTGGGAAATGTAACTTCTTCAGCCAAAAAGGATAAGCATACAGTATCAATTACTCCGGATAAATCCGGTACTTATACCGCATCAGTAGTAGCAACCCGTGAAGGGGAAACTGATAAGGCCGGTAATAATAAGGAAGTTTACTTCAGTCTGCCATTAGCAACTCCTGTAATCAGCAGTGCGACCAGCAAGGGCAACGGTGCTGTAGAAGTAGTCTGGAGTGCAGTTAAGGAAGCGACAGGATATGCTGTAACTGCTACTGCAGAGGGAGAAAACGAAGTTTCAAAGGTGGTAACAGCTGATGAAACGACAGCACTTTTAGAGGGACTTACCGTAGGAAAGACATATACGATCAGCGTAGTAGCTGTACGTGGTACAGAGAATTCGGAAGCCGGAAAAACAACAGTTAAGATGACAGCTGAGGCGCAGCGAGTATGGAGCAAATCCACATACGGTTCCAGTACGGATTCTAAGAATAATGGTGTTATCGGAAATGCAAATGACGGTAAGGTAACGGTATACAGTGAAGGTGGCAAAGGTAAGATTGTACCCGGATCTACGGATGGACTGACTTTCTATTATACGGCAATTGATCCTGAGACTGAGAACTTTACTTTGACAGCAGATATTCATGTAGACAGTTGGACGCTTTCCAATGGACAGGAAGGCTTCGGTATGATGGCTGCGGATGCAGTTGGCTCGAATGGTGATGGAACTGCGTTCTGGAACAATACTTATCAGGCGATTGCTACCAAGGTTGAGTATTACTGGGATGGCGAGGACGTAACTACTGACAGCTCTGCCAACAAGATATCTATGAAGCTTGGTCTGGGTGCGATTTCCAGACTTGGTGTAACAGCAGATGATGTTGCTGCAATTAAAAATGGAACCATTACGATGCCTGCGGGTTATGTAAGTGAGACCACAACACTGGAGACCGGTGCGGCAACTAAGGGCCCTGGCACTTATAATCTTGTGGGTAACTGGAATAAAAAGGCAGAGCCTACCGGAAACCTGGAGAATCCGTTGACTGACTTTCGCCTGCAGATTCAGAGAAACAACACAGGTTACTACCTGAGATATTTAGATAAAGATAACAAAGTAATCAAAGAAGTACGTTACTATGATCTGGAGAGAACTTCTTTGACCCAGATTGATAAAGACAATATTTATGTTGGATTCTTTGCTTCCAGAAATGCGAGAATTACTGTAAGCAATATTGATCTGAAGACGATTACCCCTGCGGATGATGAAAAAGCAGAGGAAAGAGAGATTGAATATGTATATCCGATCAATACGATAGAATCTCCTGCGTTCTCCAATTCTGCGGATTATAATCTGGTATACTATGGCAATGCTGACGGTACTCTGGTCGTGAAGGATCAGAACGGAAAAGAAGTCCTGAACAAGGAATTCAAAGCATTGACCAAGGAAACGGTAGCTCTGAAGTTGAACAGTGGCAAAAACACACTTACGATCAACTTTATCCCGGATAAGGAATACAAACCCGGCGAATTTAAGTTAATGACTTCCTATGATCCGGTGACTATTAACCACACTGTAGAGTATAAGACGGTAGAGAACAACAATATTTATGTGAGTCCGAATGGTAAATCGAATGCAGCAGGTACCAAGGATGCTCCTATGGACATCTACACAGCAGTGAAGATTGCTGCACCCGGGCAGAAGATCCTGATCAAGGAAGGAACTTACAATCTGTCCGGTACTGTAAAAGTAGAACGTGGAATCAATGGTACTGCAGATGCGATGATCTATATGATCGCTGATCCTGAGGCGGGCTCAAGACCTGTATTTGACTTTGGCGGAAAATGCGCAGGTATGATACTGGCAGGCGATTACTGGTATTTCCAGGGATTCGATGTGACCAGATCGGCAGATGCCCAGAAGGGTATTCAGGTATCCGGTAACCATAATATACTGGATCGGATCAAAGCATATAAAAATGGTAACACAGGTATACAGATCAGCCGTTATCTTGGCACTGATCAATTTAATCAGTGGCCAGCTCATAACACAATTTTGAACTGTAGTTCCTACCTGAATGCGGATAAGGGTTATGAGGATGCGGATGGATTCGCTGCAAAGCTGACTGTAGGTCAGGGCAACGTATTCGACGGATGTATCGCGGCATACAATGCCGATGATGGATGGGATCTGTTCGCTAAAGTGCAGAGTGGTTCCATTGGAGTGGTAACGATTCAGAACTGTGTGGCATTCAAAAATGGCTATATTTTAGACGAGAATGGCAGAGAGATCAATGCCGGCAATGGTAATGGCTTCAAAATGGGTGGCGACAGTATGCCGGGAGCTCATGTGCTGAAGAATTCTGTTGCTTTTGCGAATAAGGCAAAGGGTATTGACTCTAACAGCTGTCCTGATATTAAGGTATACAGTAGCACAACGTTCGATAATGAAAGTTACAACGTAGCATTTTACACCAACACCGCTGTAAATACAGCATTTGCAGCAGATGGTATTTTATCCTACAAGGTATCCAACAAGGTGGCTGAGCAGTTTAAGCTGTTGGGAACACAGAATGCTGCAGATGTCAAAGGTGCTACGAATTACTATTTTGATGGCAGTAAGTCTGTCAATAATAATGGTAAGGAGGCAACTGCTTCCTGGTTCAAGAGTCTGGATACAGCATCTGCGCTGAAGGATGGTGGTATCACCCGAAATGCAGACGGTACCATCAATATGAATGGCTTCCTTGAATTGACCGATGAGGTACCCGAAGGTGTAGGCGCAAGAATGTCCGGGAGAATCTCCGGAGACATTACTGTAATACCGGATGAACCGAAGCAGGATGATAGTAAGCCTGAAAATAATAATAACAATAGCAATGATAATGGCTCTGACAGTGCAGGCACTTCTTCCACTCCGGAGACTGTGAACTGGAATGAAGTAAGCAGTTCTGTACAGGATAAGGTTACAGAAATTGCACAGAACCCCGCGATTGCAACGGTTAACATGAACGTGGTATGTACCGGTGAGGTACAGGTTCCGCAGAAGGTACTGAATACCATTAAGGGTACCAATGTAACGGTTGCATTCCATAGTGGAAATGGTGTAGCGATGAGTATCAGTGGTCAGGATCTGAAGAATAAAGATCTGTCTAAGATTCAGAATATTGACCTGACAGTGGATCAGACGAGCAACAATATTCCTGCAAGTGTTGTAGCTGCTAAGACATCCGCACCTACAAGACAACTGGCGATTAAGGATACCGGCAGCTTTGGCGTGAATGTGAATATTCATGTAAATGTAGGTAAGGAAAATGCAGGCAAGACTGCAAACATGTACCGCTACAATGCAGAAAAGGGTCGCCTGGAGTACTGCGGATCCTTTACTGTAACTTCTAATGGACAGTCCATGTTTGCGTTAAAGCGAGGTGGTAATTATCTGGTAACAGTAACGGAGCGCAGACCGTCCGAAAGCGTATGGTTTGCAGAAGGTGATTACACCATTAAGCCGGGAGATACACTTTCCAAGATTGCACAGAGGAATCATATAACCCTGACAGAGTTGCTTCGCAGAAACGCACAGATCACGAACCGGAATTTGATCAAGGTGGGTCAGAGATTGAATCTGAACTAAGACGCGGGCACAATAAAAAGAGAAAAAGTATAAGACGGGAAATTGAAAACGAAAATAAAAACGAATGGTTTGGGAGGACCATTCGTTTTTATTTTTGCGCTGACTTGAAATTTTGAATTCCAGTGCACAGGTAAATTCCACCGTGTCTTTAAAAGGTGCCTGAAATCGAATGATTTTAGAGAAAAAATAATGGATTTCTG
>OLFY01003681.1_pt1 | contig 12013 bp, 10 predicted proteins | sample 1605611 | NCBI WGS metagenome assembly OLFY01 (sample SAMEA3888923, study PRJEB22519) | human gut metagenome | biome: human gut; feature: human-associated habitat; material: faeces | place: Denmark | collected 2011
AATAAACACGATATCTTAGTTTTATCTTGTTTGACTATATTAAAATTACTAAAAAAGGACTTCTGACATAAAATATGTCAGAAGCCCCTTTAAAATAAATTCTTTGAGAAAATTTAGTTTCTCAAACCCAATTATCCATTCACCTTTTTATAATCTTCCAAAAATTTCTTCAATCCCGAATCAGTCAGCGGATGATTCAACAACCCTTTGATAGCACTCAACGGACAGGTAGCCACATCTGCTCCCATCTCCACACACTCGATGATGTGCTTCGTATTGCGGATAGAAGCCGCCAATACCTGAGTCTTGTAATCATAGGTGCGATACATACGTACAATATCACCGACAAGCCCTACCCCGTCTTCGCAAATATCATCCAGGCGTCCGACAAAAGGCGAAACGTAAGTCGCTCCGGCCTTTGCAGCCAGCAATGCCTGCCCGACGGAAAACACCAATGTACAATTGGTCCGGATTCCTTTTTCTGTAAAGTACTTGATAGCTTTGATACCATCGGCAATACAAGGCACCTTGACAACGATGTGCGGATTGAGTGCGGCAAGCTCTTCCCCTTCGCGGATCATCCCTTCATAATCCGTTGCTATTACTTCCGCACTTACATCAGCATTGACAATCTTACATATTTTAATGTAATGTTCACGCTGATTCTCCGTACCTTTAATGCCTTCTTTCGCCATCAGCGAAGGATTGGTAGTCACTCCGTCAAGTACTCCGAGGTCATACGCCTCCTGAATCTGCTCCAAATTGGCTGTGTCAATAAAAAACTTCATAATTCTATTTTTTAATGGTTAACTATCTGGTAGTCAAAGATAAGAATTATTTCTCATCTTTCCTAGATCAGGCAATGGTTATTGCCGGATCGAGGTAGACATCCTGAATAGCGTTTAATAATTCGACACCCTTATTCATCGGCTTCTGGAAGGCTTTACGTCCGCTGATCAATCCCATACCACCGGCACGCTTATTGACAACTGCTGTAATGACCGCATCACGCAAATCGGAAGCCCCATGAGATTCTCCACCGGAATTGATCAATCCGACACGTCCCATATAACCATTTGCCACCTGATAACGACAGAGATCGATCGGGTGTTCCGATGTGAGTTCCGTGTACATGCGTTCATCTGTCTTTCCGAAACCAATCGCTTTGAAACCACCATTATTGGTAGGAAGTTTCTGCTTCACAATGTCCGCTTTGATGGTAACTCCCAAACGGTCAGCCTGTCCGGTAAGGTCGGCAGCAGCATGATAATCGATAGCTCCCTTCTTGAAATCGCTATTACGCAAATAACACCACAGAATGGTAGCCATACCAAGCTCGTGAGCATATTCGAAAGCCTCGGCAATCTCTACTAACTGGCGGCGACTCTGTTCCGAACCGAAATAAATAGTTGCTCCTACTGCTACGGCTCCCATATTCCAAGCTTCTTTCACCGTGCCGAACAATACCTGATCGTATGTATTCGGATAAGTCAGCAGCTCATTGTGATTCAACTTTACCACGAAAGGTATTTTGTGCGCATATTTACGTGCGACTGATCCTAGAATACCGAATGTGGAAGCTACTGCATTACAGCCTCCTTCAATAGCCAGTTTCACAATATTCTCCGGATCGAAATAAATGGGATTCGGTGCAAAGGATGCGCCGGCTGTATGCTCAATATCCTGATCGACAGGAAGAATGGACACATAACCCGTATTTGCCAAGCGTCCATGCCCTAAAAGGGTTTGCAGGCTATTCAATACTTTTATGTTTCGGTCCGAATCAATCCAGACTTTATCAATAGTATCCGGTGAAGGTATATAAATCAACGACTTATCAATGGTCTTACAGGTATGGTCCAGATAATAACTGGTCTTATCTCCTAATAAATCAACTACTTTACTCATAACTTTATTTTTTTAATGTATAACAATTTATATACAGGCGATGAAGCCTGCTATTTTTTCTTCCCCTGATTGGCTACCGCTTCCATCAGCTTACGAATTTCTTCCGGATTGCCCAGGAAGTAATCGTTGGCAACATTCAGGTTCTCGTCGAACTCGAATACATAAGGAACGGCAGTAGGAAGATTCAGTTTGATGATATCTTCATCAGAAATATGTTTCAAATGCTTGATGATACCTCGCAGACTATTGCCGTGCGCGACAACCAGCAAGGTATGCGCATCTCTTAAAGCCGGAAATATATCCGACTCCCAGTACGGCATAATACGGTCGATGGTATCTTTTAATGATTCGGTACGCGGCAGCTCCGCATCGGGTACTTCGTGATAGCGGAAATCGAAACGCGGATTTCTCAAATCGCTTTCGGAAAGCGGATTGGGAGCAATATCATAACTGCGGCGCCATATCAGCACTTGCTTTTCTCCGTATTTCTCAGCTGTTTCCGCCTTATTGAGTCCTTGCAGGTCGCCATAATGCTTCTCATTCAGACGCCAGCTCTTCTCGACAGGAATCCAGTCCAGATTCATTTTATCAAGCACGCAGTTCAAGGTTTTGACTGCCCTCTTCAGATAAGAAGTATAGGCTTTATCGAAGTTGAAGCCATATTCCCTCAACGTAACGCCCGCCTTTTCCGCTTCGGCAACTCCCTTTTCCGTCAAGTCTACATCCGTCCAACCTGTGAAACGGTTTTCTTTGTTCCAAGCACTTTCTCCATGACGAAGTAATACTATCTTTTTCATTCTTAATGATCTCCTTTCATCTTTTTATATATACAACATTTTGTTACTCTACAAAGTTCACGAAAGAATCAGCAGGTATCAATACCTAAAAGTGATGGTTTATTGAAAAGAATTCAATAAAAATGATTATTTTTACGGACTAAATGAATATTCAACCGCCAGTTAAAACAAGTCAGACATTGGAAACAAGCAAACAGAAAGAATACACATTCCTGCAAAAACTGCTGAATAAAGCGAATATGGGATGGTGGGAAGCGGACTTAAAAACAGAAAGTTATGTATGTTCCGAGTTTATCTCCCGATTACTCGGGATAGACGAAGACGGAGTGATCAGTTTTGAAGATTTCAATAAACGTATCCTAAGGGAGGATCAGCACCATACTACCAGCTACTCTTTCGATAAATTGCAACAGAGCATTGAGGAGGTGTACCTGCTCCATACTCCCCACGGGGAAGTATGGATTCGCAGTACAATATGCTTTCAGGAAACTGATAGGGAAGGAAACACCAAAATATACGGAATAGCAGAAACTCAAGATGGTCCCCACATGGCTTCCGCCTATCAGGCACTGCAAAACAGTGAACGTATCCTGCACAATATCTATAAAAACCTTCCCGTCGGCATTGAACTGTATAATAAAGACGGTTATCTGCTTGACTTGAATAAAAAGGAACTGGAAATGTTCCATATCACCCATAAAGAAAAAGTTATTGGTATCAATATCTTTGAGAATCCGGCACTACCCGAAGAAATAAAGCTAAAGATCAGAGATAATGAAGAGGTTGAATTCACCTTCCAATATGATTTTTCAAAAATCAAAGGATATTATGAATCGGAAAAAACATCCGGTTTCATTAATCTGACAACAAGAATAACAACACTCTATGATCATGACCGGCAGCCTATCAATTATCTGTTGATAAACGTAGATAAGACGGAAAACACCATCGCCTACAACAAAATTCAGGAATTTAAAAATTTCTTTGAACTGGTAGGAGATTATGCCAAGGTTGGATACGCTCATTTTGATGCGTTAAGCCGTAATGGTTATGCCTTAAGCAGCTGGTATAAAAATGTAGGAGAAGAGGAAGGCACGCCCCTACCGGAAATTATCGGTATCCATTCTCACTTTCATCCGGAGGACCGGGCTGTTATGCTCGACTTTCTGGCGAAAGTGGTCAAAGGCGAAAGTACGAAATTATGCAGGGATGTACGTATCCGCAGAGCCGATGGAAGTTATACGTGGACACGGGTGAATGTGTTGGTCCGCAACTACCGGCCGCAGGATAATGTCATCGAAATGCTGTGTATCAACTTTGATATTACCCAGCTAAAAGAAACCGAGCAAATGCTTATCAAAGCCAAAGAGAAAGCCGAAGAAGCGGATCGTTTAAAATCTGCCTTCCTTGCCAACATGAGTCACGAGATACGTACTCCGCTCAATGCGATCGTCGGTTTCTCAAGTATGCTGGAAGAGGCGGAGGATCAAGAAGAAAAGCATCAGTATATCACGATCATAGAAGATAATAACAAGTTGTTGCTTCAGCTTATTTCCGATATCCTCGACTTATCGAAAATCGAAGCGGAAACTTTCGATATTATTCCTGAAAGGGTGAATGCGAAACAGCTTTGTAACGATCTGTTTCAGGCTATGCAAATGAAAACTAGTCCGCAAGTAGAACTCCGCCTGAAAGATAATTTACCCGAACTGACGTTCACCAGTGACAAGAACAGACTTTATCAGGTATTACTGAACTTTGTGACTAACGCATTAAAATTCACTTCCGAAGGAAATATCACCATCGACTACCAAATAGACGGAAACGAAGTGAAATTCTCCGTTCAGGACACGGGAATGGGGATAGAGCCGGAAAAACAGGAAGCTATCTTCACCCGATTTGTAAAACTCAACAGTTTTATTCCCGGTACGGGACTCGGACTGTCTATCTGCCAAAGTATCGTCACGCAACTGGGAGGGAAAATCGGTGTGGAATCAGAACCAGGAAAAGGGTCCTGCTTTTGGTTCACCCATCCAATTAATTAAAGAAAAATCTCTTTTAAATTGCTCTGTCATCCCTCACTTAGTTCAGAATGGCAGAGCCAAACATTATTTTTCAGACAACAGTCCATTTCATCGGTTTCTCTTCAGGAAAATACGGTCTGTAATAGTGCCCGGCAACTCTGATTCGTAGTGAGTCACCATAATCATCGTCTTGTCTTTGCGATGGCAGAAAGCTTCAATAATCTTCTTTACCCGACGACGGTTGTAAGTATCCAGACCATGAAGCGGTTCATCCAGAATCAGCAGCTCCGGGTCCTTCACAAAAGCACGTGCCAGCAATGACAGCCGTTGTTCTCCACTGGAAAGTTGCAAAAAAGGTTTGTCTTTCAATTCCGCAATACCAAATATATCCATCCACCATTCGCAGATGGCCATTTGTTCCGGCTGGGGACGTTTGTACAGCCCGATGCTGTCATGAAGCCCACTGGCCACGATTTCAATAGCCGGCAGATTTTTGAGATAAGCACGATGCATCTCCGGACTTACATAGCCAATATGCTTTTTAATTTCCCAAATACTCTCCCCTGTACCCCGCTTCCGCCCGAAAAGGCTGATGTCACAAGCATATGATTGTGGATTATCCGCACAGACAAGGCTTAACAAAGTAGATTTTCCGGCTCCGTTTTCACCGCTCAATGCCCATTTCTCACCACGTCGCACCGTCCAGTCGAGCTCTTTCAGAATAGTGCGGTCATCATACCGGATGCTGACTTTATTCAATTTGACCACTTCATCAGAATCGTAATTATTGCCACCATAGGGCAAATCAACGATACGTTGCTGTAACTCATCAAAAGAAACAGCTACATCCCTAGAACGAAAAGCTTCCAGATAGGCCTCACGTTCCATTTTGGAGTACACCGTCATTTTATCCACAGGAATTACGTGGGTAATAAATGAAGGAATATCATCCAGCATTGACAATACCAGAATAATCTGTACGGACGACATCTTTGTCAAGCGATCGAGTAAAGAGAACAACAACTCGCGGGTAGGTGCATCCAGCCCGATAAACGGATTATCCATAATCAATACGCGGGGAGCTGTCAACAGAGTTTTGGCCAGCTGGAACTTACGCAGTTCGCCGCTGGAGAGAAGAATTATTTTCTTATCGAGCATCGGTTCTATGCGAAAAAGTTCAAATAGTTCTTGTTTCAGTTGTTCATCCTTAATTTCTCCCAGCATTTCACGAACATCGGGCGCTTCGTCCTGATCGTGGGCGTTCCAGCGTTGCTGATAGTAATAATTAGCATCCGCAGCCCCATAAGTGTCACGGAAAGCGATATACTTCACATTATCATAGACGGTCTGGGTGGCAGAAGGAGAAAAATCATATTGCAGCGTCCCTTCACGCAATGGGTATTTACCGATCAGCGTATCGACAAAAAGACTTTTTCCTCCCCCGTTGGGCCCTACAATTGCAATGTGTTCTCCGGCTGAAATCGTTGCCGTGATGGGTGCAGCTAAACGCACAAGCGGGTTGCGTGCCACGCCCCCCGCCATGTTGAATGTATTCTGAATCATATTCTTCTATTCTGTTCGATTATCAAAAGACTGAATTTACTTATATAAAATCAAAGCTGACTGACCGGGAATAATAACTTCCGGTCCGTTTTGTATGCCTAATCCACGTACATCTATCACTCCGTCTTTACATACCACTGTATATTTACCAACCGGAATAGTAAGCCTGGCAGGAGTAGGACGAGAATTAAATGCGACGATGATATCTTCCCAATGATCTCCATTTGCATGGTCTTTCAGACGGAAAGCAATCAGGTTGCTTCCTTCCACAGGAAGAAATTCCAGATGTTTTCGAACCTGTCCTGCATCTCCCATGCGGAAGGCCGGATGAGATTTACGCAGATCGATCAATCGTTTATAATACATGAAGACATCTCCGTTGGTGGTTTTGCGCCGCCAGTCGATGGCATTCACTGCATCCGGGCTCTTATAACTATTGTCCACGCCTTGCTTATCACGCATGATTTCTTCTCCGGCGTAAATAAACGGAATACCTTGTGAAGTAAAGACCACAGTCTGTGCCAGTTTATCGAGACGTATAAGTTGTTCGGGAGTGATGTCCGGCATGCTTGCCTTCAGTCGGTCTACCAAACACAGCCCGTCGTGACAGGAAACATAACTGATCATTTGCACAGGCTGTTTCGCCCACGGCTTTTGAGTATAATTAACCGAATCGCACTGTACTTGCGGATGCTCGATAGCGCCTGCTATGCCGAACTTTATGCTCATCTCCCCTCCCGGAATTCCGGCAAGAAAAGCTCCTTTGCGCTTATCACCTACAGGTCCGCAAAGCCCGTCACGCAGCTCGTCAGAAAAGACAGCAACTCCGGGTATCTGTGCTATATTTCCCTTCATTGCCAAGGAGTCAGCCGGATACTGAGGCGCCTCGGCAGCCCACCCCTCTCCGTAAATGCAAATGGTAGGATCGACCGCATTTACAGCCTTCCGTATCTCGTTCATCGTTTCTATGTCATGAATTCCCATCAAGTCGAACCGGAAGCCGTCAACATGATATTCTTTTATCCAATAAAGGACGGATTCTACCATAAACTTACGCATCATAAGGCGTTCGCTGGCAGTCTCGTTACCACAGCCTGAGCCATTTGCCAAGGTTTTATCTTCTTTCTGGCGATAGAAATAACCGGGAACGGTGCGCTCGAAATTACTCTCATCGGTATTGAATGTATGATTGTACACCACATCCATTATCACACGGATACCAGCTTTGTGCAGTGCCTGTACCATCTGCTTGAATTCTTTCACACGAGTGGCGGGCTGATAGGGATCAGTAGCATAGGAACCATCGGGTACATTATAGTTTTGCGGATCATATCCCCAGTTGTACGAATTTTCATTCAGTCTGGTTTCATCTACCGAAGCGTAATCAAAAGAAGGAAGCAGATGCACGTGTGTCACGCCCAGTTCGATCAGATGGTCGATACCTGTCAGTAACTTGTCGGAGTTCATCGTTCCATGTTCGGTCAGTGCCAGATATTTTCCTTTATTCTTCACTCCTGAAGTAGAATCGACCGAAAAGTCACGGTGGTGCATCTCATATACAATGAGGTCGGCCGGACTTACAACCGTGGTTATGCGGTCGGTGTCCCATCCTTCGGGATCAGTGGCAGACATGTCTATGATGGCTGCTCTCTGTCCGTTTACTCCCACGGCCTTGGCAAACACTCCGGCGCACTCTCCTGCCCCGGTGTCAAAGGTGTAGAACTTGCCTTTCAGGTCGCCTTTAAGCTCGGCAGAATATGTCTCGGCTGCCGTGCGCTTCATCTTAACGGTCTTCACCCGCTTCCCGTTTACTCCGACAGCACGGGCGTTTATTCCGGGAGTATCTCCCTGCCACTTGTCATCGATCTTCACATTGAAAGTATAGAACTTGCCAATAAGGTCCTTACTTACCACAGCTGTCCAGGTTCCTTCTTCCCCCGACTGCATCTTTACCGTTTCATAGGCATGTCCGCCCTCGCCTGCCTCATAAAGCATCAGACGTACTTCATCTGCCGTAGGCGACCAAAGAGTAAACTTCGTTGCCTCCGGTGTATACTCCATTTCAATCAGACTTCCTGTACGGACCGGATATAATTCATAAGACATATATTCCTTTTTCGCAGTAGTACAACTCATTACTGTCGTCACCGTAGTCACCCCTAATATCGCTAAATAATTGGTTCCCATTTTCATACTAAACCTCCCCTGCGGTACTCACACTACCTTCGCACTTACTTGTTTATTACTTTTCTCACTCCCAGCCTCTTTCATTGCGGGTTTATTTTACTTTATCGGGATTTTTCGCAATAAAATCTTTCCAACTGCTATATCCTTTTTCCATTGCCGGACGTCCCATTTGCAGAAAATGACAATAGGCTGCCGCCAAACCGTCCGTCGCATCCATAAAGGTAGGCATCTCTTCTTTGGGAAAATGCAGCATACGCTGCAGCATATCCGCTACTTGTTCCTTTGATGCCTGTCCGTTTCCGGTTATAGCCATCTTGATCTTCAAAGGAGCATATTCTGTGATCGGAATATCACGGCTCAATGCCACTGCCATCGCCACTCCCTGAGCACGTCCCAACTTCAACATGGACTGTACGTTCTTGCCGAAAAAAGGAGCTTCGATAGCCAGTTCGTCAGGCAGATAGCTTTCGATGATACTTAATACCCGTTCGTGAATATGCCGCAGCTTCAGATAATGATTGGCAAATTTACGTAAATCGATAATTCCCATCGCGATCATCTCAGGCTTAGTCCCTTTCACGCGCAAGACTCCATATCCCATGATGGTCGTACCGGGGTCTATACCCAAAATAATCTTTTCTTTTACCGGTTGAATCACTCTACTATCTCCATCAATGTCGGAAAACCGACTACTTTATCCTTGAATATTTTCGTAAGTTCGTCATTCAGCCGCACTCCCTGTTCCATGTGCCAGCGATGCAGCAATCCACTACTCTCTACTTCCCATTGCAGAGAATAAGAACTTCCGTCGTCCCGATGGCTCAGTATCCGACAGATACGCGGTGCTTTCAACGTCCCGTGTTTCTGTACTTCAGGTATATAGCTTTCCTTTATCCAAATCAAAAAATTATCGTGAACAGCATCGTCCACCTGAAAAGTTGTATTATAAATCAGCATATCATCTGTCCTTTCAATAAATTATTTTCCGCAAACATAGCAATTATTTCAGAATATTCCATTATATTTGCGCCAACAAAAGCAAAACGTTGACAAACGTTATATCAGTGGCATAAAAATGGGGCGTTAGCTCATCTGGCTAGAGCGCGACACTGGCAGTGTCGAGGTGATCGGTTCGAGTCCGATACGCTCCACAAAATGAAAAGAGTAACTTATGATAAGTTACTCTTTTTTTTATTTTAAACCTGTGATTGGCTTTGTAGCCAAGCTTCATTAAGACATTTATATTACCCCGAAATGTTTCAAAGCCTTGTAAAGTCCATTATTGTCCACCGTATCAGTGACAAAGTCGGCAACTGACTGAACTTTTTCGGACGCATTTCCCATCGCCACTCCTATTCCGGCGGCCTTCAGCATGGGGATATCATTACCGCCATCACCGCACGCCATTATTTCAGAAACTTTAACCCTGTAGTAATCGGCAAATAACGAGAGGCCGGTTGCCTTACTTGTCCCTGCAACATTAACATCAGCAAATAAAGGATGCCAGCGTGTTGCGGAAAGACCAGACAGAAGCGGCATTACTTTTTGTTCTGCTTCCTCATCAAAATAAAAACAAAGTTGACAGCATTCTTTTCTTTCAAACATCTCTTCGATGTCGACAACCGGCGGAACCGGATGCTCAACAATTCCGGCAATCTGTTCGACAGTCGGGGTAAGGCGATTGACAAATACACCTTCATTTAATTCGAGAGCGACTGCAAAATCAAATTCCCGTGCAAGCTCCATTGATTTTCTAAAATCCTGTGCAGGTATTGCTACTTTTCTTATCACACTTCCGTCACGCAATACACACTCTGCTCCATTAAGTGCAATAACTCCATCATACGGCACAGCATCAATCTCATGAAGATCACTTGCCGCTCTACCGGTAGCAATCACAATCTTAATTCCACTATCATGTACTTTTTTAAGAGCATCTATAGAGGATTGCGACACCTTATGAGTTTCAAAACTCAACAAAGTTCCATCTACATCAAGCAATAATACCTTTATCATACTATCTATATTTTTGGGCTACAAAGTTACTGAAAAGTTTCTCATGGCCTACAACGATAAGCACGAGATCGTGTTAAAAAAGATATCATATATACAATAAAAAAGGACCTTTATTCAAGGTCCTTTTTTATCACTTCATCCATTTCTTTTATTCGTTTCTCACGATCCTTGATGGGACCGTCTTTCGTATCACCTTTGAATACATTATCTGCACGATCGGTAACTTCAGTGCTCCATTCTTCAAACTCATTCTTAGCCGGACGGCCATTCGGTTCGATATTTTCCTCAGCAATCGAATCGTGTCTGTTAATCATATCATCCATATCTTCTCTTTTTTTATTGGTTACAATGATAATACAATATAAAAAGAGAAAAGTTCCGGGCGTTAATGTTTTTTGGACAACTCGCGTTCGCGTATCTGCAACTGTTCTTTATACAACTGGGGACGGAAAGGGACATAAAGGGTATAATCACTTTCAACCGCCTTGCCTCCCACCAGTGCCGGTGTCCAATTTGGCATTTCCTTCACAATGCGAAGAGCTTCTTCTGCAAACTCCGGATGAGTCGATTTTAATATATGAGGACGAAGAATCACTCCCTCCTTATCTATAGTAAACTCACACAAAGCATATCCCGAGACATTGTCTTTAAGCAATTCCGCAGGATAAATCATTTGTCCGGCTACATATTCCCGTACACAAACATCAGCCAAGCAGGGTAATTCTTCAATTTGCTTTCCCGAATGCGTTTTGAGCTTCGGACCAACAGAATAAATCCCCACATACATCGGCTTTTTGTGAGCGTCCGGCTGTTCTTTGGTACGGTGCTCCAGCTCTTTCAATAAAGCGGTTGCTTCCTCCGCCAATGCTTGTTCCGAAATATTTTCTCCCTGAGAAAACATGTAAGTCGACTGACAAACCAACACAAGCCGCTCCATCAAAGTACCTTTCATGGGTGACCACTTCCGTCCCATCATCTCTTTTCCTTTCGCATCTGTCGATGAGAAGTAATAAACAACTCCATCCAGTCCGGCTGTCGAACCGTCCAAATCCTGTATCTGGCTGGTTACCAGACGGGCGATAGCTCCCAAAGACTGGTATAAGGACTGACTGATCTCCACTGATTTAGTTTCCACTTTCACCGTTCCTTTCTCTGCCTGCCAATAGGTACGCGACAAAGTATTCGCAATCAACAGACAACGTCCGTTCTTCTTCTCTACCGACATTGCATATTCCGGTGAAAAAGAAGGAATGGCTACAAAACGCGCGTAAGGACGCTGTTGAAAACCTGTATTAAGCAAAGAAAAGACATTTCGATAATACTCACCCAACTCACCCGTATAGGTAGTAAAAGGCTTCACCGGCTCCAGATAGTCGATCTGAGCTGACAGGCGAAACGATAAAGTCAATAGCAGAAGAGAAATAACAATCTTTTTCATAAGTGTTCCCCGATTTTCGGTACATTCGGCAACAAAGATACAAATTATTTCGATGGTTCGTGATAAAATTATATCTTTGC
>OLFY01003701.1_pt1 | contig 11940 bp, 9 predicted proteins | sample 1605611 | NCBI WGS metagenome assembly OLFY01 (sample SAMEA3888923, study PRJEB22519) | human gut metagenome | biome: human gut; feature: human-associated habitat; material: faeces | place: Denmark | collected 2011
TGACCACCGGCCTGCGGAGAGGGGAGTTATTGGCCCTCCAATGGACGGACTTAGATGTAGAGAGCAAAACGCTTTCCATCACGAAACAGGTAAACCGAATCAACGGGGAGTTGGTGGTCAGTCCGCCGAAAACGAGAAATTCCATCCGCACATTGGCACTTCCGCAACAGGCAGTCGACCTGCTGATTGCTGAGCACAAGAAACACTCTCGCAACCCGTATCTGTTTCCGTCCCCCAAGACCGGGACTATGTATGACCCGGACACTTTCCGTCGAACCCATGATAAAAATCTGAAAGCTATCGGCGCGGAACACATCCGGTTCCATGACTTGCGCCACACCTTCGCCACGCTGTCCCTGAAAAGCGGGGTGGACGTGAAAACGCTGTCCGGCGCGCTGGGCCACTACTCGGCGGGGTTCACCCTGAACACCTACACCCACGCCACGGCGCAGATGAAGCAGGATGCCGCCGATGCCATCGGTGGGGTCATCAGCCAGCAGATGCGGTAAGCGCGGCAAAAAAATACAGGGCCAGACAGGAAATTTTCTGTCTGGCCCTGTCCGGTACTTTCCGCGCCTTTCCCCGTGTGGGTCAGCGTGTGAGTCTTGAAGAAACGGCGAAAATTAAGCGTCCAAAAAAGTTTCGGATTATGAAAGAAAATCACCGGAATCAAGCGATTCCGGTGATTTTTGGTGGAGACTACTGGACTCGAACCAGTGGCCTCATGCGTGTGAAGATTCGATAGGGACGCCTTCCGCGGACTTTCGGAAGAATAAAGCGGGTTTGCCGCGGGATTTCCTCACCCGCAGGTACTCTCCGTTCCGCCGTTTCCGCCCCGTTTTTTCTGTTCGTGGGTCACGGCGTGGGTCGCAGGGCAAACATCTCCGCCAGTGCCATCCTCTTTTTGTCGTTCAACCCATGTCTCCTTATATTTGCATCTTTCACCGCTTGGGTTCATGCATGGACAAGGGAAAGCTCACGATGGCGGTGAAGAGGTCCGCCATGGTTTCCACCCGGAAGGTGCCGCCGCAGGCCTCGGTAAAGCTCTTGGCAACAGACAGTCCCAAGCCGGTGCCGCCATCCGTGCGACTCTCGTCACCCCGCACAAATCGGGCGGTGAAGTCCACACCTTCCGGCAGCTCATTGCGGGAGGTGTTGCGGAGGGAGGCGACTGCCGCTTTGCCGGTGGTTTTCAGAGAGAGGTAGACGCGGCTCCCAGGCAAGCTGTAATTGAGGGCATTCTGAAGGAGATTCTGGAACACCCGGTACAGGCGCGTACCGTCGGCCGTGATCTCAACCGGCTGCTCCGGCAGGTCAAGTTTGAAGGTCAGGCCGGATTTTTGAATCTCGCCATCCATGTCAGCAAGGGTCTGACGCAGGAGCTTGCCAAAGTCCAGCACCTCCGGCCTCACGGGGAGCTGGTCGCTGGCGGCTTTGCTGATTTCAAACACATCCTGCACCATACTCTTGAGCCGCAATGCCTTTTGCTGGATGATCTGTGCGTAATCCGAGGCCGCTCCCTCCAGCGGCTCCTGCATCAACAGTTCAGAATAGCTGAGGATGGAGGTCAGCGGCGTTTTCAGATCGTGGGATACATTGGAGATCAACTCCACCTTCATGCGCTCACTGCGGGTCTGCTCTGCCACCGCTGCCTTTAGGCCGGACTGGATACTGTTGAGCCGTTCGGCGGTCTCACGCAGGTCTGCATCCGCAGGCAGATCCAGCGGTGTGGTCAACTCGCCGCTTTGGACCGCGGCCACATGGTCGGCCAGCAGCCCAAAATCACGGGCGAGCGCCCGTTCGCGGCGTCCCCACAAAATTGAGGAGAGCAGGCCAAGCACCAGCCAAACGGCGCATATACCCAAGAGTGCGATTTCGTCATAGGTTTCAAGATAAATGTACAAAAGAGCGAAAGAACCCAGCGTGGCGAGAACCGTTGCCAAATTACGAATGGCGATCCGGCGATTGATCCGCTTCTGTATGGGATAGGTCAATTCTTTTTTTCGCATGGCGCTGGATACGGTACGGTATAGGCTCTTGCGTGTTTCGGCGGGATGATAATGGTGGTCATTACGGATGAACCATACCGCCCAGAATAGCCCCAGCGCTGCGCCGGGGTTGAACAACCCCGTACCGAAGCAGCGGAGGGTCTGCATTATCGTATAAGACACATCATCCGGATACCACCAGAGATAGCCGTCAGCAGCCGCCAGCATGGGAACCGTCAGACAAAGCAGGCACAGGAACACCGCAAGGAAGCGCAGTTCCGTCCAGATATGGAAGGTCACTTTGGCGATGGCTTGATCTGCCGCGTACCGCTCCTTCCTCAGCACGAACCATGCTGCAAGCAGCACGAGCCCCACGCAGAAGGAAATTGCAAGCGATCTCCACGCCTCGTGGCTGTTCTGAAGGCTCCGGTATATCCAGTAGAGGGAGTTGTACGAATAGCTGTTGCTGCCCTTGTAGAGAATGGGGATTTGCCGCACAGCCATTTTTATGGTAACCTTTGCCTCTTCCTCGCCGACCTTGAAATTGGTATAGCCGGGGACATTCCAAAGAGAGTCCTCGTCCAGAATGTTATCGCTGTCATAGACGGACAGCTTTTTGCCGTCCTTCCAAATGGAGACTTTGCCGTCCTCATAGATCAGCAGGAAGTTGTAGCCCTTCGGCAGCTTGCTGTATTCATCCAGCGCCATCCGGTAACCGGTCACTTCTTCCAGATTGCTGTATTTTTTGCCATCGGCTGCGCGAATCGCATAAATTGTGTTTAGATCGTGCTTGTATGCGGAATCTGGAGACGTGTCCTGCGCTTCAGCGAATGATGTTTCACAGCTTGCCGTTGGTGTATCCGCAAAGAACCAGATCGTACCTGTTCCGGATACGGTATCCTCAACAGAATAATCCGTATGATACCAGTCCACCGTTCTTCCAACGCCTATCGTCAGAAAGGATTCCAGATTGCTGGAGATACGATTGCGGAACACCGGCGTTTCCTGCCAGTCATTCTGCCACCATTCCGCATAATCACTTCCAATAGCCCGGCGCCCTACGGCACCACACAGACTGCCCAGCGTCAAGCTCACGCCCAGGAAAAACGTCAGGAAAGCCGCCGCGGCGCGCAAACCGGTCCCCTTTCTCTGCGGCATTACAGGCTCGATTTCCACAGTTTCAGTTGTGTTGTTCCATTTTGTATCCAATGCCCCACACCACCTTGATATAGTCTGGCTCCTTTGGATTCAACTCGATTTTCTCACGAATGCGCCGGATGTGAACCATCACCGTATTCTCACAGGCGTAGCTGTCAGACTGCCAGACCCGCTGATAGATTTCCTCCGCTGGAAACACCCGTCCGGGATTTCGCATCATCAGATCCACAATCTTCAACTCTGTGGCAGTGAGCTTTACCAGTTCGCCGTCCGCTTTCAGTTCACGGCGCTCTGGGTCATAGGACAGGCGTCCGTTGACAATCTCGCCCTCACGCTTCTCCGCGTGAACATCTCCCAGCAGGGTGTAGCGGCGCAGCTGGCTCCGTACCCGGGCGGCCAACTCCTGAGGATTATAGGGCTTGGTCACATAGTCATCCGCCCCCATGGAGAGGCCGAGGATCTTGTCGGTATCCTCACTTTTGGCAGAGAGAACGATGACCGGCAGGTTTCGCTTTTCCCGGATGCGCATGAGGGCGGAAAGCCCGTCAAGCTTCGGCATCATCACGTCGATAAGGATGAGCCGTACCGCCGGGTCAAGCGCCTGCTCCACCGCCTCCAACCCATCGTATGCCCTGCGGACGGTATACCCCTCCCGCTCCAGCACGATGGCGATAGCCCCTACGATCTCACGGTCATCATCGACCACGAGAATACATTCGTTCATAGCGAGTTCCTCCCTTGAAGCTGTCTCCATTGTAGCGGTGGAGCCTTACAAACAAATCGACGAAAGTCTTACGAATTTCTTACAAAGTTTCTGCTTAGAAAAATGGTACAGGTTTTCGGCCAACATAATTTGTTCAGTGCATGACAGATTCCAGTTTATTGAATTTATCGTACCACAGCGCTGGAAAGTTTGCAACAGGGCCTCCCAGCAGAGCAATCAACATGCGAACAAGGATCACGCAGCCCAGCGGGGCCGCGACGCCTCGGAACAGCGACGCGCATAAGCGCATCGCTGTTCCGAAGGCTTTCTGCGTTCTTCGAGAGTACCCTTGACCAAGTCCCCAAAGCGGCAAAGTTTGCCGTTCTGATACCCGGCCCGGGGATGTTGGTGAACGTGCGGAACGCTCTGAGAGTAGTGATACCACCCCCATCCGAAACGCCCCCTGTTTCGCCGTGTGAGCCGCTGTGTGCGATCCTTCTCCGAAAGCCGAGTGTGTACCCGCTTTCACCCGTGAAAGCGAACGTGGGCCATTTGTGCGAGAAGTTGAAAAACGGAATGAGAAGCGGTTTGGGACGGAGTTGTAGCGGTAACTTTTTGGCGATATTTGCGGGAATGCTTTTGGACGAAAAGCCGAACTTTTTAAGCCGGATTTTTGGACGGGGAAGGCCGTTCGATTTTAGCACAAGATAAAGAGAGGTGCCCGTAATTTGGCCCCTCTCAGCCACAAAGCCCTGCAGTGCGGGGCTTTCCGAGGTTTTGAAACCGCAGTCTAAGGTGCACCTTGGCGGGCGTTTTCGCAGTCTTGGGTGAACGTGAGGAGCATCAGACCCCCGTGACGGCGGACTTTTCAAGGTGACCGTTCCTCAGGCGGTTGAGAAATTTGCTGTTTTCCAGCACATGAAAAAGTGATTTCCAAGTAAGAGCAATTTTCGGCAGAGATTACACATATTTTGCGCCGCTGTAGTCAATGGAAATGGCTTCTTGACCGTACAAAAATCGCACCGCTGAAAACCTGATAAAAAGTCAAGTCCTAATTAAAAGAAAAGTCATAGGCAGAAAAAGAGTATGCCCTTCAATTGCTGGAAAGTTGTGAAGAGTCCTGAAATCGGTAGATTTCAGGACTCTTTCCAGATAGCGCGCGGCCACATTCCAATTTTGGCATATCGGCGAAGATAGCGACAAGGGGAGAGCAACGCTCTCCCCTTGTCGCGTAGCCTTCTTTAAAATTCCTTCACCGCTGTAGAACGGTTTCGGCTGTCTGCGCCAGTACGGCGGCAGCTGGTATGATCGCAGCGTCGGGAAATACATTTTCCGCCACGTGTAGCCCAAGTGTGCTGTTAGGGACATCATCACTGCCGGTACCGATGAGAAACTGGATCCCCTCTCCGCCGCACGCGTCAAGCAGACAGGAGAAATCATCGGAACCGAGCGAAGGTGGCACGGACTCATCCACGGCCTCCTCACCGAGCACCTGTCTTGCAGCGTGGATCACGGCGTCGGTGCTGCTTTCTGTGTTGACCAGCGGCGGCATACCTTTTTCAAACCGGACCTCACAGCGCCCGTTCATGGCGCGTGCACAGCAGTCGGCAATGCGCTTCACGGCTTCCTTGTGGGCAGATCGCACCGGCTTGCTAAAGGTACGCAGCGTCCCCTGAAGAATAACCTCATTGGGAATAATGTTCGGCGCGGTCCCGCCGTGGATCGAGCCGAAGGTCAGCACAGATGGGGCGGCAGGGTCCTTCTCACGGCTGATGATCGTTTGCAGTTGCGTGAGAAGATACGCCGAGATTGAAACGGGATCCACGCAGGCGTCAGGGTGCGCTCCGTGCCCGCCTTTTCCAATCACGCGGAGTACCACAGTATCACAGCTAGCGTTGCTCGCACCGCGGCACACCCCGACCTTTCCGAGCGGCAGAGACGGCGCACAGTGAAAGCCAATCATGCGTTCCGGGCGGTATACGTCGAACAGGCCGGCGTTCAGCATGGTCTCAGCGCCATCGCAGCATTCCTCCGCGCATTGGAAAATCAGCATGACGGAGCCGTGCAGTGCTTCGCGGTGGCAGCACAGATACTGCGCGCAACCCAGCAGAGCCGTTGTGTGAATGTCATGTCCGCAGGCGTGTGAGACGCCTGCGCTGCCTGAGGCGAAAGGCAACGCTGTATTTTCTGTGATTGGCAGCGCGTCGATATCCTCACGCAGCGCCAGAAGCGGACCGTTTGCAGCGCCGTGAACCAGTGCTACGACGCCGGTATCGCAGCGACAGGGAAGAAGTTCTGCGCCGTATGCTTCCAGCCTTTCGCGAATCAGGTGTGTGGTCTTGTACTCTGCGTGTCCCAATTCCGGCTCGTGATGGAGCCGATGGCGAATCAGCGTCAACTCGAGTTCCTGCTGCTGCATCCATTGTAGAACGCTGTTTTTCGACAATATGATCACCTTCAGTTTCCTGTCATTATCTTCATGATTTCGCGGTCAGTATCACGCATACCGACACGGCCGAGACGACCGACGTTCTTGATTGTGTTCTCCACGCTGTCGGCCAAGATGCCGTCTCCGGCATGGAAATTATTGCCGGTCAGACACATTTCATAGCCCATGATACCGGCGTCCACCGCAACGGAGATCTTGCCTGCACAAGAGGCCTTTGCTCCGTCGCACACAATCCCTGAGGTCACGGCCACCGCGTTGATGACGGTATGTGCCACAGTTGCATAATCCGCGCCGCAGAGAAAGGCAATGCCTGCGCCCGCGCCCGCGCCCGCACTCACGGCGCCGCAATAGGCACTCAGTCGGCCAATGCCGGTCTTCTGGTGCAGCGTGACGAGGTTCGATACCAGCAACGCGCGATACAGCTCGTCCTCCGATGAGCTGAGTTCCCGTGCGTATTCGATGACCGGCAGAGAGGCTGTCATGCCCTGGTTGCCGCTGCCGGAGTTGATGACGACCGGCATTTCGCAGCCATTCATTCTCGCATCGGATCCGGCGGCTGCGGCGGCACGTGCACGGATACGCACATTGCTGCCATAGGCGCGCAACAGTGTGCGGCCGATGTTCGCGCCATAGTCACCGCGCAGGCCTTCGGCGGAAATAGCGCTGTTGTACCGAATCTGCTGGGAGAGCACATCTCGCACATCGCCCAGATCTGCGGTCTTGGCAAAGTCGTAAATATCGCGGATGTTCAGCAATGCGCGGTTCTCGTTCTCCATGGTCTCAGAGGGATGGCGGTTCAGAAGCACCTGAGCGTCCTTTTCGATGCGAACGATGTTCGTATGCTCATTGACTGCGCGTACGAGCGCATAGTGCTCTCCGCTGCGCGCGAGCACGGATACGTCAAGTACATAGTCGGAGTTAGCCGGACGCACCATGATCGGCGTTGCCTCCAGATAAGGCCCAAGCTGTTTTTTGACTTCTGAGCTGATGCTTGCGATCACCTCGTAACCCTTGTCCGCATCGCCGCCCAGTACGCCGATGGCAGCGGCGGCTTCCAGCCCTTTTCGACCTTCGGTATTGGGAACGACGACGCTCTTTACGTTTTTGATGATGTTGCCGCTTGCCTCCACCTCAATCGCGTCCGGAAGAGCGCCGAGCACCGCGCGCGCCCTTGCGGCGCAATAGGCGATGGCAATCGGCTCGGTGCAGCCCATTGCGGGAAGGAGCTCTTCTTTCAGGATCTGCACATAAGCCTGATAGGTCGTACTGTTTGGATTCATGTCGTATTCCTCTTTTTAATAAGATGCCGCAGGATCCGGATAACGCGATCCTGCCGATTCGGTCAATTGCGGATGACGAGATCCTTTACCACGTCATTCTTCAGGGGATCCAGTGTAACGTCTTCTCCGGTTAGGACCGTCGTGCAGGCAAGGCAGGCTTTGCCGTTGCATTTCAACGTGCAGCGGCCGCAGATTCCATGGCGGCAGGCGCTGTGGGAATAAAAACTGAGCGTACTGTCAAAATGTCTCGCAATATATTCAAGAAGACCCATGATCGTCATTTTTTCTTCGGCCGAGATCTCTACAGAAAATGTATCGTAATGGGGCTGTGTATCCGCAGAAGGATCAAAACGGAAAATTTTTACATTCATCAGGTTTCCTCCATGTTTTTCATTCCGAGGTCCTCTTCCAGGATGAAAGATTCATAATCGATTTTTTCTGCCTTGCGCAGAGGAATCTTTGTGACCACCGGCGCCTTTTTGCTTAGTTTGTCCTCGCCGTTGATTAACTCGGCAAGCTGACGGACCTGCCAGTTTTCGTTATCGATATAGGAGTAATCGTCACGCAGATGCAGGCCGCGGCTCTCTTTTCTCTCCAGCGCCATTTTCGCGGCGACCCTAGAGCAGATGAGCAGATTGCGTGCGGCGAGCGCCTGCATCAGTTCACGATTGTAGCGTGGGCTCTTGCTGCGGAGTGTGAGATGCTCCATTTCAGCGTCAAGCGCCTCGAAGGCTTCGACGCCGGTACGCAGCGAATTTTCATTGCGCACCATGCCAAGCGCTCTGTCGCTGATTTCACCCAGACGATCGACTGCCTCTGATACGGCGACGCCGCCCCGGTTGCTCAGCAGTCCCTCCAGCACGGCTACGGCCTGTTCGACCGCTGCGTCATCCGGAGAGAGAAGAGCCTGTTCTGCTGCATACTTTGCCGCGACCTCACCGGCCTTATAGCCCTGTACCAGCATCTCAGTGACCGCATCGGCTACACGGTTCGCACCGAACACACCGCTGGCTGCCTCGCCGGCCGCATACAGACCGGGAACGCCGGTAAACATATTTTCATCGACAAAAATGCCGCCGACGCTGTATTCGCTGGTCAAGCCGACTTCTACGCGGCGCTCCTTTTTGGCAAGATCGCGGAAATCGATAATGCTCTCGCCATGGTAGTAGCCGTGCTTGTAGAAGCCGTCAAAGTGATCCATCACCGCTTCAAACATCTCGTCGATCTGCTCGTCGGTGAATCGGCTGAAATCAAAGTAGATGCCACCACTCGGAGAGCCTTTCCCGGCATTGACCACATGACCGAAATAATACATGTGGACCAGCTTGCACATTTCACTGGTAGCTTCCATTTCCCGCAGCTTTGCGGGAACCTCGATGCGCTTGCCGTCACGGTCGACTGGATCATAGTCAAACTTGGAACGGAACGTGCACAGCGCCGGAAGAATGGAGCCGCGGATATCATAAGGCTCCACAGCAGTCATAAGAAACAGCTGAAACTCCAGATCCGACAGCTTAGCGCCTGCACGATAGGCCATGGCGAGACCGTCGCCGGTCATGTCGGTGTTAGTGTTCTGCAGCGTGTAGGCGGAGAAGCCGCCTGTGCCGAGTACGGTCGCCTTCGCCTCGAAAACGATCAGTTCTCCGCTATAGGCATCCATGCCCAGTGCGCCTGTCACAGCGCTGCCGCTTTTTAGCAGATCGGTAATGATGATATCATTGAAGACGGAGACATTCGCCATTTTCTTAACGCCGTTCATCAACGCTCGCCCCATGCTGCGGCCTGTTACGTCCCAGTTGGACGGCGCATAGAACGAGAAACGCTCACCGATCTCCTCGCCCCATTCCTTGACTTCATAGACGATGCGGGGACTGTCGTTGACGAACTGTTCCACCAGATTCTGATCGCTCAGGTTGAAGCCGTCATTTACAATGGAGCGAAACAGTTCTTCCTTGGTGAAGCTGGGATCGGCGCCGGGAATATGATAGTCATAGTATGCGCTCTCACCGTCCATTCCGTAAGAGCCGCCAATCATAATGGTATTGCCGCTGTTGCCGGCCTTGCCCTTGGAAACGAGGACAACTGATGAGCCGGCACGCGCGGCGGCAACCGCCGCCGTACAGGCTGCGCCGCCACCGCCGATGACCAATACATCGGCTGTAACTGTTCTGCTGGTTTTAAGCATATCGGTTCCTTTCTGATAACAATAAGGTTCAGACTAAATTGAAGTCGGTGTTTTTGTACGAAACAAGCACATCTGCCATATCTTCACCGTAGGTATCCGAGAAACGGCGCAGCGCCTCTGCGGAGATCGCAGCGCCTCCGGCGCCAAAGATGGAGGTGCAGATATCGCTGTAGGTTTTGAAGTTATGCCCGCAGTGATAGTCGAAGCCCTTGAGATATTCCTTGTGCTTTTGGTAGACAGCGCCCTCCGGGAAATTGGCGTTACGCGCTGTCTGAATACAGCAGTCGTGCTCGTGCAAACTCTGCGGCACTTCATACACCAGCGCGGGATTGAAGCCGCGGACGATCGATTTGTCCAGATGCGTACAGTAGACGGTCCCCGCCTTCTGCATCCCCATTTCAGCAAACTGCGTTGCCCAGGGGCACTGCGTTACACGCTCGTCAAAATCCGGGGAATAGGACACGACATACCCCTCATTCCCACAGCCCTCATCCTTCACGCTCTGCGTGTTGACCCATTCGCCGTATTCGCGATAGGTGCTGAACGTCAGCGGCTTGCCATCGCGGATGGCTCTTTGCGCCATTCGGTTGCCGCGCTGCTCCGCATAGCGCTGCGTCGCAAGAATAAACGCCGCCTCGCCGCGCTGTCCGTACCGCTTTGTCAGCAGGTCGTAAAATGTCGCCGCAATGAAAGCGTGATGCTTTTCTGTAAATTCTTTCATTATTTTTCCTTTCTGTGGGGTGAATATTTCCCACATGAAGAGTCTATTTCAGCGGGCAGACATAGGGCCTGCCCAAAGTGCTTTTTGCGTGTTCACGCTTTGCCTTGCTCAAAAGAGCTTCGTCGGTCAGCAGATCCCAGCCGGTAAGCGCAAGTACCTTCGCGGCGGCATGTGCGCCGCGCACACCGATTCCCGTGCCGCAGGCGGCAGTATAAAACCAGCTGTGGCCTGGCGCCCCCACCACAGTGGAGGCGTAAGAAAAGCAGCCAACGGGAATCTGCCAGCTCACATCGCCGAGGTCGGTCGATGCGCCCATAGCGCCGTTGCGGTAATAGCCGTTGTAAATGCCGTTGACCAGCCCATCGGTCACGTCACCGTCATTGAGGGAAAAGCTTAAAAAAGTGCTTTCTCTGCTGCTTTCGGGAACTTGGCGGTACAGCTCACGGGCAAAGATACGGTCGTCGTCCGTCCATGCCGGCGCACCGACCTCACGCATATGCTTGAGGATGGCTTCGGACAGTGTCATGTTCGGCAGGAAATCGTAGCAGCCGGAAATGAAAGCCTCTTCGTATTCCGTTTCCGTCATCAGGGCAGCCCCCTTTGCGATGTTCACAAGCCTTTTGTGCAGCTCGTCGACCAGTGTTCTTTCTGGCGCGCGGAGCGCATACCAGACCTCTGCACAGGCAGGAACGATGTTGGGCGCTTCGCCGCCGTCAGTGATCACGTACTGGATGCGGCAGGAGGGCTGCACATGCTCGCGCAGGTAGTTCGCGCCCACATTCATCAGCTCAACGGCATCCAGTGCGCTCCTGCCGTTCCACGGATCCAGACCCGCGTGGGCTGACCGGCCATGGAAAACGAACTTCATGCTGCGCAGGGCGACGCTCTTGCGTGCCCAGACATAGCTGATATCGTTAGGATGCCAAGAGAGTGCCGCATCGCAATCGTCAAACAGGTGATCTCGGGACATTAGGACCTTTCCTTCGAGCGTTTCCTCGGCCGGACAGCCGTAGAAGCGGAGCGTGCCGGACAGACCTTCCTGCTCCATGACTGTCTTGAGCGAAAGTGCCGCACCCAGCACTGCAGCGCCTAAAGTGCAGTGCCCGCAGGCATGACCGGGCGCGCCGCTGCGGAGCGGGCGGCAGATGGTGCTACGTTCCTGAGAAAGGCCGGCCAGCGCATCGTATTCAGCGAGCAGCCCAATCACAGGGGTTCCAGCTCCCCATTCAGCGATAAAAGAGGTCGGAACGCCCGCAGCTCCGGGGAGAATGCGAAAGCCATTCTGCGCCAGCAGCTGTTTGAGATAAGTGCTGGAGCGTTCTTCTTTGAGCGCGGTTTCGGCGAATTCCCATATTGCATTATTTGCATCAGCAAGGATCGAACTGTTTTCATCGATCCAGTCCGAGATCCTGCTGAGAATAGTCTCTTTCATAGTGGCAGTCCTTCCTGTTCCGGA
>OLFY01003704.1_pt1 | contig 11930 bp, 7 predicted proteins | sample 1605611 | NCBI WGS metagenome assembly OLFY01 (sample SAMEA3888923, study PRJEB22519) | human gut metagenome | biome: human gut; feature: human-associated habitat; material: faeces | place: Denmark | collected 2011
GGCTGGGGAATAATGGCCACTTTTAGTCCTTGTGCTTCCAGCATACGACCGATGACGGCAGCACCAAACGAAGGATGATCTACATATGCATCTCCACTGAACAGGATAACATCCAGTTCATCCCATCCTCTCAATTCCACTTCTTTTTTGGTTGTAGGCAACCAGTCGGTTAGTTTATACTCTTTCAAATTTCAATATTTTTAGTTAGTCACAGGCATTGCCCTTTTCTTAAATTCCTTGTCAGAAAACAAGGAAAGAGCCTGTTTTAAAATTTCGGATATGTGTTTTTCCGGCATTTTTACAGCTTTCTTTTATGGAAAACTAAAAAAATAAACCGGTATGAAATTTAAAACAGGCTCTTTCTTATTATTCTTCTTCTTCTGTTTCTTCTTCTGTTGTCTGTTGTTCGTTTTCCCACTTAATGTAAAGCAGAATCAACTGATGAAGCCCGAATGCTTTCATATTATTGTGGTAAATAACATCAATGCAAAGATCTAATAAATCTTTACAATTCTCTGTCATGGATGCGATAAGCGAACGGACATTCAGTTTCAGCTTGTCAAGACCGATTCATCAACAATACCGTTGCTGTCTATCAGTTGTTGGAACAAGGCATATTTTTGAATTGTTTTCAGATGTTCTTCCGATATCTCCATGCTGCGTGTGCCAGATACGTTTGTTTGTATTGTGTACATAGTCTTGATTATTTTTAACGATTACATGAGCAAAGATAAAAAATTAAATGAATAGAGAGCATTATTTCTCCTCAAAAAAGTGCAGCATGGCTTTCATGACATGTGTCCGCTGGTCAGCATTCACGATACTTTCGAAAGGGAAGCCCAAAACAAAAGTACGGTACGCTCCTTTATAAGCCACTCCGGCACACTGTTTTCCTTCTGTATAACAAAATACAGGGAAAGCTTGTTCAGCTGGAAGAATACAGTCGGGGGCAGGAACAGCATACGTCTGCTCATTGGCACCACGTGGAATCTGAAACCTGATATTCGTTCCGAAAATCTCTCCCGAGCGTACATGTTTCATGCTTCCTCCGTATGTGTATTTCAAAATTCTTTTATTTACTATTATATAATATTATAGGTAATTGTGGCAATAAATAAATCACCATCTACCTTAATTTCGAATTTTCCTCCCATCAAATGGGTCAGATTCTTTGCAATCGAAAGTCCAAGTCCACTTCCTTCAGTAGTTCTCGACCTCTCTCCCCTCACAAAACGCTCTGTCAGGTCTACATTTCCGTTGCTTACTATGTCAAGCTCGTTCTTAGACACATTCTTTATTGTAAAAACTGCCTTTTTATCTGCCTTTTCAAGCTCTACATACACTCTGGTATTTTCCAGTGCATATTTTGCGGCATTAGTATACAGATTTTCAATAGAGCGGTAAAGCTGACGCCCATCCGCATAGATAAATATCTGTTCTGATGGAATTTTTGTAACTATTGTCAGATTTCTCGACTCAAATCGCTCATTGAATTCACCTCCGGTCTGGTATAAAAGCTCAACCAGATCAAGCTTTTGCATATTGAGCTTCACATTTCCCGAGGTAATCTTTGATGTCTCTACCAAATCCTCTGTAAGCTGCTTTAAGCGCTGTGACTTTTCCTCCAGCACATGTATATAGTATTTGGCATTTTCATTTTCCAGATTTTCCCTCTTAAGCAGGTCAACATAGTTGACTATTGAAGTCAGAGGTGTCTTTATATCGTGTGATACGTTTGTTATTAAGTCTGCCTTTAGTTTTTCATTTTTAAGGCTCTCATTTACCGAGCTCATAAGACCCTGGCGTATATGGTTGACAGCCTCCGCCACCTTTTTCTGCTGCCCATGAAACTCATTGACATTGAGTGTAGTGTCAAGCGCTCCTTCCGAGATAGCTTCAAGTGCCTCCTGTATGCGCATTATCTCTTTATTTTTTTGTGTGTGGATATCCTTTTTCTCAATAACTCTTTTCAAAAGCTCATAGCCCTTGTACATCAGGCTGTGTGTGTAAAGTATATTGCCTTTTATCTTCCTTACAATGCTCTGGTATAAAATAATAAAAGCCAGATCAAACAAAAAAGTAAATGTACCGGCCGTCATAATGAGTGATGCATAGTCAAAATGCTGGTTTTTTACGCCTGAAATCACTTTTCCCATAAATACCATGAGCAGTGTAAATATCACTAGCATCACATCAGAGTATACCTTGTCAATCGGTAAATAGTATATTGTGTAATCATCCTCTGATTTTCTGCCTGCCACGTTTGCCATATATGCCAGGCTCACAAAGCTGCCTACCAGGCCCGCAAGAGATATTAGTGTATATATATCAATATTTTCATGCGCATCGTGCCTGAATGCATAGCCTGTGGCAAACACTCCTGTTACCATAAGTATCATGCATAGCTGATGTAAGACTATGACCGCTGCTTTTTTTCCTATCGTATACTGCTTCATTTGTTGTCCTCTATCTTATAGCCTACTCCCCAGACCACCTTCAGATAGCGTGGCTCCTTAGGATTTATCTCTATTTTTTCCCTGATATGTCTGATGTGCACAGCAACTGTATTGTCGGCGCCTATCGCCTCCTCGTTCCATATGCTCTCATATATTTCGTTTATTGAGTAGACCTTTCCCTTGTTTTTAAGGAGTAAAAGCAGGATATTGTACTCAATCGGTGTGAGCTTTACCTCCTCGCCATCCACAGTCACCTTTTTTAAATCATCATTTACCAAAAGACCTCCGGCCTCATAAACCTTGTCTCCGGCTGCATCATTGCTTGACAGAGTGGTATATCTGCGAAGCTGTGACTTTACCCTTGCCACAAGCTCAAGCGGATTAAAAGGCTTTGTAACATAATCATCAGCCCCCACATTGAGGCCTAAAATCTTGTCAGCATCCTCTGTCTTTGCCGATAGAATGATTATCGGCACCCTGCTTTCCTTTCGTATCTGCAAAGTGGCTCTTATTCCGTCGAGCTTTGGCATCATGACATCTATTATCATGAGGTCTATTTTTTTATTCTTCATAATTTCAACTGCCTGTATGCCGTCGTAGGCCTTCTCCACGTCGTAGCCCTCCTGCATCAGGTAAATCTCAATTGCCTCAACTATTTCCTTGTCGTCATCACAAACTAATATTGTCATATTATCCTCCTTCTATGAATTTTTAACAGAAACCTTCTCCTGCCGTTAGTCAGCTATATTTTATCAGATTATCCACTTTGTTTTTCTTAAAATCTGCTTAATATTACCCACTTTAAATATAAGCCAAAAAGCAGCCGTTCTGTTTTGAACTGCTGCTTTATATTACATAGGTGTGTTTCATTTCCCTTTATTTCCGGTGATGCTCTGCCACATTCTGTGGATACCGTCTGTGAGCTCCTTCCCTTCCTTTGTGTTGATAACAGGTGGATTGCCGGCTTTTCTGCTTATTGCCTTATAATCCTCATCAACAGACGATTTTGAGCCGGCAGCCTTGGCTTCATCCTTATCATTGCTATGATTTAATCCGGCATCAGGTGTATCGTCTGCAAGCTTCACTTCACCCACTACACCATCTCCCAGGTCCTCGCCCTCAGCAAGTCCCAGTTTTCTGATATAATCCATATTTACCTTGATTTCAGTCTGTCTGTTTGCATAGATGGACTTCTCTTCATTGTCAATAGTACGCTCCTCTACAGGTTTACCTGCATTTTTCTGACGTTCTATCTCCTTATTTCTGTCATCGATAATCTTAAGATACTTCTCCGTATCGGACAAATCCTGAAGCTGTCCCTTGAGCTCATACTGGTTAGTTTTAACTATCTTCTCCTGCTCTGCAATCTTATCCTTCATATTCTTGCACAGCTTTTCAAGTGACTCGTTGGTATCATTGATGATATCACGCACTCTTGAAAGCGCCTCATCCGTATAGATAACCGATGCTGCATACACATCCTCAGCCTTTCTGCTTGCATCCCAGACTATCTGATCCCCTTTCTTTCTGAACTCTCTCTCTGCGTGATTGCGACTCTGTTCAGTAAGCTCATACTCATCCTGTATTGCATATATACACTTATTCAGCTCAGCAAGTAAATCTATCATTTGCTGCTTGTTTATGATCACCCTGCTCGGCTCCGGCTTATACGGCTCCGCCTTTGAGAGCATGATATGAATTTCTCTTAGTACCTTTTCTGTTTTATCGTTCGCATTCATTTTCTATTTCCTCGGATTTAAATTAACATTATAACTATTCAGGGTGGTTATGAATACTCACCACTTACCCATATTTTATATGAAAATCCGCTTCTCGTAAATAGCCAAATGAATAATAGTAGTTACTATAATTAAATCAATCCCACTGCCGCATTTCTCAGTTCATCTGCCGCATGCTTTATCTCGGCAGCCTGCTCTTCGCTCACATTTCCGGGCTTTGTCCTTGAAATAAGTTTCTTCACATATGAAAGTGACGATTTCACACTCTTTTTCTGTGCGCTGTCCATAGCCTTTCTTTTTTCCTTGTCAGCCATGACATTTTCCACCTGTCGCACAAGCGTATCAGCCTCACTTCTTGCATCAATATAAGCCTTTCTTTGTCCGTCTGTTGCCTCATACTCCTGTGCCTCGCGGATTGCCTGCTCAATCTCAGAATCAGACAAATTTGAGCTTGCGGTAATCGTAATCTCCTGATGCTTTCCTGTGCCCAGGTCCTTTGCAGAAACCTGCACAATGCCGTTTGCATCTATATCAAACGTCACCTCTATCTGCGGCACACCTGCCGGAGCCGGCTTGATGCCCTTTAGCCTGAAGTTTCCAATCAGCTTATTGTCCCTTGCAAACTGCCTCTCACCCTGCAGTACCTTTATATCCACAGAGGTCTGGAAGCTTCCTGCAGTTGTAAAAATCTGGCTGTATCTCGTAGGAATAGTCGTATTTCTGTCAATAATTTTGGTTGAGACACCACCAACTGTCTCAATTCCGAGTGAAAGCGGTGTGACATCCATCAGTATAATCTCTGCCGCACTGCTGCCTGCGACAATTGCTCCACCGAGCTTGCCACCCTGTACTGCTGCACCGAGTGCCACGCACTCGTCAGGATTCAGGTTGTGTGAAGGCTCTTTTCCTGTAATTCTTCTGACCTCATCAACAACAGCCGGCACACGTGTCGAGCCTCCTACCAACAGCACCATTCCAAGCTCTGCTGCAGAAATCCCCGCATCTGAAAGTGCCTGATTTACCGGAATGGCCGTTCTCTCCACCAGATCCTTTGTTATCTCATTAAACTCAGCCCTTGTGAGGTTCATCTCCATGTGGACCGGCTGTCCCTTTACAGTAGTGATAAATGGCAGGTTTATAGTGGTTGAGGATGAAGATGAAAGCACCTTTTTTGCCTTCTCAGCCTCCTCCCTGACACGCTGCATAGCAGTATTATCCTTTCTCAGATCCACATTCTGCTGTCTGTAAAACTCTGTGACAAGATAATTCGTGATTCTCTCATCAAAATCATCTCCACCCAGATGATTATCACCGGCTGTGGCAAGCACCTCTATCAGATTGTCCCCTATTTCGATAACAGACACATCGAAGGTTCCTCCTCCGAGGTCGTAGACAAGAATTTTCTGCTGCTGTCCGTGGTCCAGTCCGTATGCGAGTGCCGCAGAGGTTGGCTCATTTATGATTCGAAGCACATTAAGCCCCGCAATCCTTCCTGCATCCTTAGTTGCCTGCCTCTGCGCATCCGAAAAATATGCAGGAACTGTGATTACAGCGTCTGTCACTGCCTCTCCAATATAGTCCTCTGCATCCTTTTTCAGCTTTCTGAGAATCATAGAAGAAATCTCAGGAGCTGAATACAGCTTTCCGTCCACCTTTGCCCTGAAATCGCTTCCCATCTGTCTCTTTATTGAGAAAAATGTCCTGTCCACATTGACTGCTGCCTGCCTCTTTGCAGCCTCGCCAACCAGTCGCTCTCCATTCTTTGTAAAAGCCACTACAGACGGAGTTGTTCTCTGACCCTCGCTGTTAGTTATGACTACCGGCTGATTGTTCTCCAATACTGCCACACAGCTGTTTGTTGTTCCTAAATCTATACCTATAACCTTACCCATGATTTTCCTCACTGTTTTTTATATTTAAGTCTCATAAATAATTGCTTTTTATGACTTACTATTTCATCCTAATACTACTTTAAGCTTCGAAAATTCACTCGTCAAGGCATGAGGCTGTTATTTCAGAGAATGTTTATATTTTTAATTTTTGTATAACAACATAACAACAAAGACACCGCCGAAGCAGTGCCTTTGTTGATTAGTTTATAGATTGGATTAAATGATAATTGAGGATTGCTTATTCACTTACTTTTTTCTTGAGTAATCCGAGTAATCCACATGCAATGAAGGCTCCGATTACTAATGCTACAAGATACATTAACGGATTTCCGATTGTAGGTACTACGAAGATTCCTCCGTGAGGTGCCATGAGTGTACATCCAAATGCCATTGAAAGTCCACCTGCCACTGCTGAACCAACTGCACATGCCGGAAGGACATGAAGCGGATCAGATGCTGCGAATGGGATTGCACCCTCTGTGATAAATGATAATCCCATGATAAAGTTCGTAGGTCCTGCCTTTCTCTCCTCTGCTGTGAACTTGTTCTTGAAGAAGATTGTTGCAAGAGCGATTGCGAGTGGTGGAACCATACCACCAATCATAACTGCTGCCATGATATTGTAGTTTCCGGCAGCGATTGAAGCTGTACCAAATACATAAGCGGCTTTGTTTACAGGGCCACCCATATCTATTGCCATCATTCCTCCGAGAAGTACTCCGAGAACTACTGCGCTTGCACCGTTAAGTCCATTAAGACCGTTGTTGATAGCTGTATTTAAAGCTCCGATTGGAGGCTCAACTACAAACTGCATTATAACGCCTATGAGGAATATACCAAGCAGCGGATAAAGAAGAACCGGCTTCACACCATCAAGACTCTCAGGAAGCTTAGAGAATATCTTCTTTAAGAGATTTACAATATATCCTGCAACGAAACCTGCAACCAGTGCTCCAAGGAAGCCTGATGTACCGTTTGCTGCGATTGAACCGCCTACGAAACCAACTGCAAGACCCGGACGGTCAGCAATACTCATAGCGATAAAGCCTGCAAGGATAGGAAGCATAAATCCAAATGCTGTTCCACCGATTCCCTTAAACAATGCTGCGCCCTGTGTAATAGTACCGAAATTTGCTCTCTGGTCAGCCGGCAGTGAATTAAGGTCAACACTGAATCCATCGATAAGGAACGCGATTGCGATAAGGATACCACCACCAACTACGAACGGAAGCATATGTGAAACACCGTTCATCAGATGCTTGTAAATCTGATGTCCAATGCTCTCCTTTCCACCAATAGATGAATGTGAAGCCTCTTTTTTACCTGATGCCTTAAATACAGGAGCATCACCGGCAGCAATTCTCTTTACGAGCTCCTCTGTCTTATTTATTCCGTCAGAAACCTGACACTCAATAACCTTCTTTCCGTCAAAACGGTCTGTAGGCACATTTGTATCACATGCAACGATAACACCGGTAGCCTTTGCAATCTCATCATCTGTGAGTACATTTTTAGCTCCGGCTGAGCCTCTTGTCTCAACCTTTACCTGATATCCCAGCTCCTTGGCCTTTTTCTCAATAGCCTCAGCAGCCATATAAGTATGGGCAATTCCTGTAGGACAGGCTGTAACTGCAACGATAAATACATCGTCCTTCTTCACCTCAACAGGTTCCTTTGCCTCCTTTGCAGCCTCCTTCTCATCCTTTGCCTTTTCAGCACTGTCGATGATATTTAAAAACTCATCTACTGAGCCGGCATTGATAAGAGAATTTGTAAACTGCTCGTCCATCAGCATAACAGAGAGCTTGCTGAGCACCTGAAGATGCACATTGTCCTCTGTGTTTGGTGCAGCGATAAGGAAAATAATCTTTGCAGGTGTACCGTCGAGTGATTCAAAGTCAACCCCATCCTTTACAACCATTGCCGCAAGACCTGCTTTAGTAACGGCATCAGACTTACAATGAGGAATTGCTATACCCATTCCAATTCCTGTTGTGCCTTCCTCCTCTCTTGCAAAAACGCCCTTGCGATACGTTTCAACATCGGCAATTTTGCCACTTTTTGCCATCAAATCAATACACTGATTCAATGCTTCGGTTTTTCCGGCAGGCGTACCATTTAAATTGATACTCTCAGCTGCCAATAAATCCCTGATTGTCATATATCATTCCTCCTAATATAATATATTAATTATTTATATCAACCTTTTGATACCGTTTGTTTAATTGGAAGCATTCTCCCATTTTTCTATAAGTGCCTCAACCTCAGGCTTTGTAGCAAGCTCCTCAGAAAATGCGCTTGCACTTCCTGTACATACACCATAAATAAATGCCTGCTTATAATCATTTGATTTGAGGTATCCGTAAACAAATCCGGCTACCATCGAATCTCCTGCTCCTACAGAGTTTTTAAGCTTTCCTTTAGGTGCATTTGCCTTAAACTCCTGTCCGTCCTCAGTCACAAGCACTGCTCCGTCGCCTGCCATTGAAACAAGCACGTTTCTTGCGCCCTGCTCCTGAAGTTTCTTTGCATACTTTATTACATCGTCCTTGTCTGTAATCTCAACCCCAAATATCTCACCGAGCTCATGATTGTTTGGCTTAATGAGGAACGGCTTATATGGAAGCACGTTTGTGAGCAGATTTCTTGTCGCATCAACCACGATATTTATTCCGCGACCCTCAAGATGCTTCATGATATCCATATACATTGATGAAGGCATCACATCAGGAATACTTCCTGCGAGAACAAGCACATCAGACTCCTTTAAGCAGTCAAGCTTCTCATAAAGCTTTTTAATGTTGTCCTCAGTGATTGCAGGACCCTGACCATTAATCTCAGATTCCTCATTTGAGCGAAGCTTCACGTTGATACGTGAAATACCATCCTCCACCTCTATAAAATCAGTATTAACACCTTTTTTTGCTAGAAGTCTTTTAATTTCATTTCCTGTAAAACCCGCTGTAAAACCAAGTGAAGTATTGCTCATTCCAAGATTCTTAAGAACCATGGAAACATTGATGCCCTTACCACCTGCAAAAATCTTCTCTCTGGTTGTTCTATTGACTACTCCTGTCTTAAAATCTGTTACATCAACAATATAATCTAATGATGGATTAAAGGTAACTGTGTAAATCATGTTAGACCTCCTTAATATTTTTGTATTTCTTATAGTTGTCATTGTTTAGTGCATTTGTAACAATTACAGCATCCTCAAAATCAGCAAACTTGATACTTGATACCTGTGAAAACTTACTGTCATCCGCAAGAATGTATTTCTCCTTGCTATTCTCCATGGATTTCTTTTTAACCATGGCCTCCTTTATCTCCGGAGTTGTAAATCCATTCTTCACAGTAATTCCGTTGGTCCCCCAGAAGCCCTTCGTAAAATTATATTTATCGAGCGTCACAACGGCCTCATCTCCGACAATAGCCTCAGTAGTAGACTTGAACTCGCCACCCAGAATATATACTGTATATCCCCTATCGGAAATTCTCTTGGCATTAGTCAGAGAGTTTGTAACAAAAACCACATTCTTTGCAGTAATATAATCAATCATGACTGCTGTTGTAGTACCGGCATCTATATAAACAAAATCATTATCCACAATAAGTGATGCCGCATATCTGGCAATCTGTTCCTTTTCGCTGCGATTCTGCTTAAGCCTGTTGATAACCTTCTCATCCTGAGTATGGATATTCGTATTATTGGCAATCGCACCACCATGTACCTTGGTGAGATACCCCTTCTTGTCCATTGCAACCAGATCACGTCTGATTGTTGACTCGGATGTATCAAGCTCATCCATAAGCTGCTGAACAGTCACACTTCCCATCGAATCTAATATATCGAGTATTTTTTTGCATCTATCTTCCGCCAGCATCTAATCACCCCAGTTTATCAAATTATTCAGAGACTTATTTTATAAGCCATTTATTTAATGCTTATTTTCAAATTACTGTATTAAACATTTCAACATTCATTTAACTTGTAGTATAATTATATTTTCATAATCCGTCATTGTCAATCATAATCCGTCATTTATATTCACAAATAATCACACTAAAAATTGTTGAAAATATATAAAGTAAGTTTTAAAATTGTGCACTATATGCAAATACAACATTGATTTTAGTGCAGAATATAACATATATATCATTAATACTTGCCTAATTACTAATTTTAGTATCTTTTCTATTACTAATTTATAATCTAAAATATAGTTCAAATTAACTAATTTTAATTTAGTCACTATCAAATTTGACTGTTTTTGACTGTTTTGAATCTAAATGCATTGTAATTCATAATTCATCATGCTAGAATATGTTCATTATGGTACATATTTTATGATTAAAGGGTCAAAAGGTATCATCAATGAGTTTATATTTTGTTATTTCACACCATTTTAAATAATTTATGTACCATCACAGCTACAATACTTTAAGTTAAAAAGGAGGATTTCACATGAAACAGCTTAATTGGGCAACACTCGGCTGCGGTGTAATAGCTAATGAGCTCGCGCATGCTCTCTCCAAGGAAGGACGCACTCTTTATTCAGTTGCCAACAGAACTCATGAAAAGGCCGTAGCTTTTGCACAAAAATATGGCATTTCAAAGGTATATGACAACATTGATGACGTCTTTTATGATCCTGATGTGGATATCATTTACATCTCCACTCCACACAATACTCACATCAATTATCTAAGAAAAGCCCTTTCTAATGGAAAGCATGTACTCTGTGAGAAATCTATTACTTTAAATATCGCAGAGCTCGATGAAGCCGTCTCACTGGCCAAAGAAAATAACGTTATTCTTGCTGAAGCCATGACTATATATCATATGCCTGTTTATAAAAAGCTAAACGAAATAATTGCAAGTGGACAACTCGGCAGGCTAAATTTAATTCAGGTCAATTTTGGAAGCTACAAGGATTACAATATGACAAACCGATTTTTCAGTCGTAAGCTTGCTGGAGGAGCATTGCTTGATATTGGAGTTTACTCACTTTCTCTTATCCGCTGGTTCTTCAAGGAAACACCAACACAAGTATCGTCACAGGTTAAATATGCACCAACCGGTGTTGATGAACAGGCAGGTATTCTGCTTATGAACGATGCAGTGGAAATGGCAACTGTCACATTATCTCTACATTCCAAGCAGCCAAAACGCGCTACGCTCTCTTTTGACAAGGCATATGTGGAAATCTTTGAGTATCCAAGAGGAATGCAGGCAACTATTACATTTACAGAGGATGGTCATAAAGAAGTAATTGATGCCGGTGATACATCAGATGCACTGTATTACGAAGTACGTGATATGGAAAAAGCTGTAAACTCAGCATCATCAGATGAAATAGAAACCCTCATGCACTGTCAATATACATATGATGTAATGAAAATTATGTCAGATATAAGAGCTGAATGGGGTATGAAATATCCTGAAGAGGAATAATAATACTACTACAACTATTCAAAAAAGGATAAGAGTTGTTAAAAAAGAGAAATATAATTCTGTTTATCAGGCTTATATTTCTCTTTATTAATTTAGTGTAACATCCTGAAAAATAATTTAGAAAATTAAAAAATAATGAAATGTGTACAACATATATTACGAATATTACATAAATTCACAATATATTTTATTTGCAAATTATATAAAAGAAAGACCACATCATAAACTGATGTAGTCCTTTTGAGAGAGGTGACAGCCGGATTTGAACCGGCGATGACGGTGTTGCAGACCGGGGCCTTACCACTTGGCTATGTCACCATATATTATACTAAAAAACTCCCCGAGTAGGGCTCGAACCTACAACAACTCGGTTAACAGCCGAGTGCTC
>OLFY01003708.1_pt1 | contig 11913 bp, 6 predicted proteins | sample 1605611 | NCBI WGS metagenome assembly OLFY01 (sample SAMEA3888923, study PRJEB22519) | human gut metagenome | biome: human gut; feature: human-associated habitat; material: faeces | place: Denmark | collected 2011
AGAAAGACGTAAGGAGTTATATAAGTAGCAGAGAAGCTCTACAACAGTAGTTAAGCCACCTAAGATTGGACGTAATGATCCATGTCCATGCGGAAGTGGTAAGAAGTACAAAAAGTGTTGTGGCAGAAATTAATAATCACGAATGAATATGAGGCATGGCATGCCTTGTGAATGGCATCCTGTATTTACAGGGTGCTTTTCATTTAGTGAACTTATAGGCGGCAAGGAAGATTGGAGAGAATATGCAGGACAGATATGTAGCAGACGAGGCGAGAGTGAGCATCAGCAGTTTAGAAGCAGAAACGATTATGAAAAGTACGCCTGTGCAGACAGTGAAGTCAATTCTTGGCCGGATTGGAATTGAATATGAAGATGGACTGCCGAAGGAAGCATATATTTCCGCTTTGAAAGAGGAGTTTTGTTCCGAGCCGAAGTGGGTTCTCCTTATGTTGCCAAAAGTAATGTTAGATTTTTTAACAGAAGTCTGGGAGAATTCTGTCATTGCGATGACAGAGGAACGCTGGAATTATATTGAGTATTTAAAAATTTTTGGATTCTTAGCTTACCAGATGGGCAATCCGGTCACAGATGAGCCGAACCGTCTTATTGTTGTGGAAGAGATGAAGGATAATTTTTATTTTCTGTTAAAGAGTAGGAAGAACAGAAAGCTTCTCTCGGTATATGATGAGTGGGAAAAGATAATTACCGGCTTCATGTATTATTATGGATTTATAGAGACAAGAACGCTGTATTCCCTGTTTTTAAAAGTATCTAAGAAGGTCATTTCTTATGAGGATTTTCTTCTCTTTATTAAGTGCCGCACTTCTTTGTGGCCGTTTGGAGCGATTTTAAAAGATACTTTCGAAAAGAATGAATATTTTCAATATCTGAATGTGGAGAATCCAGATATGCTGCTTGAATATGTCAGACAGCATGAGAATCTTCCTTATAAGCCGATAAAACTTGAAGATCTGATGTATGTCAGTGATGCGGCAGGGATTGATAATCGGTGGCGAGGAGTCAGTGAGCTTGGGAATCTTTTCATTGATAAGATGGGATTGAATTATTATCGGGCAACGGTTTTAGTAAGAACATTGCTTATTATGATAAAGAATGGCAGTTCTTATGAAAAGCTGCAGGAAAAGGTAAGTATTCTGTCCTTTGAGAACGCACAGATAAGAGAGGAAGTACAGCAGGCAGTAAGACAGATTTTTGAGAATGTTCCGGTATTTGAGTATAAAGGATATTCGAGGGCAGAATATAAGCGTTTATCTTATCAAAAACAATTGAAAAAAAGAAAAAATTTGTTTACAATTATAGATGGTGGAAAAGAATAGAAGAATTTGTACAGTAGTTCGAGATTTTTTACTACCAGTCATGTCTGTGAACATACTGGGAAAACTACCCAAAAGGTGTGATAATAACTGGTATGATAAGGGCAGGGAGTTCTGGTTTTCATAAACCGGGATATTTTACTATAGCATACTGGAAAGTAATGTAATCAAGACAATTCAGCAGATTGCCTGCAGTATTTTCTGGAATTGCGAGTATAAATAATAACTATAAAAAGGAAAGGAAATAGGGGATTTGAGTAAAAAGAATAATGTTTATGTAATCGGTCATAAGAACCCAGATACAGATAGTATCTGTTCTGCGATTTCTTATGCATATCTTAAGAATGAATTAAGTCAGAAACAGGAAGAGGGAGCAAAGTATATCCCAACAAGAGCAGGGCATATTAATGAAGAGACACAGTATGTATTAAAGTACTTTGAGCAGGAAGCACCATTATATGTGAATGATATCCGCCCACAGGTTACAGATATTGAGATTCGTAAAACAGCAGGTATCGAAGCTGGATTATCTCTGAAAAAGGCATGGGATATTATGAGAGGCGCACGTATCGTTTCTCTTCCTATTCTTGAGGATGAAAAGCTTGCCGGAATCATTACAGTCAGTGATATTGCTTATTCAGACATGGATGTATATGACAACATGATTTTATCCAAAGCTGGTACAAGCTATAAAAATATTGTAGAGACAATTGATGGTGAGATGATTGTTGGTGATTTAGATGGTGAATTTGAAGAAGGACATGTTTTAATCGCTGCTGCAAACCCAGATATGATGGAGGGATATATTGAGCCACAGGATATGGTTATTCTTGGTAACCGTTATGAGTCCCAGCTTTGTGCGATTGAGATGGATGCACAGTGTATCGTTGTATGTATGGGTGCTACTGTTTCTAAAACTATCCGCAAGATGGCAAAGGAACATGGATGTCGTATCATCGTAAGTCCATATGATACTTACACAGTAGCAAGACTCATTAACCACAGTATGCCAGTTCGTTATTTCATGACAACAGATAACCTGATTACTTTCCATACAACAGATTATGTGGATGATATTCAAGAGATTATGGCAAAGAGAAGATTCCGTGATTTCCCTATCACAGATAATCAGGGTAACTACGTAGGAATGATTTCCAGACGTAATTTATTAGATTTAGAGAGAAAGAAACTCATCCTTGTAGACCATAATGAAAAGGCACAGGCAGTAGACGGATTTGAGGAAGCAGAAATCTTAGAGATTATCGACCATCATCGTCTTGGAAATATTGAGACAAACTCTCCAGTATATTTCAGAAACCAGCCAGTAGGATGTACCGCAACAATCATCACACAGATGTATATGGAGAATGATGTCACAATTCCAGAAAAGATTGCCGGTCTTTTATGTTCTGCCATTCTTTCTGATACATTAATGTTCCGTTCTCCAACATGTACAGCACTTGACCATCTTGTTGCAGAAAAACTTGCATCTATCGCACATATCGACATTGAGCAGTATGCAAGAGATATGTTTGATGCCGGAAGTAATTTAAGAGAAAAATCTGCAAAAGAAATCTTCTATCAGGATTTCAAGAAGTTCAATGATTCTAACATTAACTTTGGTGTAGGTCAGATCAGTTCCATGAATAAGGAAGAACTTTCTGCATGTAAAGGAAAACTTCTCCCTTACATGGAAGAGGTTCGTACTTCCTACGGTCTTGATATGGTATTCTTTATGATGACAGATATCATTAATGAATCTACAGAATTATTAATGGTAGGAGAGATGTGCAAAGAAGTTATTGAGAACGCATTTGAGACAACTGTAGAAGACAGCTCCGCAGAACTTCCAGGAGTGGTATCCAGAAAGAAACAGTTAATTCCTGCAATTCTTGGACAGTTATCATAAATAGAAGAAGCCTTTTTCAAATACATTTCAGGGAAAAAACAGTAAAACTTTGAAGAGAATGAAGTATGCGTTTTGAGAATTTTCTTGTAGTTGTTTTCATGAGAAGATTTTGGGAATTCATAGACGATAAGAAGAGAATTTTTTATTTCAAATGAAAGAATGTTGTTATCTTAATACGAATATCAATAATTTCTTGAAAATTGAACAAAAAATTCCCCTACAAAGGCATGAAATTTTTAGAGAAGTATTGTATTATAATTAAAGTAATCCCCTAAGTTAAAGGTTAGTATTATACGGAGAATGTCCACAATGAGTTTTGCCCCTCATTGTGGGCATTTTCTTTTATGTAAAAGATTTTCCTGGGAACATTGGAAAGAAATAAAAAGAAATCAGAAAAAGCTGTATACAGGGAGAAAACAGTAGACAGGAAAGAAAAGATAAGTAGGAAAATTACGACAGTATTTCATTCAAAAGAAATAAATATGAAAAACGTAATTTATTATAGCGTAAATAATAAAAGAATTTTTATGAAATAAGAAAGAATGACAAAAAAGTATTAGAGAGCATCCAAAAAGAAGGAGGACTGTATTATGTTGTCCTATCAGAAAGGTGTCGTAAAAACTTCGGTGCGGCATCTGGTAGAATTTTTATTTCGAGGTGGCGATATTACGACGGGATCCTCGGTAAGTGCCAGCCCGGAGGCAATGCTTGAGGGTAGCAGGCTGCACCGAAAGATACAACGGGGGCAGAAAGCGACTTATCAGAGCGAAGTTCCTCTGAAAATGGAATGGCAGGAAGAAAGGTATGATTTAGTTTTAGAAGGACGAGCCGATGGAATTGACAAAACAGAGGTTAATAAGGATAGGCTTAGTGATGTTGATGGGATGAATCAGATAGAGAGTAATGAAGAAAAACTTACCTATGTTGATGAAATTAAATGTGTATATCGCGATGTGGAAGAGATAGAGGAAGCAGACATTTTACATTTGGCACAGGCAAAGTGTTATGCGTACATGTATGGAGCGAAGCAGGATTTAGAGAAGATAGGGGTACAAATTACATATTGTCATTTAGAAACTGAGCAGATAAAGAGAATTTTTTATTGTTATACTATGGGAGAGTTATCTTTGTGGTTTGCGGAAGTATTGGATGCTTACCGGATGTGGGCAGCGTATTATGTAGAGGCAAGGGAAAAGAGAAATGCAAGCATTCAGGCATTGCAGTTTCCTTTTTCTTTTCGGCCGGGACAAAAGAAAATGACAGCGATTGCCTACCAGGCGATGGAGAATAAAAAGCACATCTTCCTGCAAGCTCCGACAGGAGTTGGAAAAACGATTTCTACGCTTTATCCTGCCCTAAAAGAACTTGGAGCAGAAAAAGCAGAAAATATTTTTTATCTCACGGCAAAGACGATCACACGAACGGTGGCAAAGGATACATGTGACCTTCTGAAAGCAAAGGGTTACCGCGGAAAGGTCATTGTACTGACGGCCAAAGAGAAAATGTGTCCCTGTGAGGAAATGGATTGTAATCCATCCAACTGTCTGCGGGCGAAAGGACATTATGACAGGGTAAATGATGCAGTTTTTCAGCTGCTTTTGCAGGAAGATGTATTTTCCAGGGAAGTGTTGTTAGAGCAGGCAGAAAAGTATCAGGTCTGTCCGTTTGAAATGAGTCTGGACGTGGCATCCTGGGTGGATGATATTATCTGTGATTATAATTATGTGTTTGACCCGAATGTGTACCTGAAACGTTTTTTTGCAGAGGGGATCCGGGGAGATTATATTTTCCTTGTGGATGAGGCTCATAATCTGGTGGAGCGCAGCAGAGAGATGTACAGTGCGGAGATTTATAAGGAAGATTTTCTGGCGGTAAAGAAGATCGTGAAGCGTTATCGGCCGGGACTTGAGCAGCAATTTAACCACTGTAACCGTATTTTGCTGGAATATAAAAGAGAGTGCGAAAAGTATAAGGTTTATGACAACATTGGAAATCTGATGTTTTATCTTATGAAGCTTGCGTCAGAACTGGACGAGTTTTTACAGCGCAGCACAGAGTTCCCGGAGCGGAAAGAAGTCAGTGAGTTTTATTTTGGTTTGCGCAATTTTATTAATATGTATGAGCGCGTGGATGAGCATTATGTGATTTATACAGAGCATATGGAAGATGAGCGTTTTAAGATGAAGCTGTATTGCGTTGATCCATCGCTGAATCTGCAGGAATGCATCGACAGAGGCAATTCGGCCATCTTTTTTTCGGCTACTTTTTTGCCGATCCAATATTATAAAAATCTGTTATCCACGAAGAAAGATAACTATGCGGTTTATGCGGAGACAGCCTTTTCGGAGGAGCAGAGTCTGTTACTTATGGGAAGCGACGTCAGCAGCCGGTATACAAGGAGAAACCAAAGTGAGTTTGAACGGATCGCACAATATATCCAAAAGACCGGGCTTGCAAAGAAAGGAAATTATATGGTTTTCTTTCCATCTTATAAAATGATGCAGCAGGTCTATGAAGTGTTTCAGGAGCTGGATGGGGGTACCGTGGAGGCTATCATGCAGGAGCCGGGAATGAATGAGGAAAAAAGAGAGGCATTTCTGGCTGAATTTTCGGCAGAGAGGGAAAAAACACTGATCGCATTTTGTGTGATGGGTGGAATTTTTGGTGAGGGGATCGATCTGAAAAAGGAACAGCTGATCGGTGCGGTCATTGTCGGAACAGGACTTCCACAGATCAGTAACGAGAGGGAAATACTGATGGATTATTATGAAAAAAGAATGGGCGAAGGCTTCGATTATGCCTACCGTTATCCGGGTATGAATAAGGTATTGCAGGCTGCAGGGCGCGTGATCCGGACGATAGATGACGTGGGTGTGATCGAACTTTTGGATGAACGTTTTTTACAGAGTGATTACCGGAATCTGTTCCCGAAAGAGTGGGAGAAACGTCTGGTGTGTACCGTTGACAGCGTTGAAACATATCTGGAAAAATTCTGGGAAGAAAAACAATAAAATTTGAAAGGGCATATCAGTATCAGCTTCAGGAAAACAGCATGGATATTGATATGCCCTTTGTTTTATTTCAGACAGGATCGCTCTGGTGTCTTAGCGGTAGTCGCCCATGTAGAACAATGCAATGGTACCAGGACCGGAATGTGCGCCGATAGTTGGTCCGATGTGATTGATCAAAAAGTTTTCAATGCCGAGTCTTTTTTTGATAAGCTCCGCAACGAATTGGGCATCCTCTAAGGAATCTCCGTGTGAAATGAACACGATGTCGTTTTTGTCACGCCATGCACCGATCTGTTTTTCCATACTGTCAACAAGGGCGATCAGTGATTTTTTCCGGCCGCGGACTTTGGAAAGCGGGATGAGGTGTCCTTCGTTATCCACATGGAGGATCGGTTTCAGGTTGATCATGCTTCCGACTACAGCAGCGGTTTTGGATACACGTCCGCCACGGTAAAGATGGAAAAGGTCATCTACAGTAAAGTTATGCACGACATGCAGTTTATTTTCCTCTAACCATGCAGCAATCTCGTCAATACTTTTTCCCTCTTCTTTCATCATGACTGCCTTGTGAACAAAAAGTCCTTCGCCCATGCTGGCACAGAGAGAGTCGATCACGATGATTTTATTGTCGGGATATTTCTCAGCAAGGTTCATGGCAGCCAGACGGCAGCTATTATAGGTACCACTCAGACCGGAAGAAAATGCAATGTGCAGGATGTCAACGTCCTGTGTTCGGATAATATTTTCAAAAAGATTTTCCGCTTCCTCAGGATTTGCCTGTGAGGTCGTTGGAAGAGAACCATTGCGCATCATGGCATAGAATTCTTTTTCCGGAAGGGAATGTTCCCAGGTGTAAGTCTGGTTTTCAATCGTATATGGAAGAGACATCATGCCGAGATGATGTTCGTTGACATAACTTGCAGGAAGATCCGTCGTGGTGTCTGTTGTTATAATAAAGTCTTTCATAAAGCCGTTCATAAAGCCTCCTTGTTTTGCGATTATCTGATACCATTATATAAGATTCTATGGAGAAAGAAAAGAAAATCATGCAAATTCTAAAATATTTATAAATTTCCTAAAGATAGTTTACTTTTTGAAAAAAAGAAAGTATGATAATCACATCTTTTTTATCAAATAAGTGTTAGTTATCGAGGAATATCCCTGCAGATTTTTAGGAGGCAGGAATTTTGAGCAAGCAGAAGATAATTGGCATTTTTGGCTGTGAACAGACGGATTTATGTATCTATCTGGCCAGCATCTTAGAGAATATGAAGAACAGTGTTCTCGTCATTGACAATTCATTTGAGCAGAAAATGCGATTTTGCATCCCAAGACCAAATGAAAAAATGAATATGATCACTTATAAAAATGTGGATTACACAGCGCTTTGTGAGCGCAGTCTGTGGAAAACAGAAGGTTATGACTATGTCATTGTAAATTTAGGCAGTTGGCCGGATGAGAAAAGTGTCACGGATTGTGATGAATTGATCTGTGCGTTAAATTGTGAGAAGTGCGAGATTGAAAAGTATCGGGAATTTATTTTACATATCGAACATCCGGTCAGTGTTTTATTCCGGGATTTTTGCAAAAGTTATATGAGTGCAGGAGGAATCAGAAAACTTTTTGTGGATGAAAACTGTTTTGTATTAGAACAGTTGTTTTTGCCATTTTCTGAGGCTGACGAGTGCAGCAGGCTGATGATGCAGTTTGAGGGATACCGGAATTTTGCAAATTTATCAAAGGAGTTTGAAAAGGTATTATTCCATTTGTGCAGGAATATTTCAGAGCAGGATTATAAAGAGGTTTTGATGGGCGTCCGCCGTGCAAAAAGGGGGGAATGCTTTTGAAAATCGTATTCTGGAGTGAGGAAGCGGCGTGTGGAACAACATCGAATATGATCGCAACGGCAAGCATGATCGTTGCGAGACATGACTGCCGCGTAGCGATGCTTTCAGCGGAAAAGAATGCGCATGATCTTGCCGGAAATTTTTCCAGACCGGATTCTGTGACTGTGAATGAAGACTGTGCTTACTACGCATTAGAAGGGTTGGATTATCTGTTGATGGCTGGAAAATACGGTAATCTTACGGAACATCATTTAGAGGAGGCTTTACAGTCTGTTGTAGATGGAAAACTTTTCTGCATTCCGCAAGGGAAACGGATGCTCTGCGATTTTTATCCGAAGGAGACAAGAAACATTTTAAACCAGGTGATCCGTTTGCTGGATGAAAGTATGGATTTTTCGTTTATTGACTGTGGAAGTGAAAGAAATGACTGGACAAAAGAGCAGATGAAGCAGGCAGATCTTATTGTTGTCAATTTCAGTCAGACATCCCAGGGGTTAGATCATTTTTTTTCAGAGCATGCAGATGTTTCGGAGAAGGTGGTGTATCTGATCGGAAGTTATCAGAAAGATGCTGTCTATAATAAGAAAAATATCCACAGAATCTATCGGATTGCACCGGAGAAACTTGGTGTAGTTCCCTATAATCCTGAGTTTGAGATGGCATGCCGGGAGGGAAAATTAGACAGGTATATCCGTGGCAGGAGACTGTTACTTCCGACAGATATGAGGGAAAATTTTTTCACAGAGTTAGAGCATACCGTGCAGATGATCCTGGAGCGGTCTGATAAGAGGGGAGGCGGGCAGGTTGTCAGTGGAAGAGACAGGCAGTCTGGAATTGTTTGAAGGAAAACAGCAGGAGATCACAAGACAGGAACTTGTGGAGCGGGTGAGTGAACATGTGAACCGTATCCTGCGGAGAAATCTTTATGAATTAAAACTGGACGAAAAACAGACCTTCCGGCTTTTAAGGCAGAAGGAAGAACTCCGCAGATATTTAAAAGAAGCCGGAACCGGAAATTTACAGGTAAAAGAGTATTTGATTTCTTTTATTCAGGAATTTCTGTTAAACGGAATGAAGATGGATGAAGAGATGATAAAGCATACATTTTTCTTTTCGGAAAAAGGCAGCAGGCAGGCGGCGGTCAGATTTGATATTCTGCTGTTTCTGTATAAAGAACAGTATGGCAGCGGAGCAATGGAAAAACTGATCGAGGAACACGGCTTATTGTCAGGAACGGAAAATGTGATCACGGAGGAGCAGATTGAGCATGTTTATGGAGTCTGCGGAAGAAAATTGAAGTTCATTGAGCAGATCGAGCTTTTGAGCAGGAAGATTTATGCTTACTATAAAGGGCTTGGTGCAATCGATGAGCTACGCGACATGAAGATCGACGGTGTTTCCGGCGGTGTGTCCGGAAAAGAGGGGACGTATCACAGTGCATGGATTTTTTATCATGGAAGAAGTGTCTGGCTGCCGTTTCTGGATTTTGAGCGGGAGGAAGAGATGGAGCGGATTTCCAGAAATCTTTGCAGATATCATCAGCCGGGAGAAATTTCACGAAAGAAAGGATATCTCGTTCATGAGATGGCAGATCATGCCAGAGTTGTAGTTGCCAGACCGGATTTTGCGGAGAACTGGATGTTTTTTATCCGTAAACTCGACAATATCCCGGAAGTCTCGTTACAGCAGCTTGTGACAGGCGGACATGCAGAAATCCCGGTCGAACTTTTAAAATGGCTCATGAAGGGCTGTCAGGTGACGGCGGTCACCGGAATGCAGGGCTGTGGTAAGACAACATTGCTCACTGCGATGGTCGGAGAGATCCCGGAGGAATATACCATTCGTGTGTTAGAACTGGCATTTGAACTGCATTTGAGGGAGCGCTATCAAAACAGAAATATTGTGACGTTCCGCGAAACAGCGGGGATGATGGAACACGGTGGAATTGGCGGACAGGAGGCTCTGGAAGTACAGAAAAAAACAGACGGAGCCGTGAGCATTATCGGAGAGGTTGTCAGTGCAAAAGTGGCGTCATGGATGATCGAGAGCGGACAGACAGGTTCTCTGTTTACGATTTTTACGCACCATGCAAAAAGTACGAGAAGTCTTCTGCTGTCACTTCGGAACAGTCTGTTGAAGGAGGGCAGTTTTCAGTCGGAGAGAGTTGCATTAGAACAGGTGACGGAAGTGGTACGTTTTGATGTGCACCTGCACATGAGCAGAGAGGGACAGCGCTATATCGAGAGGATCAGCGAGATCGTGCCTGACACGGAAAGTCCGGAGGGATACCGGATCGTGGAACTTGTACGGTTTGACGGGGAACGGTATGTGAAGCTGCATACCATCAGCGAGACGACACGGTCAGAAATGGTGAAATGGCTGACGAAGGAAGAGAAGGAGGCATTTTTCAATGTGGATATTTGAGGGCATTTTGTATGTCATTCTTCTGCTTGTATTTATCCGGTATGACCGAAAAAAGCGGCTTTGGATAAAGACGGTCTCACAGGAGGAGAAGTTCGAACATTATCTGTCAGAGTTATCGGCCACTTACGGAAAACAGAAAAATATTGAGGAGGCAGTGGCAGAAGTGGAGGAGTCACATACGGTCACACTTCCCACAGAACATTCCTATGTGCGTATCTATGGCGCAATGTGTGCGGTCATCCGGGAGGATGGAGATATACTTTCGGATGGATATTCTGTCTTTCAGAGAAATCTGCAGTATCTGAAAGAGGAAATACGCGAAAATCTCCTGCTCTGCAAGTCGAAAATGCATGGTTTTACAGGGCTTGATGTTCTTTCCGTCCTTCCGGTCTGCTTCCTGCCGGTTGTGAGGCTCTGGGCGATCCAGGTTTCAGAGGGGCTGTCCGCTTATTATTATGGCAGCTATGGAATGTTGACAACAGTGCTCCTGTTCGTGGCAACGATTGGAATTTATGGACTTATCCTATGGCTGTTTCTGCCGGATGAGGAACAAAAAGACCGGTACCGGCTGGAAAAGTGGCTGTTACAGTTTCCATGGATGGCATATTTACTGGATGTCTATGTCAGCCGGCATTATACAAAATGTCTGAAGAAAAATGAACAGATCAAACAGTTGCAGGGATTTGGAAATGTCAGGGCTTTTCTGATGAAAAAGGTCTGCTTTTTTGCAGCGGCATTGCTTGGAAGCGTATTGTTTCTCACGGTGTATCAGAATGCAGAGCGTTCCCAGATCCTGACACAGATAAAAATTCCGTCTTATCAGCTTATGATGCTGCCGGAGAGGGCGCAGGAGCAGGTAAAGAAACAATATCAGGAGCTGGTCGCACAAGTGGTGCCTGAAACGTTTAAAATGGACCAGGAGGCATTTAAAGAGCATCTGGAGCAGTTAGCAGTCTGGGAGGAGTTAAAGCAGGAGCTTTCTTTAACAGAAAGTGTGCAGGGGGCGGAAGAATTTGTGAAGGCACTTTTTCTACAGGTGAGGGCATATCAGGGAATTCGGATTGCCTGGTATCACATTTTATTTATTGTTGTGGTATCAATTCTGGCGTTTCAGATTCCGGAACTTTTTTTGGTGGCAGAACAGTGGAAGTCTAGGGAAAAAAGGATGAGTGAATGTCTGAGGCTGCAGACGGTAGTACTTTTACTCATTCATTATGAGAAGACAACGGTGGAAGAAATTTTATGCCAGATGGAGAATTTTGCGGTTCTCTTTCAAAGCCAGATGGCAGAAGCAGTGGATCATTTTTCTTATGACCGGATCAGATCACTTCAAAAATTAAAACAGGAGATCCCGGATGAACCGGTACAGAGAATCTGTGATGCACTGG
>OLFY01003710.1_pt1 | contig 11904 bp, 10 predicted proteins | sample 1605611 | NCBI WGS metagenome assembly OLFY01 (sample SAMEA3888923, study PRJEB22519) | human gut metagenome | biome: human gut; feature: human-associated habitat; material: faeces | place: Denmark | collected 2011
ATGCAATCAACGTTGTCGTTCCAACGGGCAACTTCGGCAACATCCTCGCTTCCTACTATGCGAAGCGCATGGGTCTGCCGGTACACAAGTTTATCTGCGCGTCGAATAGCAACAACGTGCTGACGGATTTTATCCGCACCGGTACGTACGACAAAAAGCGCGCGTTTTATACCACCATTTCGCCGTCCATGGATATTCTGGTCTCCAGCAATCTGGAAAGACTGCTTTACCACTTGTGCGGTGAAGACACCGAAAAGCTCACGGGCTGGATGAACGCCCTGCAAAGCGGCGGGGCATACACCGTAGACGCCGCAACAGCCGATGCCGTACGCGCGCTGTTCTACGGCGGCTGCTGCGATGATAAGGAAACCGTTGAAGTCATCCGCAATACGTTTGAAAAAGACGGCTACCTGTGCGATACGCACACGGCGGTTGCGGTCGGCGTTTACGAGCAGTATTTGAAAGAGACCGGCGACAACACGCCCGCCGTCATTACTTCCACTGCAAGCCCGTATAAATTCCCGGACAGCGTGCTCGACGCGTTCGATTGCGAAAAGCCTGCAGATCCGTTTGCGGAGGCCGAGCTGCTCGCGAAGCTTTCAAACACAAAGATCCCTGCGCCAATCACGGCGTTAAGGACGAAGCCCGTCCGCTTTGAAAACACCTGCGCCGCTGCCGATATGGCAGATTTTGTGCGCGAAACGGTCAGAGTGTAAAATGGCGCTGTACGCGATCGCCGATCTGCACCTTTCCCTTGGTACAGATAAGCCGATGGATGTGTTCCGCGGCTGGGAAAACTATGTGGAGCGGCTGGAGAAAAACTGGCGCGCCCTCGTTACCGAAGAGGATACCGTCGTCATCGCCGGGGATATTTCCTGGGGCATGCGGCTGGAAGAGACCGGAAAGGATTTCGCGTTCATCGAAAGTCTGCCGGGCAAAAAGCTGTTGTTAAAAGGCAACCACGATTACTGGTGGTCCACGCGCAACAAGATCGAGACATTCTTTGCGCAAAAGGGCTTCAAAACGATGCAGCTCGTGTTCAATTCCGCCGAGCGTGTGGGGGACATTACGGTCTGCGGCACGCGCGGCTGGCTCTATAACGCCGAAACGGCAGAGGATAAAAAAATCGTCGCGCGCGAAAACGGGCGTCTCATCGCGTCCTTAAACGCCGCAAAAGCCCTCGGCGGCACACCCGTCGTGTTCCTGCATTACCCGCCGGCGTACGATACCGCACAGTGCCGGGAATTGCTGGATACGATGCAGGCGTACGGCGTAAAGGAGTGCTACTACGGGCACATTCACGGCGACCACGCCGCAAAAAAAGCGCCGCTTGGTGAATATGGGGGCATAAAAATGCACCTTGTCTCGTGTGATTATATCCGTTTCACCCCGAAATTGGTGCGAAAAGACGCAGAAATCGGCTGAATTTTTAACAAATTATAAAATATCAAAAAATTCAAAGGTTTGTCTGGAATATTCGGCACAGGTGTGCTATAATGTCAAAAGGTATCGCGCATTACGGGTATATCCGCCCGCGTGTTCCAAATAGAATTGTAATTTATTTTTGAGAGGATAGAAGGAAATGAACTTAAAGGCAACCAACAAAACCGAAACCAACAAGTATGAGCTGGAGGTCGAAATCTCCGCTGAAGATTTCAGCAAAGCACTCTCCGAGGTCGCAAAGACCGAAGGCAAGAAGATGTCTGTTCCGGGCTTCCGCAAGGGTCATGCTCCGAGATCCGTCATCGAGAAGATGTACGGCGAAAACGTGTTCTTTGAAGCTGCTGTGGACAAGCTCTATCGCCCGGCTATGCAGGACGCTATCGAAGCTTCCGGTCTGGAAGTCATCGCGGTTTCCAATGCGGACGTTACCTCCGTTTCCCGCGAGAACGGCATCGAGCTGAAGCTCACCGTTGTTGTGAAGCCGGTGATTACCATTGAAGGCTACAAGGGCATCGAGGCTACGAAGAAGAATGTCGAAGTTACGGATGAGGACGTCAGCGCAGAGCTCGTAAAGGTTCAGGACAGAAACTCCAGAATGGTCGACGTCGATAACAGAGGCGCGCTTACGGGCGACACTGCAGTCATCGATTTCGAGGGCTTCTGCGACGGCAAGGCTTTCGAGGGCGGCAAAGCGGAAGGCTTCGAGCTTTCCCTCGGCTCCGGTCAGTTTATCCCGGGCTTTGAAGATCAGATCGTCGGCCATGAAGTCGGCGACGAGTTCGAGATCAGCGTGAAGTTCCCGGAGGACTATCAGGCAGAAGAGCTCAAGGGCAAGGACGCGACCTTCAAGATCAAGCTGCACCAGATCAAGCGCAAGGAGCTCCCGACCCTCGACGATGAGTTCGCAAAGGACGTAAGCGAGTTCGATACGCTCGACGAGTACAAGAACAGCCTCCGCGAGAAGCTGCAGAGCGACCGCGAGAAGCAGGAAGAGATGAACGTTGAGAACCAGATCTTTGATGCACTCATCGAGAAGGTACAGGGCGAGATTCCGGAAGAGATGTACGAGCAGGAAGTTGAGGAGAGCATCAACAACTTCGCATACCGCCTCCAGTCTCAGGGACTGAACCTCGAGACCTATCTCAAGTACACCGGCATGGACGTCAACGCCATCAAGGAGCAATTCAGACCGCAGTCCGAGAAGCAGCTTAAGCTGAGACTCGCACTTGAGAAGATTGCTGAGCTTGAGAACCTCGAAGTTTCCGATGAGGCTGTTGAGGAAGAGTACGAGAAACTCGCAAAGCAGTACAATATGGAAGTCGCGCAGATCAAGAACCTCGTTGCAGAGACGCAGATCAGAGCAGACCTTAAAAACCAGAAGGCGATCGACTTTGTTAAGGAAAACGCTTCCGTAAAGGCAGAAAAGTCGGCAAAGAAGACCACCAGAAGAAAGAGCACCAAGAAGGCAGCGGAAGAAAAAACCGAGGAAACAGCTGAAGCTAAGACCGAGGAATAATTTACCGCCTTTACGGTTAGTATTATAGTAACAGCATATCATATATCGCTTCTTTCGCCCGCTGTCCCTGCATCGGACAGCGGGCGAAGCAAAAGAAGCGCGAAAGGAGTTTGTACGATGAGTTTGGTACCTTATGTTGTGGAGCAGACAAGCAGAGGAGAGCGTTCCTACGATATTTTCTCCCGTCTTCTCAACGATAGAATCATCATGCTGAACGACGAGGTGAACGACACCACGGCAAGCCTTGTCGTAGCACAGCTTCTGTATCTCGAGGGTCAGGACCCCGATAAGGACATCAGCCTGTATATCAACAGCCCCGGCGGCGTCATCACGGCCGGCATGGCGATTTATGATACTATGCAGTACATCAAGTGCGATGTTTCCACCATCTGCATGGGCATGGCGGCTTCCATGGGCGCGTTCCTGCTGGCTGCCGGCGCAAAGGGCAAGCGCTATGCGCTGCCGAACGCCGAGATTATGATCCATCAGCCGTCCGGCGGTGCGCAGGGTCAGGCTACGGATATCCAGATTCAGGCAGAGCGTATTCTTCAGAAGAAGAAGAGCCTCAACACCATCCTCGCAGAGCGTACGGGTCAGCCGTACGAAGTCATCTGCAAGGATACGGAGCGCGATAACTTCATGACCGCACAGCAGGCCATGGAGTACGGCCTTATTGATAAGGTCATTGCAACGAAATCGAAATAACGAAAGGGCGTGTTTTCATGCCGAATAATTTCGGAAATGATAACGAAGTGCGCTGCTCCTTCTGCGGGAAGCCGCAGTCGCAGGCAAAGCGCCTGATCTCCGGCAACGGCGTGTATATCTGTGACGAATGCGTAGAGCTCTGCATGGACATCATCGCGGATGAAGATTCTCTCCACCGCGGCCGCCCGCAGCCGAAAAACAAGCCGCGCGCCGAAATGGTGCTGCCGAAGCCGCAGGAGATCAAAAAGCAGCTCGATGAATACGTCATCGGGCAGGACGAAGCCAAAATGACGCTCGCGGTGGCGGTCTATAACCACTATAAGCGCATTTTCTTCAGCGGTGAAGACGGCGGCGTGGAGATTGCAAAGAGCAACGTGCTGCTGCTTGGTCCCACCGGTGTCGGCAAGACCTATCTTGCGCAGACGCTTGCAAAGCTTTTGGACGTTCCGTTCGCCATTGCGGACGCAACGACTCTGACGGAAGCCGGCTATGTCGGCGAAGACGTCGAAAACATCCTGCTGCGTCTCATTCAGGCAGCAGATTACGACATTGAGCGTGCCGAGCACGGCATCATCTATGTCGATGAGATCGATAAGATCTCTAGAAAGTCCGAAAACCCGTCCATCACGCGTGACGTCAGCGGCGAGGGCGTGCAGCAGGCGCTGCTCAAAATTCTGGAGGGCACCATTGCCGGCGTCCCGCCAAAGGGCGGCAGAAAGCACCCGCAGCAGGAGGTCATCAACATCGATACCTCGAACATCCTCTTTATCTGCGGCGGTGCGTTCGACGGCCTTAAAAGCGTCATTCAGCGCCGCACCGAAGCGCAGACGCTGGGCTTTAACTCGGTCATCAAGAGCAAAGACGAGCTTGATAACACGGAGTGGATGAAAGAAGTTACCCCGCACGACCTCGTCAAATTCGGCCTCATCCCGGAGCTTGTCGGTCGTCTGCCGGTCATCACCGCGCTGAGCGACCTCGACAAAGCCGCACTTGTGCGCATCCTCACAGAGCCGAAAAACTGCCTTGTCAGCCAGTATAAGAAGCTCTTTGACCTTGATAAGGTCGATTTGGAGTTCACACCCGAAGCGCTTGACGCCATTGCGGAAAAGACCATTGCCCGCAAGACCGGCGCCCGTGGTCTGCGTTCCATTATGGAAGATACGCTGAAGAACCTGATGTTTGAGGTCCCGAGCGATTATACGATCGAAAAGATCACCGTTACCAAGGATTCGGTAGAGAACGGCGCTGCGCCTGAAATCGTGCACAATCCCGACCGCGTCCCGGTAAAGATCAAAATGACACAACCCAAACGGCGCGCTCGCAAGGATTCGGCATCATAGTGATCATCATACAGGCTGTGCAGCGATCCCTGCTGCGCAGCCTTGTCTGATTTATAAGGATTTGATAATTTTATGAAAGAAACCATACTTGAGGAAGAGAGAGTTCTGCCGGTACTCGCCGTACGCGGACTCGTCGTGTTCCCCGGCATGATCGTGCAGTTTGATATCGGCAGAAAAAATTCCGTTCTGGCCGCCAAAGCGGCGCTGGATACGGATAGCCGCGAGCTGTTCATCGTCACGCAAACCGACCTTTCGGAAAGCGAGCCCATGGCGGAAGACCTCTATAAAATCGGTGTCATCGTCCGCATCAAGCAGGTGGTACACACCGCAGATAACGGCATCAAGCTGCATGTGGAAGGCATCGAGCGCGCGGAGATTATGTCCGTTGTGCAAAATGAGCCGTACCTCACGGGCAGCGTGTGCGTGTGCAAGCCGATCGCCGCACGCCACACCGCAAGAACGGAAGCGCTTAGCCGCATTGCACAGGAGAGATTTGAAGAGTACATCCGCTGGTTCCGTCAGGTGCCGCCGGATATTCTGCTCGGCGTTATGCAGCAGAAGGACTGCGGTGATTTGGCCGACTTTATCGCAGCGAACATCTCGCTCGATTTCGAGCAGAAGCAGTGCATCCTCGACGAGCTCCACCCGGAAAAGCGTATTGCAAAACTCAATGATATTTTGAGCGATGAAATCAAAGTCTTATCGCTCGAACGTGAGATTTCGCAAAAGGCGCAGGAGCAAATGGATGAAAATCAGCGCGTTTACATGCTGCGCGAGCAGATGCGCGCCATTGCAAGCGAGCTTGGCGAAGAGGATAACCCGCAGGAGGAATCCGACGAATTCCGCCAGAGAATAGAAAAAATAAACCTGCCGCAGGTCGCGCGCGAAAAGCTCTTAAAAGAGTGCGATCGCCTCGCCAAAATGCCATACGGCTCGCATGAAGGCTCCGTCATGCGCATGTACCTCGAAACGTGCCTTGAGCTGCCGTGGAACACGAGCTCCAAGGAGCGCTTGGACCTCGACCGCGCGGAGAAAATTCTCAACCGCGACCATTACGGCATGGAAAAGGTTAAAGCAAGATTTTTGGAGACGCTCGCCGTGCGCAAGCTCTCTGACCAGGCGACGGGGCAGATCATTTGCCTTGTCGGCCCGCCGGGCGTTGGCAAAACGTCCATTGCGCGCTCTATCGCCGAGGCGACCGGCCGCAAGTACGTGCGCGTTTCTCTCGGCGGCGTGCGCGACGAAGCGGACATCATGGGCCACCGCCGCACCTACGTCGGCTCCATGCCGGGCCGCATCATGGCGGCTGTGAAGCAGGCGGGCACGAATAACCCCCTCATCCTGCTCGATGAGATCGATAAGCTCGGCCAGAGCTTTAAGGGCGATCCGTCCGCGTCGCTGCTTGAAGTGCTCGATCCCGAACAGAACAGCGCGTTTCAGGACCATTACATCGACCTGCCGTTCGACCTCAGCCACGTGCTGTTTGTCACCACGGCAAACGACGCTTCCGCCATTCCGGGCCCGCTCTACGACCGCATGGACGTCATTACGCTCGGCAGCTACACGGCGGAGGAAAAGTTCCACATCGCCTCGAAATATTTGGTGCCCAAGCAGCTGAAAAAGCACGGCATCAAGGCGGCGCAGCTGCGCTTCACACCGAAGGCACTGCACGCAATCATCGAAGACTACACCCGCGAAGCCGGCGTGCGCACAGTGGAGCGCACCATCGGCACCATTTGCCGCAAAGTCGCGCGCCGCATCGTCACGGAGGAAGATTTCAAGTCTTATTCCGTGAAGCCCGCCGACCTTGAAGACCTGCTCGGCCCGGCAAAGTTTGCGAAGGATAAAGATGAGCGCCGCGACGAGATCGGCCTTGTGAACGGTCTTGCGTGGACAAGCGTCGGCGGTGAGCTGCTGCCCATCGAAGTTGCCGTGATGAACGGCACGGGCAAAATTCAACTCACCGGCTCGCTCGGCGATGTGATGAAGGAATCCGCCACAACGGCGATCACCTGCATTCGCACCCGCGCGGAAACGCTCGGCATCAGCCCGGATTTCTACGCGAAAAAGGATATCCACATCCACGCGCCGGAGGGTGCCGTACCGAAGGACGGTCCGTCTGCCGGTATCGCCATGGCAACCGCCGTCACGTCCGCGCTGTGCGAAGAGCCCATCGCGCACGACATCGCCATGACGGGTGAGATCACGCTGCAGGGGCGCGTGCTGCCCATCGGCGGCCTGCGCGAAAAATCCATGGCGGCGTATAAAAACGGCATGAAGACCGTCATCATCCCGCACGGGAACATCGCGGATCTCGCCGAAGTCGATCAGGTCGTCAAGGATAACGTGCGGTTTGTGCCGGTGCGCCGTATCGATGAGGTGCTGCCCATCGCCATGCCCGGGCTTTTAAACAGAGAAACCAAGCCGAATACGCCTTGCCCGGAGCCCGCGCACGGCGTACAGACACTCAGACAGTAAGGGGAACACCGTGAATTTTCAGTCAGTAGAATTTGAAGCTGCCGCCGGCCGTGCGGATCAGCTCAAAAAGTCGGACTTGCCGGAGATCGTTTTTTCCGGTAAATCCAATGTGGGCAAATCCTCGCTCATCAATAAGCTCGTCAACCGCAAGGCGCTTGCACGCGTCAGCGCCACGCCCGGCAAAACGGCGACCATCAACTTTTTCCGTCTGCCGGAGTGCCGCTTTGTAGACTTGCCGGGCTACGGCTACGCCAAGGTTTCACAAAACGAAAAGCAGCGCTGGGCAAAGCTGATGCAGGGATATTTTGATGCAGAGCGCAACGTGGCGCTCGTCATCCAAATTCTCGATATGCGCCATGAGCCGACTGCGGACGATTTCGATATGATTAACTTCCTTATCGAGCGTGACCTGCCGTTCCTCGTCGTCTGTACGAAAAGCGATAAGCTGAACAAAACGCAGTTCAACACGCAGAACGCGTATTTTGAGGACCTGTTCCGTGAGCATGAAATCCCGTTCATCCCGTATTCCTCCCAGACCGGCTTCGGTTTGGAGACGCTGAAACAGCACATCGAAGCTGCCGTTTTGGGTAACTGAGCAGCTGCGAAGTATAGATCCACCACTTTTTGAAGGGAATGAAAAATATGTTTGTATCCGATTGTTACAATGTCAATGAAAAAGGCCACCTGACGATCAGCGGCTGCGACACCGTGGAGCTTGCCGAAAAGTATGGCACCGCGCTGTATGTGATGAGCGAAGATGAGATCCGCAGCGTTTGCCGCCGCTATAAGTCTTCGTTTGAGCGCCACTATAATGGAAACGGCACCGCGCTGTATGCCAGTAAGGCGTTCTGCTGCAAAGAGATTTGCCGTATCGTGACCGAAGAAGGCTTAGACCTCGACGTCGTCTCCGGCGGCGAGCTGTATACCGCCCTTGCAGCGGGTGTGGATGCAAAACACATTCATTTCCATGGCAACAATAAAACAATGCAGGAACTCTGCTATGCGCTTGAAAGCGGCGTAGGCGACATTGTCGTTGATAACTTAAACGAGCTGCACCGCATTGAAAAGCTCTCTGCGGAAAAAGGCGTCGTTACGTCCATTTCCATGCGCATCAAGCCCGGCATTGACGCCCACACGCATGAGTTTATCCGCACGGGTCAGATCGATTCCAAGTTCGGCTTTGCGCTTGAAAACGGCGAGGCGTTTGAAGCCGTAAAGGAAGCCGTCGCGTGCGAAAATGTAGAACTCATCGGTCTGCACTGCCACATCGGCTCGCAGATTTTCGACAAAGCCCCGTTCGTGCTGGCGGCGCAGGTCATGCTGAAGTTCTATAACAAGATCCATACAGAGCTCGGCAAAACGCTGACACACCTCAACCTCGGCGGCGGCTTCGGCGTAAAGTACAAGGAAGCCGATGCAGCCGTGCCGTATGAAGATTACATGAGCGACGTTTCCGAAGCCGTGCATGCTGCCTGCAAGGAGTACGGTATTCAGGTACCGTATATTTACATTGAGCCGGGACGCTCCATCGTGTGCGAGGCCGGCCTCACGCTGTACACCGTCGGCGATATCAAGACCATCCCGAATGTGCGTACATATGTGGCTATTGACGGCGGCATGTATGAAAACCCGCGTTACGCGCTCTATCAGTCGGATTACACTTGCCTCATCGCAAATAAGGTGAACGAGCCCGCAGATTTTACGGCGACCATTGCCGGCAAGTGCTGCGAAAGCGGCGACCTCATTCAGGAGAACACGCTCATTCAAAAGCCCGAGGTCGGCGATATTCTGGCGGTGCTCTCCACCGGCGCGTACAACTACTCCATGGCATCGAATTACAACCGCAACACGCGTCCTCCGGTCGTCATGGTTCGCGGCGGAGAATCCCGTGTCATCATCAAAGGGGAGACCTATGAAGACCTCGTGCGCAACGATGTGTGATTTCACGCACTGCTGTGCAAAAATTTCTTGATTTCGGTGTTTACTTTTGTGCTTTTGTATGTTAAAATAAAAAAGTAAAGAACCTCGTTGACGAAAAGACGGCGCATTTGGTGCTTTATGGCATAAATGCGCCGTTTTCGGATGCAAATTCATAAAGAAAGGAACACAGAAACAATGAATACCAAACTGCATGATGAAAACGTTGATTTCCTTTTTGATGCTATTCTCACGCTGAAAAACCGCGAGGAATGCTATAAATTTTTTGAAGATCTCTGCACCGTGCCGGAGCTGAAAGCCATGTCGCAGCGCATTGCGGTTGCCAAAATGCTCAGCGAGCGCCACGTGTACAGCGACATCGTCGATAAGACCGGCGCTTCCACTGCGACCATCAGCCGTGTCAATCGCTCTTTGAATTACGGCAGCGACGGCTACACACTGATTTTTGAGCGCCTGTTGACCGGCGGCGGAAAAGAGGACTAATGGCCGGCTACGACGTTTTTGCGCGCTATTACGATGCGTTGACCGCGAACGTGGATTATAAGGGCCGCGCGGCGTATTTAAAGAAGCTACTCGAGCATCTCCACCATGAACCGGGCATCGTCTTAGACCTTGCCTGCGGTACCGGCAGCCTTACGCTGGAGCTTTATAAGCTTGGCATGGATGTGTACGGCGTGGACGGCTCCATCGCCATGCTGTCCGAAGCGAAGGACAAGGCTTACGACATGGAAGCCGATGTGATGTTCCTTTGTCAGAAAATGCAGACGCTCGACCTGTTCGGCACGGTCAACACGGTGTTCTGTTCGCTGGACAGCATCAACCACCTCTCCGGCGAAGCGCAGGTGCAGGCGGCATTTGACCGCGTGGCGTTTTTCATGGATAACGACAGCTGGTTCATTTTCGACGTAAACACGCTCTATAAGCACGAAAAGGTGCTGGGCAACAACACCTATATTTACGACCTTGCGGATATTTACTGCGCATGGCAGAACCGCTATAATCCGCAGGATCACAGTGTGGCGATCTCTCTCGATTTCTTTGAGAAAGAGGGTAAGGTCTATACGCGCAGCAGCGAGCATTTCTTTGAGCACGCATACAGCGTGGAGAAGCTGACGGAAATGCTGAAAAAGTCCGGCTTTGATAGGGTGGAGGTCTTCGGTGACCTCTCTTTCGACGCGCCGAAGCCGGAGGAGCAGCGCATTATTTTCGCCGCACACATCACAAACTCACAAAACGGCGTTTTTAAGGACGATATTGCTCCGTAAAACGCTCCGAAAGGAAGAATTTCATTGGATAGGATTATTCGCTGCATCACATCGGACGGCGCACTTATGGCCTCCGCAATCGATTCAAGCGATACGGTATATACCGCGCAGAGGCTGCACGGCCTCAGCGCCACGGCTTCCGCTGCGCTTGGAAGACTGCTTACCGCGGCGTCCATCATGGGCGCTATGCAAAAGCAAGAGCATGCTACGCTCACGTTGCGCATAAACGGCGGCGGTCCCATCGGCACCGTCACGGCAATCTCCGACAGCCACGGCAATGTGCGCGGCTGTGTGGACAATCCGAACGTAGACGTGCCCCTGAAGCCGAACGGCAAGCTGGACGTCAGCGCCGCAGTCGGTACAGACGGCCGCCTTGGTGTCATCCGCAGCTACGGTACGGGAGAGCCGTATATGGGCCAAGTGGAGCTCGTCAGCGGCGAGATCGCCGAGGACATCACGAATTATTACGCCGTGAGCGAGCAGATCCCCACGGTGTGCGCACTCGGCGTGCTTGTAGACCCGAACACGAACGGCGTGCTGCTTGCAGGCGGTCTGCTCATTCAAGTGCTGCCCGGCGCGCTGCCGCAGGACATTGAAAAGCTGGAAGCGAATATCGCAACGCTGGAGCCTGTCACCACCATGCTTGCAAAGGGCATGACCGTGGAGCAGATGGTCGACACGGCGCTCACGGGCTTTGAAGTCGAAAAGCTGGAGGAAATCCCCGTGCACTACGCCTGCACATGCAGCCGTGAGAAGTATTATAATGCCCTTGCGACCTTGGAGCCGGATGAAATCGATACGCTGCCGGCTGTGGACGGCAAGGTGGAAGCGGTGTGTCCGTACTGCTGCCGCAAGTATTACTTCACAAAAGAGGAGCTGCACGAGCTTGCCGAAAGCGTGCGCGAAAAGCGTAAAAATGCCTCAAAATAACTTTTTTGAAAAAGTTTTGGAAAAGGTATTGACTTTTTAATAAGCATGTGGTAATATATACAACGTCGCTGGAAGGCATAAGACTTCAAAAGAGCCGCAAGTTCTGTTGAAAGATTTCTGAAAAGCGATGCTGTTTGGGGGTATAGCTCAGCTGGTTAGAGCACCTGCCTTACAAGCAGGGGGTCATAGGTTCGAGTCCTATTGTCCCCACCAAATGTGGCCCGGTAGTTCAGCTGGTTAGAACGCTAGCCTGTCACGCTAGAGGTCGACGGTTCGAGCCCGTTCCGGG
>OLFY01003711.1_pt1 | contig 11900 bp, 5 predicted proteins | sample 1605611 | NCBI WGS metagenome assembly OLFY01 (sample SAMEA3888923, study PRJEB22519) | human gut metagenome | biome: human gut; feature: human-associated habitat; material: faeces | place: Denmark | collected 2011
GGGGATGCCGCCCGCCTCGTCGAGCTCCTCGATGTAGCGGTGGCCCGCAGGAGCGAGGTGGCAGAGGTTGGGCGTGCGCGCGCTGATGGCGTTGGCCTCCGTGAGGTCGAGCTCGAACCCGCACTCGTGCGCGATGGCGGGCAGGTGCAGCATCGAGTTCGTGGAGCAGCCGAGCGCCATGTCGACGGTGAGCGCGTTCTCGAACGCCTCCTTCGTCATGATGTCGCGCGGACAGACGTTGTTCCTCACGAGCTCCATCACCGCAAGGCCGGCCTCCTTGGCGAGGCGGTAGCGCGCGGACATGACGGCGGGAATCGTGCCGTTGCCGGGCAGCGCCATGCCGAGCACCTCGGTGAGGCAGTTCATGGAGTTGGCCGTGAACATGCCCGAGCAGGAGCCGCAGGTCGGACAGGACTTGTTCTCAAGCTCGAGGAAGGTCTTCGCATCGATCTGGCCCGTGCGAAAGCGGCTCACGCCCTCGGAGATGTCGGAGTAGGAGAGTTTGCGGCCGCAGGCGCGGCCCGCGAGCATCGCGCCGCCCGAGATCACGATGCTCGGGATGTTGAGGCGGGCGGCGGCCATGAGCAGGCCGGGCACGTTCTTGTCGCAGGCGGCCACCATCACGAGGCCGTCGAACGGATGCGCCGTGGCCATCGCCTCGACGCTGTCGGCGATGAGCTCGCGCGAAACGAGCGAATACTTCATGCCCTTGTGGCCCATCGCCAGACCGTCGCAGACGGCGATGGCCGGGAAGACGATGGGCACGCCGCCGCCCAGGGCGACGCCCTGCTTCACCGCGTCCGTAATCTTGTCAAGAAAGACGTGTCCCGGAACGATGTCGTTCTGCGAGGAGACGACGCCGATGAGCGGGCGCTCAATCTCCGCATCGCAGAGACCGAGAGCCTTGAGAAGCGCGCGCTGGGGAGCCGCGTTGATGCCTTTCTTGAGGGGATCAGAACGCATGTAGAAGTTTCCTGTGGTGAATTGATGAAGAGGGCCTTTGAAGTGGCCGTCCGATCATTCTATGGGAGCCTCCGGAGCGATTCCGACGCATCTACTCGAGATGTCTTAGGAGAAAAGTCCGAGGAATCTCGAGCGACGTCAAGAGGTACGCAAATATAGGCAGGAAGCCTTCCTCCCCTTCGCTTCCCGCTTGAGGGACGTGCCTTCCGGCATGCCGTCGTACAATGTTCGAAACATCCGGTCAGGACTCAAGACTTCGATTGCGGCCGCATCCGCCGCAGGAGACCCGCAACATGAACTTCTCGCCTCTGCAGCTCCGCAAGCCTGCACTCGCCGCTCTCGGCGAACGGGCCGAAAACCTCTTTCGCGACCACCACTACCGCGAGTGCACGCAGGTCATGCGCCAGTTTGCCGAGGGCGTGCTGCGCACGATCCTCAAGGACGACAGGCACACCTATTCGGAGATGATGCGCACGCCGCTCGTGCGCCAGCTCGCCGACAGCCTCACGTTCGAATACTTCCGCCGCATCCGCGATCTGGGCAACGAGGCCTCGCACTTCAGGCTCGGGACGTCCGGGACGATGCTCGAGACGGGCGAGCGCCACTACCGCGTGCGCACGGCCGACGACGCCGCCGAGTGCCTCAAGTACGGACACGGGATCGCGGTCTGGCTCATGTCGCTTCTCGACCGCGAGTTCCGCTATCCCGACTTCAGGCCGCTCACGCCGCCCAAGGCGAGGATCGCCGCGCAGGGCGCCCCCGTCGTCTTCAACCCCGACCAGCAGGCCGCGATCGAGCTCTCGCAGGGGCGCCATCTCGTGCTCGCACCGCCGGGCTGCGGCAAGACCGCCATCCTCACCGAGCGCATCGCCGTCGCGCTCAAGGACGGCGTGAACCTCTCCGACATGCTCTGCCTCACGTTCACGAACCGAGCCGCGCGCGGCATGAAGGAGCGCATCGACGAGCGCTTCACGGACCGGTGCATGGACACCCTTTACGTGGGCAACCTCCACCGCTTCTGCTCCCGCCTTCTCTTTGACAACGACGTCGTCTCCGAGATCTCGACGATCCTCGACGAGGACGACGTCCACGACGTGATCGAGGGCCTGCTCATCGAGAACATCCCCGGCGGCTGCAGAGGACGATCCCTGCCGGGCAATGCCGCCGACTACATCATGGCGCGCTCGGCAAGGCTCTTTCAGGAGGCGAACGGCTTCCCCGAGGAGACGTTTCATCGCACGCCAGAATTCGACGTCAACAAGAAGAACCAGGACGAGCTCGACGCCTTCGGACTGATCAAGGTCGACGACTTCGGCCGCTGCATCGAGCTCGACCATGCCGCGATCGACGCGGCCGCAAGGCGCTACCTCGAGTACAAGACCGCGCAGCACCTGCTCGACTTCAACGACCTGCTCCTCAAGGCCTGGGCCTGGCTCGACGCCACCCCCGAGGCCTGCGGGCGCTACGCCTGGATCCAGGTCGACGAGGTACAGGACCTCTCGCCCCTGCAGCTCGACATCGTCAAAAAGCTCTGGAACGACTCGATCGACAGGAGCGTGTGCGTCTACTTCGGCGACGAGCAGCAGGCGATCTTCTCCTTCATGGGCGCCAAGCTCGACACACTCAGGGCCCTTCACAAGACGCACGAGATCCACCGCCTCTACAGGAACTTCCGCTCGCCCGACTACCTGCTCAACATGTTCAACACCTATGCGCAGCGCGTGCTCGAGTGCGATCCCGAGTTCCTGCCCAAGGCCGAGAAGACGGTCGCAAGACCCGAAGGGGCCCTGCGCGCCATCCGCACGGCCACGCCGCAGTCGCAGCTGATGCTGCTGTGCGACCTGCTCGAAGGGCGACGCCCCGAGGAGACGACGGCCGTCATCGTGCCGAGCAACCGCGAGGCCGACGCCGTCAGCGCCGCCTTCAAGGCACAGGACATCGAGCACTTCAAGATCTCCGGCAGCGACATCTTCAGGCAGAACATCCTTAAGGCCGCCAAGGCCTACCTGAGCGTGCTCAAGGACGACTTCAGAAGCGCCCCCTGGGCCCAGCTCGTCTATCGGCTCAGCTCGAAGAAGAACCTCTCCCTCAAGAAGATCCGAGACTACCTTGCCGTCGAATTTCCCAGGCGCGGGCTTCTTGCCTCCGACCTCATGCTCTACAGCACGCATGACGAAAAGGAGCCCGTCAGCGCGCTCGAGGACTTCATGCGCGCCTACGAGGGCGAGCTCGTCGTCTTCGACACGGAGACCACGGGCCTTGACATCGGCCTCGACGAGGTGATCCAGATCGCCGCCGTCAAGCTGCGTGCGGGCGAAGTCGTCGAGCGGCTCGTGCTCTACCTTGAAACGGAGCGCGAGATTCCGAAGATGCTCGGCAACATCCCGAATCCGATGCTCGAGGAGTACGAGGCGCACCGCGCCGAGCTCGTCACGCCCGAGGCGGGCTTCAAGATCTTCCTCGACTTCGTGGGCTACGCGCCCGTCGTGGGCCACAACGTCGAATACGACGCCAACATCGTCAACGCCCAGTACGCCGTCCTCAAGGACCAGCTCAGGCGCGTGCGCGGCGATGCGGCGGGACCCGACGAGGACGTCGACCGCACCGAGCTCGTGCGCCGCTTCGACACGCTCAAGCTCTCCCATGCGCTCGAGCCCGCGATCCTCAAGGCCGCGGGCCTTGCGCGCCTTCCCTCGCACAAGCTCAAGGACCTCATCGCGGTCCTCGGACTCGAGGGCAGCAACACCCACAAGGCCGACGACGACGTCGAGGCGACCGTCAGCCTGCTGCGCTGGTTCCACGCCCAGGCCCGTCCGCTCGTCGAGCTCCAGCGGCGCTTCCTCTCCAACCCGAGCGTCGTGCGCATGTCCGACACGCTCAGGAAGATCGTGCTCCCGATGTTCCTCGAGCACAGGAACCTCATGTACCGCAGGATGCCCGCCGCCGACGAGGCGATCCTCGTCCAGGTCTTCAGGCAGTTCATCGAGGCCCTGCCCAACTACACGGACGACGAGGGCGAGATCGAGAACATCCGCAAGAAGCTCCCGCTCATCTACGAGTACCTCGACCGCGTGCTCATCAACACGACCTCACAGCCGACGCTCTACGCGCAGCTGCAGAGAAACCTCGTGCAGATCAACTCCCTCAAGGAGCCCGACCTCTGCTCGAGCGACATCGTGCGCGACCGCGTCTTCATCTCCACGGTCCACAAGGCCAAGGGGCTCGAGTTCGACAACGTCATCGTCACCAGCGCCATCGACGGCACGTACCCGTTCTTCAAGAACCACGACAAGGCCGACATCCTCGAGGACGCCCGCAAGCTCTACGTCGCCATCAGCCGAACAAAGCGCACGCTCGTCCTGACGATGCCCGCGGCGAACGCCTGGAACTACGCCCAGAGGCCCTCGCGCTTCCTCGAGAGCATCTCAACCTACTTCGAGAAGTCCTCGGCATAGCCGCCGGAAATCCTCTCGAACAGAAACGGCCCCTGCCTTCACGGGGGCCGTTTTCGTTGACGGACACGACGTCAGGCGGCTTCGGCTTCGAGGGCGCGCTCCTCGAACCTGCGCTTGATGCGCTTCATGAGGCGCACGTAGAGGTAGAGCAGCGGCACGACGGTGACGGCCCAGCTGATCGGATAGACGATCATCAGGGTCACGTAGTCGGGGCTTGCCGCGAAGACGGTCCAGACCCAGATGAGGCGCACGGAGCACACGCAGATGAGGGTCGCCATGGCGGGCGGCATCGAGTAGCCGTAGCCTCGCATGGCGCTCGAGGAGACCTCCATGAGCACGCTGATGGGCTCGAAGCTCGCCACCCAGAAGATGCGCGCCATCGCGAGCTCGACGACGGCCGGCACGTCCGTGAAGAGTCCGAGCATCGTGCGTCCGAAGACGAGCACGAGCGCCACCATCAGGACGGTGGCGACCATGTTGAGGCCCGTGGCGACGTAGGTCGCGCGCTTGCAGCGCTCGAGGTTCTTCGCGCCGTAGTTCTGGCTCACGAAGGTCGTGGCGGCCAGACCGAAGGCGTTGATGAAGCAGTAGATGTTGATCTCGATCGTGAAGGCCGCGACCGAACCCGCCATGGCGTCCGCGCCGAGACTGTTGATGGCGGACTGGATGACGAGGTTCGAGATCGAGAAGACCGCGCCCTGAAGGCCCGCGGGCCAGCCGATCCTCACCATCGGGCGCAGCGCCGTCATGTCGATCCGGAACACCTCGCGCGGCTCAATGTGAAGCGGGCCCTCGGCCGTTATGAGGCTGAAGAAGAGGAGCGAGGCGGCGAGCGCGTTGGCGAGGACGGTCGCGAGCGCAACAGCCGCCGTTCCCATGCCGAAGGCGAGCACGAAGAAGAGATTGCCCGCAATGTTGACGAGGGTCGCCGCCACCAGCGCCCAGAGCGGCGTCTGCGTGTCGCCCTGGCTTCGCATCACAGCGGCGAGGAAGTTGTAGATCGCAATGAATGGCATGCCGAGAAGATAGACGCGCAGATAGGTGAGCGCATCGTCTCTCACGGCCTCGGGCACCGACAGCCAGTCCATGGCGGGCCCCGCGAAGCACTCGCCGACGATCGCCGCGCCTATGCCAAAGATCACCGCCGTGGCGAGCGCCGTGTGCACGGCTCTGTTCGCCCGCTCGGGCTCCTTCATGCCGAGCAGCCTCGCCACCACGACGTTGGCGCCGAGCGCAAGACCCATGCAGAACGCAATGATGAGGCCGATGACGGGCACGTTGTTGCCCACGCCCGCCATCGACTCGTTCGAGACGAAGCGCCCGAGCACCGCAACGTCGGCAGCGTTGAAGAGCTGCTGGAGCATGCCTGTGAAGGCGAGGGGCAGGGCGAAGACGATCATCTTGTCCCAGATCGATCCGTTGAGCATGTCGATCTTCTTGTTCTTGCGGCGCATATCCTTGCGTTGTCCTTTGGCTGGCTGTTGTTCTGCCGTCGAGTCCGGCACTTTCGTTCTTCCGTTCATTCTACCGCCCCCCTCCCGCCCTTCCAAGAGTCCCGAAACGAGCGCGGAGCAGTCTTTTGAGCGACCTCACCCGCGCTTGGCGCGTCGGCCCTTCGCGGCGAGGCGATAGCGTTGCCTCGGGTTCTGGCGCGCCTCGGTGGGCTCGATGACGCCCGCCTCCACAAGACGCTTCACGCGCTTGGCGGCCGTCTGGCGGGAGACGCCCGCAAGGAGCGTGATCTCCTTGACCGAAAGACTGCCCGCCTCCGCGAGCCTCTCCCTGAGAATCGTCTCGAAGTCGGCCTGATCCGCACCCGCCAAAGGCGCTGCGGACTCGTCCGGAGCCTCCGCCCTCACCTCTTCTCTTATGTCGGCTTTTTCCTCCTCGGCCGCCTTTGCGAAGATGACCGTGAAGGCGGCGGGCGTGGTTTCGACGCGCACGGCGAGGCCGTCGGCCCCGCAGCCGAGGATCGCGGCAAACCCGAAGCCCGTGCCTTCGGCGGCGAGGCCGCCTGCGAGCGGCGTGAGGGAAAGCATGCGCGCGAGCCTTTCGTTTCGGCTCGCCCTGAGGCCCGCGTCCGAGGCGAGCGCCTCGGGCGCCATGCCGAAGAGTCCGCCCGGGCTCCTGATGTCGACGGCGTCCTCGAAGACGCGCACCCGCACGGGCATGCCTCGTCCTTCAGGCGAATAATCCCTGTGCTCAAGGGCGTTGACGAGCGCGGCGCGAAGGGCTCGGGCGAAGGCCCCGTCCGTCGTTTCCGCGGCGGGCGCCCACGACGCCATGACGATCCTCTCCGCCTCCGCGGCCATTTCGGCGGCGGGGCCGGGCACGGGCTTCATGAAGAGCACTCTGCGGCCCTCGTCCGCGCCGTCGCCCCTCGGTCCCTCGAGGACCGACACCTCGAGCACGAGCCTCGGAAAATGCTTCTGCGGGAAGATCGAGCCGGCGACAAGGCCGCCGAGCGTCGGGCAGATCCTGCCGTCGACGCGGGTGAGGACGCCGAGCTGCATCAGGGCCGTCTCGTCGGAGAGTCTCGCGAAGACGTTCGGATGACGCTCCCTCGCAAAGCCGAGCATCGCGGCGATCCGCTCGGCCTCGAGCTCGTCGGGATTCGCGTGCTCGACGGGCTCAATGTCAAAGAGCGGCGGACAGCGCTCCTCCATCATGCGGTAGCGCTCATAGGCGGTCAGAGGCCTGGTGCCCTCGTCAGTTCTCAGAAAGGCGCCCGCACGGCCCGCGCCCTGCACGCGGGCGGGCCTGCGCCTGCGGTCGACCTCATGCACGCGCAGCCAGGCGACGGGCCGTCCGTCAACGGACGCAATCCCCGCCTCCGCGCGCACCTCAGGCTCCACCGCCCCGAGCGCCCCGCGAAGGGCCTCGACCGCCGCCTCGGCATCGAACCCCACCGCAGACCGCCATCCGTCCTCAGGATCGGGGCCGATCAGAATCCATCCGCCCGCCGTGTTCGCAAGGGCCGAAACCGTCACTGCAAGACTCTCGTCGGGCGCCTTGAGCACCTCGACGCTCCTGCGCAGATTCGCGCCCCTCATGAGACGCGCCAGCACGCCGCCCGCGTCCTCATTCCCGACTTCAGACATGCCGTCCTCCCGACTTGACAAATCAACTGTAAACCCTTCCGCCGGGGTGCACTCCGTCCGCTCCCGCAGCCCCGTCGCGCAACCGGAAATGGCCCCGCGACAGCTCAAACTGTAAACATGCGGTACCGGAACTGTCAACCCCGCCCGCTGACAGTAACGCATACTTTAAACTACAGATCAGACATATTTTACCTTTACACTTGCCGACTCTCTTCCTCCGGCCGGCTCACGGAAAAGCATCCCGGTCATTTCCACTCATGACTGTAAACCACGCCAAACCACCTTTCCACCCTTTACAGTTGCAATCCCTCCGTCACTCGATAATGCATCGTCATGCAACAACTGGAGCTTCAGCTCGACGGGTTCCGATGCGCTTGTCTTCAGAGCCTGCGAGCCCGCCGTCTCGCCCCGAAGGACGGGCTGAACGCTGGTCGAAGATACTTTGCGAGCTGATTTTCATCGAGCGGCCTCGGCGCATTTTGAGGCCCTCTTTGGCGCGAAGACCGTACGTCCCCTTGAAGTGGCCTTCAAAATGCACCATGCCGCAACGGACGTTCTGATCCTCGAACCGATCCTTCGGGTATGGGCTGCACGAGGTTCCATCATCCCGGATACCTCAGGCGCGCCCGCGTACTCGGAGCCGCGGACGTCGTCGAGCGCTTCATCGTGAAGCAGTCCTGAAAACAATTCGGGCGCCCGCAGCATCTGCCGCAGGCGCCCGAATTGTTCTTGCCCGTCCCTCGACGGCGCCCTTTCCGGGCTTAGCCGCAGACCCAGAGGGCCGTGCGGTAGACGACGAAGGAGAAGGCGTAAGCGAGGAGCGTGTAGGCCACCCACAGGACGGCCGGCGCCTTCCAGGTGCCCATCTCGCGCTTGATGGCGGCGAGCGTCGCGAAGCACGACGGGCTGAAAACGAAGAAGGCGAGGAAGGAGAGGCCCATCGGGATCGTCCAGCTGTGCTGCAGGATCGGCACGAGGGCGTCCTCCGCGTCGCTCGCGGTCGCGTAGAGCGTGCCGAGCACCGAGACGGCCACCTCGCGCGCGCCCATGGCGGGAACGAGCGAGATGCACATCTGCCAGTTGAAGCCGATCGGCGCAAAGAGGGGCTCCAACGCGCGGCCGAGCATGCCCGCGAAGCTGTAGTTGATCGCGGGATCGGTCGCGCCGGCGGGCGCGCCCGGAAAGGTCGTCAGCACCCAGAGGAAGACCGTGAGCGCCAGAATGATCGTGCCCACCTTCTGCAGATAGATGCAGGCGCGCTGCCAGAGGCCGTGCGCGAGCGCGTCGATGCGCGGCAGGTGGTAGCTCGGCAGCTCGAGCATCAGCGTGCGGTTCTCGCCCTTGCCCGTCGTGTGCTTGAGGATCCAGGCGACGACGAGCGCGCCCACCATGCCGAGACAGTAGAGCGCGAAGAGCACGAGGCCCTGCAGGCCCACGCCCCAGACGGAGACGTCGGGCACGAAGGCCGCGATCATCACGGCGTAGACGGGCAGCCTCGCGCCGCAGGTGAGCAGCGGCGCAATGGCGATCGTCGCCCAGCGGTCGCGCTGGTTGCCGACGATGCGAGCCGCCATGATGGCGGGCACCGCGCAGGCGTAGCCCGAGAGAAGCGGCAGGAAGGAGCGGCCCGAAAGGCCCACCGAGCCCATCGTGCGGTCAAGCAGGAACGCCGCTCGCGGCAGGTAGCCCGACTCCTCCATCAGCAGGATGAAGAAGAAGAGGATCAGGATCTGCGGCAGGAACACCACCACGCCGCCCACGCCGCCGATGACGGCGTCGACGAGCAGGTCCTTCACGAACCCGTCGGGCAGGTGCTCGGCGCACAGCTCTCCGAGCATGTTGAAGCCCTCCTCGATCCACTCCATCGGATAGGCGGACCAGGCGAACACCGCCTGGAAGACGAAGAAGAGGATGATCATCAGGATCGTCACGCCGAGCCAAGGATTGAGCACGACGCGGTCGATGCGGTCGGAAAATTCGTCGGGGAAGATCTTGTCAAGCCCGAGCTTGCGCAGGATCCTGTTGAGGCGCGCAAGGTCGTCCTCCTCGGTCGCCTCGGGCACCCAAGACGACCAGGCGGATGGGTCGGAGAGAAGCTCGGTGAGCCTGTCGATGCCCTGCTTGCGCACGGCGATCGTCTCGACCACGGGCACGCCGAGCTCGCGCGAGAGGTCCTCGGCCTTGAGCTCGATCCCGCGGCGGCGCGCGAGGTCCATCATGTTGACCGCCACCACGGCGGGGAGCTTCAGGCGCTGCGCGGCCATGACGAGCTTGAGGCCGCGCCTCAGGTTCGTCGCGTCAAGCACGCAGACGACGAGGTCGGGCCTGCGCTCGCCGCGCGCGACGCCCTTGAGGACGTCGACCGTCACCTTCTCGTCGGGCGAGCGCGGATGAAAGGAATAGGTGCCCGGAAGGTCGAGCACGCGGATCTTCTCGGGCGCGCCGATGAGTTGGCCCTCGACGCGCTCGACGGTCACGCCCGCATAGTTGGAGACCTTCTGCTTCGAACCCGTCAGAATGTTGAAGAGCGACGTCTTGCCGGCGTTCGGATTGCCGAGCATCGCGATGAGCGGCCCGGACGGATAGATGTCAACGGTGGAGACGGCCATCAGTCGCGCCTCCTCACCTCGATGCAGCGGGCCTCGACCAACCTCAGCGCAAACGTCGAGACGCCGATGCGGACCGCGATCGGATCGCCGCCCAGAGCGGCCTTCTGCAACACCACGCACGGTTCGCCCGCGGTGAAGCCGATTTCCTCAAGCCAGATCTCCCAGTCTTCGGGAGCGCCTTCGGCATGGACGCCGACCACCTCGAGCTCGTCTCCGATGGCGGCCTTGTCCAGAGTGAATGTGTCGGACATTTTTATATATGGGGGGGGGGCTGATCCTTCGTGCCTCGGGCCGCCTCAGGGGTTCGGAAGCCCGGGTCCAGCCCCGTGGGTGAGGGCTGAGAAGGAAAATGATTCTCTTTTAGGTGACTCGCATTTTACCCGTTTGCGCAGCCGTCGGCTCGATTCCCTGAAAAAATTCCTCGCCCGCTTGGACCGCCTCCGCCTCCCGAAGAGGCGCGCTGTCACCCAAAAATGACAGTTTTCCCTTACGACGAATACTCCTAAGGGGGTATTTGCACCCATTTCACCCTAGTCAATCTGATGTATAACCCTTGAAAATCAATGGGTTAGAATGAAAGAATCCCCTGTCATTCAATGCGGTTCGCGCCTGACGCCGAACCCGCCTCACCAACGGAGTTCCCCCCTGATGACCGAGATGACCGCTCCCGCGCGCGTTCGCGAGATTCCCTATAACTACACGTCGCTCTCGGACCGCGAGATTGTGATCCGTCTCCTGGGCGAAAAGGCCTGGGACACGATTGAGTCTCTTCGCGGCTCTCGCCGCACCGGCCGTTCCGCCCGCATGCTCTTCGAAGTGCTCGGCGACATCTGGGCGGTCGAGCGCAATCCCTATCTGGTCGACGACCTGATCGTGCACCCGAAGCGCCGCAAACTGCTCGTGCGCGAGATGAGCCGCCGCCTCGAGGCCGTTCGCCAGCGCGCCGAGGGCAATGCCGACGTGCTTCGCCTCGTCTCCGAGGCGAGCGCCGCCGTGTGCCGCTTCGACAACAGCTTCCCGAAGCTCATCGAGCGCCGTGCCGAAGTGAAGCGCCGTCTGTCCGCGATCACCGATCCGGACAACATCCGCTTCGACGGCTTTGCGCGCGTCACGCACGTCACCGACGCCACCGACTGGCGCATCGAGTATCCGTTCGTCGTCCTCACGCCCGACCGCGAGGAGGAGATCGCGCCCCTCGTGCGCGCGCTCTTCGAGCTCAAGCTCACCATCATTCCGCGCTCGGGCGGCACGGGCTACACGGGCGGCGCCGTTCCGCTGCACCCCGACACGGCCGTGATCAACATGGAGAAGTTCGACCGCCACAGCGGTCCCGTCATGCGCCGCCTGCCGGGCGTCGAGGGCGAGCATCCCGTGATTGAATGCGGCGCGGGCTGCGTCACCCGCCGCATCGAGGAGGCCGCGGCCGCCGCAGGCCTCGTCTTCGCGGTCGACCCCGCCTCGGCCGACGCCTGCTGCATCGGCGGCAACGTCGCCATCAACGCGGGCGGCAAGAAAGCCGCCCTCTGGGGCACGACGATCGACAACCTCGCCTGGTGGAAGATGGTCGACGTCAACGGCCGCATGATCCGCGTCGAGCGCGTCAACCACAACTTCGGCCGCATCCACGAGGTCGAGACCGCCGAGTTCGACATCCACGAGCTCTCCGACGAGGGCGCGGTCGTCAGGACAGAGCGCCTCTCGATTCCGGGCCGCACCTTCCGCAAGGCGGGCCTCGGCAAGGACGTCACCAACAAGGCGCTCGGCGGCCTTCC
>OLFY01003714.1_pt1 | contig 11895 bp, 5 predicted proteins | sample 1605611 | NCBI WGS metagenome assembly OLFY01 (sample SAMEA3888923, study PRJEB22519) | human gut metagenome | biome: human gut; feature: human-associated habitat; material: faeces | place: Denmark | collected 2011
AGACGCTTTTTTCACCCAGAACTTTCCATCCTCCGGAATATATTCTTCCCACGGAAGGTTCTTGATTCCCTGGAAAAGTTCTTCAAAAGTCGTTGCCTTAAACCTTCCGACCTGGATCATAACACGTTCTGCCGTACGTAGAAAAATGTTGGCACGGCAGATTGCTTCCTCATCACCTTCAAATGTCACTCTGCCATCTTCTACTTTTGTGATCTCATAGCCAAGATCATATATTTCTCTTTTTAAAACTGCCTCTAATCCAAAGTGGCAGGGTACAAGTAAATCAAATGTTCTCACTGAAATCTCCTCTAAAAATAAGTCTAAAAACCTATTCTTATATTATCTGTTCTATTTTGAACTGTCAATTGCAAAAATATTTCCATGAGAAATGGTACTGCCCGTCTAACGCCTTATCTGCTCCTGCATTGCATTTGCACCGCCAATCACAGTATAAACCTCATACCCTTCTTTTCCCAGCTTGCGTGCAGCAAGAAGACTTGTACTCCCATACTCACAGTATAAAAGCAGCGGCCGATACTTTGAAAAACGACAGCACCAGCTGTCATCATCGCTGTACGGGATATTTACTGCACCCGGATAGTGATATTTTCTGTATTCCTGAGGTTCTCTGATATCAACTACACGCACCCTCTTTTGAAAACAAATATTCTGGATATCTCTTGGATGAATGGTATAAAATGCCATATTTCCCCCTTTATAACAAGAAACAGATTACAGTGTGATCTGTAATCTGTCTCTGATTCTTTCCTTATTACATATTATGCAATGATTTGTTTTCCGTGCTGCTACTATTCGTGATGGCAGTCAGAAGTTTTGTTTGTGGATTTGTTTGTGGATTTGTTTGTGGACTTATTTGTTGACTTATTGGTAGATTTGTTCTGACCACTCTTGTTCTGTCCATTGCTGTTCTCATAACTGTTCTGCTCGTAGCTGTTTTCACTCTTGTTTGTACCATCCATGTTCTTTGCCATGATAAAATGTCCTCCTGTTTTGTGTACAAAATTTTCTTCTTTTTCTGCATGTAAAATTACTTTGTCACATGCATTTTTATTATTTGAAGAATCACACAAAATATACATTTTTTAAATTGCTTTTTAAATATAGATAGGATATACTAACGTTGTGATACGAAAACGTATCATAGTTATACCCCTTATTAATTATTTATACTCCCCTCAGAAAAAGCCAGATGCGGTTGCATTTGGCTTTTTCTATTGATATTTCACACACAAAAAATCCATCGGAAAAGTTTACATCTCTTTTCCGATGGATTTTTTTACATCTGATAATATAATAAATTATCTCTTAAATCCTGATTTAATTCTCCGCCAGCACGCTTATACTTGTCGTAAACGGCAAGAATACGTTTCACACTTCTGGAACTCTGGATATCATATCGGTTCAGAAGTTCCTGATACATTGGGTTTGCCTTCAATTCATTTCGAAGTTCTTTCGAGAACGGACAATAAGTCATCAGTATCTGTCTGGAAACCTTGTTCAGACGATAGCTTCCTCTTGACTCATATTTGATCCAGTTCTGGTAATCCTTTACAAAAACTTCCCTGTAATTATTCTTTGCGCGGAACAATGCATTTTTCAGCTTTTCTTTTGCATCAGCAGACAATTCAAAATTTTTACGGTAAAACTGCATATAATCGCAATACTCCGCCGTCAGGGATTTTTCACGGATATCATTCCAATGTACACCCTGGATCTTTCTGCAGATTTCCCAACGATATCTACCCATAGTCTCGATCATCATATCTTCAAGATCTACCGCAGTAAAAACAGGGAACATAAAACGTGCTGAAGTGTCGCGCTTCACTCCCGCTGTCTCCTGCCACATCATTGCCTTGGTTCCCGCATTTGGCATAAGAATAATATCCGGCAATACCTCTTTCATAATATTTTCATGGTTAATTCCTTTGTCCGGATCTGAAAATAATACTTCTCTGTAAAAAACAGAAAAATCGATCTTACGAATCTGATTGATAACTCCCTCTAACCGCTCTGCTGTCACAAGCATCTTTTCTACAGAGTTGATCAGATCATACTCTCCTAAAATCGGACAGAATGTCGTTATTTTTCCATACGTTGCACGGTTTCCAGAGGTAAACATGTTCTGAATCTCATATTTTACTTTCAGCTCCCGGTTATCCTGAAGTTGTTTCATCTGTGCTTCCGTAATCTTCTTTGTTTTCAGTTTTTCTAATAAATACTGGCTATAATCCAGATCAAATTCATTCTTGGAAGGCTCTTTCCGGCCTTCATAAATTGCCTTCAGCCACTCATACATGGTATACACATGCTCTGAATTGCATAGATCCAAATGTTCTGTCAGATCGTACAATGCATTGGCATTATCCTCACCAACCATCTGCACATCCATAAAGCCAAAATTGAGGAACATTTCCAGAATTGGCGTTATCTGCCCCTCTTCCTGCATTGCACGCATAAATACCTTATAATATACATCATAAAAAACAGGCGTCAGCTGTTTTCTGATGCGGTATGCCTCATCATCCGTTGATAGCATATCCGGCAGTTCCCGGTATTCCCTGATCTTATTGCGTACATCCTCGATCTGTGATTCATCAAATCCCGCATAGGTAAGAATATGTTCTAAGCAGTCTTCGCTTTCTTCCTCATCGCTCTCAAACTCTTCTTCGTCTTCGCCAAAAACTCCGACAGATGCCACTTCCTCTAACCCATTGTTTCCAAATTCATAATTCTGGTATTCACTCCAGCGGTAATCAATGACTCTCTGATCATAAATCTTTAATTTTTCTACCAGTTCAATGATCAGTTTCACTTCTTTATTGATTGGTTCTAATTCTTCATGATTCAACCCTGCGCGAATCGCCAGATCAAAGAATAACTGAAAAATATCTTTTCCGGATTCACTGATTAGCAGATCCTTATTATATAAAAGATACGCAACCATCTCACTGATTCCCTGCGCAACTCTTCGCATCTGTGCAGAAGCCTCCATAATTGCACCAACGCACAGACTATCATCCTTTTCCAGCAGATTCAGATATTCTTCCAGATAATTTGTCACCAGACTACTGCTGTTGTCCATCTCCCATTTTTCCGCTTTATGACGCATTTCCAGAGAATGGAAATAGTCCATTTTAGAAAAAGGCTGTTCTTCTAACTGATACTGGTTACAGATTGTTTTATAGTCATTATAAAACGTCTCTATAAACGTATGAAACTGTTTGCATCTCACTTCCAGACCAGCGTATACCTGGAGCATCTGCTGTCTCTGCTCAATCGCTGCCTTCAAAAAATATCTTCGGATCTTTGCATCATTTGACAAAATCCCCTGCAGATCCTCCGACGATTCACATGGAAAAACAGCCAGTGCACTGTCCTCCGCTGCGATATAATCACAAAGGAATCTGTCATTCTCCAGAATACCAACAATGCCATTCTGTTTCAATTCCAGTTCAACAAATGCATACTTCTGGATAACAGAGCCCTCCTGTATAAAATACCATTCTTTTACTTTGTCATTCTTTTTTGCAACGATCTGACCTTTTTGTACTTTCAATACTTCCATGCAATCTACCTGCCACTTTCTTATCTATTCACGATTTCCAATTTTTCTGATAATCTCATCTAAAATACAGTTTGCAGCATCCTGCTTACTCATTCACAATTACGTACATATCCATGGAGAACCCACATAAAATTTTTCCTTACTTATTATATCGTTTTCTGTGACGTTTGTCGCTACTTTTTTTATATTTCCTGCGCACTCCTGTGTTATTTTACGCTACTCTCCGCTTTGCTTTGAATTTTAAATATTTCATATTCCTGATAAACCTGCAGTCAGCTTCATAAAATGCAAGTCCGGCTGCGACCGTTACCAAAATATTAAATGGAAGTGCAATATACCATGTACTTGCCATAAGTCTACCACCAAGTTCAAAATGATAATATACCATCTGTACCAGAAAAATATGATATGACGCCTGTCCGATCCATGTCAACGTATTTCCGATAACTCCCGGTAGTTTTATATGATAATATCTTCGGAACAATAAAATAATAATCGGAAAAATATAAAATGCAATCGGCATCGCTGTTGTTTTCCAATAACCAAACAAAATGATGTCCCAATTAAATCCAAACACAGCAACAATATACCCCAGTCCGATCAAAAACATACTGATAAGCTGATACTTTTTCACTCTGTGTTCCGGATATAAATAGAGGTAACAGCCAAACGCGATCAAAAGTAAATATCGTCCAATGTTCAGGCGATAATAGTATTTATCCATATCAAATATTTTTACACCGATCTCGAACAATAAATTTGCTGCGCCTGACAATGCGATTCCCAGTCTGGCATTTTTCTCTACCAGCTTATATATAACAGGAAAGATTACCAATAACTGGATCATGATAGGCACATAATAACTACCGGGACCATATGCTCCTAAAAGGAAAATCCGTGGTGGATTAATATGCTTGTCCTCGATCACTAAAAGAACAATTTCAATGAGACACACTGTAAAAAATGGCACAAGAAAACGAATCAGTTTTGGTTTTATCATCTCCCACGCATACATTTTCTTTAAATTTCCACCTGTTTTTTTTCGGTTTGACATAGCAAAATTATAACCGCTAATGATCATAAAAACAGGAACTGCCATATTGATCAGCATTGTAAAAAATGGAGAATCCTTATCTCCCGGAATGACTGATATACCATTCAGTTTCAAATCCGTAAAAGTAACTTGCATAGGAGTATCTTTCACCGAAACATGTTTTGGGTCTACAATAACAATACCTTGTCCTGTACCCAATGCCAGACGTCCGTCTTGCAGCTTCAGGACACTGTTTTCACTATATACATTACCCAATATATAATCGGAAAAAAGATAATTTTCGAATGTAACAGTTTCCGGATTAAAAAAAGAAAAGCCATATTCAGTAGAAACCCATATCATCCCCTTATCATCTTCAATTAGGGCCTGTACCATACTGCTTACCAGCCCATCTTGTGAAGTATAATGAGTAAACTCCAGCTTATCGTAATTATGACCGACAACAGACATACCAAATCCAGCTCCCGACTCAGCCAGCCACATATGTCCCTTCCGGTCACGTATTATCGCACGGATATCATTACTTTGCAAATCACCACTTTCTAACGAATAATGTTTATAGGCTTCCGGATCTGCAATCAGTTTATCCGGATCAAAGACAAATATACCTTCACTCGAGCCAACCCATATCCATCCGTTGCTGTCCTCACACAACGTACGGGTTTCCCGCTGTCCATTAGTACGAGTAAAGAAATGGCGGAACTCATACTTTCCATCCTGCGTAGGAACAGCCAGATTCAAACCTCCACCGAACGTGCCTATCCACATACGACCTTTACGGTCTTTCAACATACAAAAGACATTATCCGATGAAAGCGACTTATCATTCAATTTATCATATCGATATTTTACATCTCCAATCCATACGCCTTCACCACGGGTAGCAATCCACAGATTCCCTTCATTGTCTTCACAAACAGCATAAGTATTTATATCATGATGAAATTTCTTTTTCTGAACCTCCAGCTTTGCATCATAAATATATAAACCTCCACTACGTGTACCTACCCAGATATCTCCATCAGAAGTAGAAGCAATCATACGCACCGTATTCGAGCGGTCGGCCATAGAATCTTTTTCGGGATACACACGTGATGCGCCTTCATTCAATACACTCAACTTAGAAATACCCGCAAATTCAGAACTTACCCAGACACTTCCCGACCGGTCTTCCATCAGACATTGCAGATAATTGGAAGCCAATAGAGAAGAGATACCCGAATCGGATGTAAAATGCTGTATGCTTTCAGTAGCCGGATCATAAGCAAACAGTCCGTTGCCATATGTAGAAATCCAGATAATCCCCCGGCTGTCGTGCACAATGTAATATCGTTCCTTATCAATGAATCCAAGCTTGTCATAAGGCATTACCGAGAACACTTTCTTTTCTCCTGTATCCGATTTTATATAATACAAATTACCAGTACGGTTATATACCCAATAATCTCCTTTATCATCTTTTTTAACCTGTCCTTCAGGAATATTATAGTATGCCGGAGCAGACTCAACCTTAAAAGTCTTCATATCCAGACACAGCGTACCTTCTGAGGTCAAGATATACTGTTTCTGACCAATCCGGAAAAGTCCGGTCATCGCCCATTTTTTTGTTTTACGAGGAAGACTTCCCAAAGATTTCAGTTTTCCGTCTGTCTGAAAGTAAAACAAATCGCCTTCTGATGTCACGAAAACAAGATTATCCTCGTAAAACATAGCCTTCCAATACGAATGAGATTCATCTACCGCCACCAGCTTGTTATCTTTCCAATAATAAACTCCTTGTTGTGTTCCTATCCATACTCTATCTCCGTGCTGACGGATAAAATGAACATTGTTGCTCTTCAGAGAGCCATTTTGTACGGTAAATGATGTAGAAGTGAAACGACCATCCTGATAGGTCACACGGCGACATCCGTGAGAAGCTCCCCATAACCACACAGCTTCTTCTGTTATAAAAAAGCCACGATAATGATCCTGATATTCTCCGCAACCGGTAAAATCGACAAAACAGTCATGCCTTAAATCATAACAGCTGATTAAATCGGCTGTCGTTGTAATCCACAAAAAACCATTCTGGTCTTCTTCCAGCACCTTCACTCGATGGTCTGCCAGAGAAATCTTTTTCGATTTCTGAGGACGAAAGGTGATAAGAGAATTACCGTCATAACGATTCAAGCCATTCAGTGTGGCCATCCAGATAAACCCTTTACTATCTTGATAAATATAACGCACAGAATTGTTTGCAAGTCCATCAGCAGTAGTCAGTCGTTCGCTGCGAAGTTCGATTGCAGCCTTCGCCGAAAATGACGACAACAACAAACAGCCCAACCAGCATAGTATCCAAATCTTTTGGTTTTTCATACAGTATAAAAACAAATGTTTCTTGATGCAATTAACAAAGCACAAAATTACAAGAAAGATAAAACATAGCAAACAGAATCACACATCTTAGGTACGGTTTATACAATATTCTAGGAATATGTACTTTTGTACATTGAATTATATCAACAAAGCCCTTAATTTTGTTTCATCAAGACAAACCAATCATAAAGTACCAATGAAAAAGAAAGACATACTGACAGCTCTATTGCTATTAGGAAGTACTGTACAAGCACAAAACTGGCCCGAAATAAAGCCTGAAGCACGACCGGGAAGCCGATGGTGGTGGATGGGAAGTGCAGTCGATCAAAAGGGACTTGCATACAATCTTCACAAATACGGTACAGCCGGAATAGGCAGTCTGGAAATAACGCCTATCTATGGTGTAAAGGGAAACGAACAGCGAGATATCCCGTTTTTGTCATCCCGATGGATGGAAATGTACCAATACACCCAAGACGAAGCACAAAAGAACGGCATCGACATCGATATGAATACCGGAACGGGATGGCCATTCGGAGGACCGGAAATCACATTGGAACACGCGGCTACCCGGGCTATATTCGAACAATATACTGTAACGGGGGGTAAGAAGATAGAACAACAAATAGAGATTACATCTCCTAAGGAACAAAAGCAACGTGAATTCGCCCAATTAAGCAGACTGATGGCTTATGCTGAAGACGGAACATGTCTGAACCTGACATCGAAAGTAAAAAACGGCAAGCTCGAATGGAATGCTCCGAAAGGTAAATGGAAACTGATTGCTTTGTTCGTAGGCAAAACACTTCAAAAAGTCAAACGTGCAGCCCCCGGCGGAGAAGGTTATGTAATGGACCACATGAATCCGGAGGCTGTAAAAGGATATTTCACCAAGTTCGACCGCGCTTTCGAGCAGAACAAAGCAACCTATCCGCGTACATTCTTTAATGATTCATACGAAGTGTATAAGGCAGACTGGACTCCTCATCTGCTGGAAGAATTCGAACGCCGCAGGGGCTATAAACTTGAAGAACACTTTCCTGAATTTCTGGATGCTTCACGTCCGGAAGCAACTCGCCGTATTGTGTCCGATTATCGTGAAACTGTCAGCGAAATGCTGATAGACAATTTTACGACCCAATGGACAAAATGGGCTCACAAACACGGTAGCACAACTCGCAATCAGGCACATGGTTCTCCGGCCAATCTGATAGATACGTATGCTTCGGTCGATATCCCTGAATGTGAAGGATTCGGTCTGACAGACTTTCACATCAAAGGACTGCGCAAAGACTCCCTCACCCGACCGAATTTTTCGGATATTTCGATGCTGAAATATGCGTCCTCGGCTGCACACATAGCCGGCAAGCCTTATACTTCTTCGGAAACATTTACCTGGCTGACGGAACATTTCCGTACTTCTCTCTCACAGTGTAAACCGGATATGGACCTGATGTTCGTATCGGGAGTCAACCACATGTTCTTTCACGGGACACCATATTCGCCACAAGATGCGGCATGGCCTGGATGGTTGTTCTACGCAAGCATCAATATGTCGCCTACCAATAGTATCTGGCGTGATGCACCTGCATTTTTTGAATACATAACCCGCTGCCAGTCTTTTCTGCAAATGGGACAACCCGATAATGATTTTCTGGTTTATCTGCCCATATACGATTTATGGGACGAACTTCTGGGACGACTTGTTTCGTTCGACATCCATAAAATGGACCGGTACGCCCCGAAGTTTATCAAGACCATCCAGACAATTATTGCCGGAGGATATGATGTAGACTATATCTCTGACGCTTTCATCAAGACGACACGTTGTGCAGACAATCAGCTCGTCACCAGTGGGGGTACGCATTACAAAGCACTGATTGTTCCTGCCGCCCGACTAATGCCTGCTGCCACACTCAAGAAGCTGGTAGAACTGGCTCGTCAGGGTGCAACCGTGATTTTTGTAGAACAATATCCCGAAGATACTCCGGGATACAATCGTCTGAAACAAAACCGCGCCGCTTTCATAAACACCGCCAAACAACTTCCCGACGTAGATTCCTTTACACATACACAGACATTCACACTCGGAAAAGGACGCATCATCGTCGGCTCCGACTATCAGCAGGTACTGGCACAGACGGGAACAGCCTCAGAAGAGTTGAAAACACGATGTGGACTTCAGTTTATCCGCCGCTCGAATCCCGAAGGGCATCATTATTTTGTTTCGTGTCTGCAAAACAAAGATATAGACGAATGGGTTACACTGAATGTTCCCGAAACGACTGCCATGTTCTTCAATCCGATGAACGGAGAAAGAGGCAAGGCACAAAGCCGGATAGAAAACGGGAAATTGCAGGTCCGTCTGCAACTGAAATCGGGGGAAAGCCTCATCATTCAGACATTCGGCAAGTCACTGGACGAAGAACCAGCGTGGAATTATCCCAAAGAACAGATATACAGTCTGAGTCTAGACCATGGATGGAAACTAGAATTCGTGGAAAGCACACCGACCATAAGCGGTCAGTATGATATAGACTCTCCCACATCATGGACAGAACTGGAACAACCGGAAGCTAAAGTCAATATGGGAACCGGCCGCTACTCCATCGAAATAAACATGCCTGCCATGGAAGCTGACGACTGGATTCTGGATTTGGGTGACGTGCGTGAGAGTGCGCGTGTACGTATTAATGGAAACGATGCTGGCATAGTCTGGGCAGTTCCATTCCGGTTAAAGGTCGGAAAATGGCTAAAACCAGGAAAGAACCGGATAGAAGTCGAAGTAACCAATCTGCCAGCCAACCGTATCGCTGATATGGATCGCAAGCATGTAGAGTGGCGCATCTTTAAGGATATCAATATGGCAAAGCTGAACTATGTAAAAGGCGACTACAAAAACTGGGATACAATGCCTTCCGGTCTTAACGGGAATATACGCTTAATACCAGTAAGTTACAAGGAGTAAAAGCCGTTTTACCGGATAGTAAAACTCAAAGTTCAGCAAGGAACAAAAAGGCTTCAGCAAGTTTCTTTTAAAATATGCTCAAATTTCAGCCGGAATTTGTACAACACATAAAAAACATTTGTACAAACTTCCGGCATTTTTGTACAGAAATTAAAAAAACATCAGCATGTTTTCACATAAACATGCTGATGTTTTTATCCACTTATGGGCAGATTCTCTTTCTATCGTTGTAAAGTAACTCCCATCAGCCCGATAACTACGTCATTGGCAAGAGTTTCAAGGGTAAGCGATTCAAGCGTTTTTTCCGGATCGAGCGGCATATCCAGCAAGACACCTGCTCCGCCTTCTATCTCACGACCGTACACGCCCGTTATACCTAACTCTTTTCCCAGGTCACGACTTACTTTTCCGGTTTTCAGATGTAGGCGATACGGACGAGGTTCAGGCACTGTAAATGCTTTTCCATCTACATAAAAATCCTGTTCTATCGGACACCAGTTATCCGGATTAGTCAGAGTCAGTTCGGTATACGTACCGTCGGTATAACGCACTTTCAGCACCCCATTTGCAATGTGACACTGCATATGATTGGTACTTCCGGCAAGCAACAAATACGCATGCGACGCTTTTCCTGCAAGCGGAATACAAATACTGTCTGGATAATTGTCCCACAAAGAAGTAAATGCAATATTATTTCCTTCTTTCATCAGGCGGAACGGAACACCCAGCGAAGTATTAAACCGGTTGTCACGAACCAGATTCCGCAATCCACTGTCGTCAATCGAAGCGCTCAGCAACGGATGACACCACTCCCCTATGCCCTGCACAGGAAGCTGCAAGGTAGTATACGGAGAACGCGGAGAGAAATATTGTTCACGGAAAATAGAAGTAACCGAATCGTTCAAGTATTTATCCATATCAATCATGCGGCAAGCAGATGTATTCACCTCCGAGAAATCCTCTCTCGCTGCAACATAAGGAGACTGAATGAAGATATTTACCGGTTGCCACCAGTCCATCTCTCCTTGTCGGGTACGGACAAAGAAAGTATGATGTCCTTCTACCCCCTTATTTATGTTTATGCTGTAACTGTTTCCTTCAATCGTTGTAGATGCTGAAATACCCTGCGGATCGTAAATTTCACACAGTTGGATTCCCTGAGGCGCGCGAAGTGAAATCTGTCCACCGGCATCAACGTTCAGTTCTCCGACAACAAGTGTCTGCAAAGGTTTTCCTTTCCAACGAATAGTTATTTCGGCATTTTCCGTTTCAGGAGCTACCACGAGTAATTCCGGACTGCCACTTGCAGCTTCAACCAAACTCCAGTCCGCTTTCTTTCCGTTCACTTCAATCGAAGCCACTTTCTCGCGAACAGCCTTTATCAGAAGTCCGATTTCTAATGGTTTACCGAAACGCTGGGTAATTTGATAAGTATCTGTGTCTTTTTCTCTTGAGAAACGATAGGTCACATCCGGCGTTGTGAGCGATGCTTCCTTCCAGTCGGACGGGAATCCCGGACGGATAACCAGCTTGTCGTTCATCAAATCGGGCAAAATGCCATACACTCCCTGAATCATAACACGTGAAGCAACTCCTACAGGATCGCCAAAATCACGGTAACATTCCCCACGGGCAGCATCGTAAAAACTAATCTGCCCGAAGTTTCCGGGACTGTCGCCTAGATACATGCCATCGAGAACAGAGCTTTTCAATAGTTTATACCCCTCATCAGAACGACCTGCCTGAAAATAAGCAAGAGCCGTATGCATCACTTCGGCAAAGGCTACATTGTTGATGCTCCACGAATAAGGCAACCAGTTGGTGGTAGAGATTGTAGCATACCCCTCATCCTTCAGTCCTTTTCCTTCAACCGGAATATGAGGAATCTGCGTATCGACATACCGTGTTGCCTGATAAGCCTGAAACGGA
>OLFY01003721.1_pt1 | contig 11863 bp, 8 predicted proteins | sample 1605611 | NCBI WGS metagenome assembly OLFY01 (sample SAMEA3888923, study PRJEB22519) | human gut metagenome | biome: human gut; feature: human-associated habitat; material: faeces | place: Denmark | collected 2011
AAGATACTAATAAGTTTTGAATAATCAATGCACTACAAGTTTTTTTTTGATTTTACGCTTCACCCTTGATGTTGGGAAGAGGCGGAAATGTTTGTTCGTCCGGCATGCGAATCAGTCCGAAAGCGCGTTCATATTTCCCAATATTCTCTTCGAGTGCACGCAGCAAACGCTTGGCATGTTCGGGTGCCAAAACTATGCGCGATTGCACGCCAGCCTTTGGCATTCCAGGCATCACGCGGATAAAGTCGAGAATAAATTCCGAACTGGAATGAGTTATAATAGCCAAATTGGCATATGTACCTTGCGCCACTTCTTCCTTCAATTCTATCTGGAGTTGACCGTTGTTGTTTTCTTGATTTTCCATGTTGCACAATTGTTTTTAAAATGTTCTTAAAAGATAGACCAAAAGTACTCTTTTTTTTCGGATGATATACATTTAAGTTCAAAAAGACACATAATAATCCGTTCTGAAAAAGGAGCAAGCCACTGCAACCGTTTTGCAGTAGCACTGTAACAAACATACAGAAGCATTGCAGTACAGAAGGAAGAGGCAAAGATAAAACAGAGAGGGAATACTCCTTCTTATAGGATATTCCCTCTCTATTTTATAGAATTATATTGACGTTGTAAGGCTATCCCTCTACTTTCTCGTCTACAGCATAATCAAGTACCGTCTTCTTGTTGGCAAGCATACGGTCGTACTCTTCTTTGGAGCCAACGATAATCTTCTCGAACTCGCGTTGTCCGGTACCGGCAGGAATCAGGTGACCGCAAATTACGTTCTCCTTCATACCTTCCAGACGGTCCACCTTTCCGTTGATGGCAGCCTCGTTCAGTACCTTCGTCGTTTCCTGGAAGGAAGCAGCCGACATGAAGCTTGAAGTCTGCAATGCAGCACGGGTGATACCTTGAAGAATCTGAGTAGAAGTCGCAGGTACAGCGTCGCGCACTTCCACGGGTTTCAAGTCGCGGCGTTTCAACATGGAGTTCTCGTCACGCAGCTTGCGGGCCGTCACAATCTGGCCAGCCTGCAGACTCTGGGAATCTCCAGCATCCACTACCACCTTCTTTCCCCAGATACGGTCATTCTCTTCCATGAATTCCATCTTGTCAACAACTTGCTGTTCCAGGAAGCGGGTATCACCTGGCTCGTCGATTTCCACCTTGCGCATCATCTGACGAACGATGATTTCAAAGTGCTTATCATTAATCTTCACACCCTGCAGACGGTAAACGTCCTGAACCTCGTTCACAATATATTCCTGCACGGCCGTAGGACCTTTGATAGCCAGGATGTCCGCAGGTGTGATAGCACCGTCAGACAACGGAGTACCGGCGCGTACATAGTCGTTCTCCTGAACCAGAATCTGCTTGGACAACGGTACGAGGTACTTCTTCACTTCACCGGTCTTGGAAGTAACGATGATTTCGCGATTACCGCGTTTCACCTTACCCATGGTAACCTCACCGTCGATTTCTGAAACCACAGCGGGATTAGACGGGTTACGTGCCTCGAACAACTCAGTGACACGGGGAAGACCACCCGTGATATCACCCGCTTTACCTACGGCACGCGGAATCTTCACGATAACTTCACCGGCCTTTACCTTCTGACCGTCTTCAACCACTACGTGGCCACCTACTGGCAAGTTGTATGTACGGATCAGTTCGCCGTCTTCTGTCATGATGTGTGCGGTAGGCACCTTCGTCTTATCCTTAGACTCAATGATGATGATTTCGCGCAAACCGGTAGATTCATCGGACTCTACCTTATAAGTCACGTTTTCAATAACACCTTCAAATTCAATCTTACCGGTAGCTTCGGTAATGATAACCGCGTTGAACGGGTCCCAACGGGCAATCATCTTGCCTTTCTCTACCATTTCACCATCGGCTGCATAGAGCGTAGAACCGTAGGGTACATTATGAGTGGAAAGCACAATACCCGTGTTGACATCCACGAAACGCACTTCGGCCAAACGGCCTACCACTACCTTTGCCGGTTCGCCTGCTTCGTCGATAACGTCTACCGTACGGAGTTCTTCGAATTCCAGACGGGCAGGATTCTTGGCCACGATGCTTGCGTTGGCAGCAATATTGGCTGCCGTACCACCGGCATGGAATGTACGCAGTGTCAACTGTGTACCCGGCTCACCGATAGACTGTGCAGCGATTACGCCGACTGCCTCGCCCTTCTGAACCATACGGCTGGAAGCCAGGTTACGTCCGTAACACTTGGCACAAACACCTTTCTTGGATTCGCAGGTCAATACAGAACGGATTTCAACGCTCTCGATTGGAGAGTCTTCAATGCGTTGTGCAATGTCCTCGGTAATTTCCTCACCGCCGGCCACAATCAGTTCGCCGGTTGTAGGATGAACAATATCATGTACGGATACACGACCCAGGATACGTTCATACAGAGTGGCAATGGTTTCATCATTGTTCTTCAGTGCCGTACAAACCAATCCGCGGAGCGTGCCGCAGTCTTCTTCATTAATAATCACATCATGCGATACGTCAACCAGACGACGGGTCAGGTATCCGGCATCGGCCGTCTTCAAAGCGGTATCGGCAAGACCCTTACGGGCACCGTGGGTAGAGATAAAGTACTCCAACACGGACAGACCTTCCTTAAAGTTAGAAAGAATCGGGTTTTCGATAATCTGACCGCCTTCGGCACCTGCTTTCTGGGGCTTCGCCATCAAACCACGCATACCGGAGAGCTGACGAATCTGTTCCTTAGAACCACGGGCACCGGAATCCAGCATCATGTATACAGAGTTGAAACCCTGGTCGTCGCTTGAAATGGTTTTCATCAGGATGTTGGACAACTCAGAGTTCACGTGCGTCCAGATATCGATTACCTGGTTGTAACGCTCGTTGTTCGTGATGAAACCCATGTTATAGTTATTGATTACCTGCTCTACTTCATCATAACCTTTCTGTACTAATGCTTCCTTCTCTTCCGGGATAATGATATCGCCCAAGTTGAACGACAAACCACCCTTGAAGGCCATGTAATAACCGAGGTTCTTGATTCCGTCGAGGAAGTCGGCTGCCTTGGCAACACCGCACACCTTGATTACGTGACTGATGATGTCTCGGAGTGACTTCTTGGAGATAATCGTATTGATATATCCTGCTTCTGCCGGAACAATTTCGTTGACAATGACACGGCCCACGGAGGTATCGTGCATCATCTTGTCCACAATGTTACCATTCTCGTCAACGTCTTTCACTATTACGCTTACCGGAGCATGGATGTCGCACTTACCTTCATTGTAGGCAATCAGCGCTTCCTCAGGACCGTAGAATGTCAGGCCTTCACCCTTGGCACCCTTGCGCAGCTTCGTAATATAGTACAGACCAAGTACCATATCCTGAGCAGGCACAGTGATAGGAGCACCGTTGGCAGGGTTCAATATATTGTGTGACTGGAGCATTAGCATCTGTGCCTCCAGAATCGCTTCGTTGCTCAACGGCAAGTGCACGGCCATCTGGTCACCGTCGAAGTCGGCATTGAACGCTGTACATGCCAACGGGTGCAGCTGGATTGCCTTACCTTCAATCATCTTAGGCTGGAATGCCTGGATACCCAGACGGTGCAGCGTCGGGGCACGGTTCAACAGCACCGGATGCCCCTTCATCACGTGTTCCAAAATATCCCAGATAACGGGTTCCTTGCGGTCTACAATCTTCTTGGCGCTCTTTACCGTCTTCACGATACCACGCTCAATGAGCTTACGAATGATGAACGGCTTGTAAAGCTCGGCTGCCATCAGTTTAGGGATACCGCATTCGCCCATCTTCAGCTCCGGACCTACAACGATTACAGAACGTGCGGAATAGTCGACACGCTTACCCAACAAGTTCTGACGGAAACGTCCTTGCTTACCCTTCAAACTGTCGGAAAGTGACTTCAACGGACGGTTAGCGTCGGTCTTCACTGCACTCGATTTACGGGAGTTATCAAACAGAGAGTCGACAGCTTCCTGCAACATACGTTTTTCATTACGCAAAATCACTTCAGGAGCCTTGATTTCAATCAATCTCTTCAGACGGTTGTTACGGATGATGACACGACGGTAAAGGTCATTCAAGTCAGAAGTTGCGAAACGGCCGCCATCCAATGGGACCAACGGACGAAGTTCGGGCGGAATAACCGGTACAATGCGTACAATCATCCACTCGGGCTTGTTGCGTCCGCGTGATGCACGGAACGACTCAACTACCTGAAGACGTTTCAGAGCTTCGGTCTTGCGTTGCTGTGAAGCATCGCTTCCGGCACGGTTACGCAGTTCGTAAGACAAAGAGTCAAGGTCGAGGCGTGACAGCAAATCGTAGATAGCTTCCGCGCCCATCTTGGCAATGAACTTATTGGGATCTGAATCTTCGAGGAACTGGTTGTCTTTCGGCAACTTTTCCAGCAAGTCCAGGTATTCTCCTTCTTCAAGCAAGTCATACTGTGCCACTTCATCGGACAGTACACCCGGCTGAATGACAACATAACGCTCGTAATAGATAATGGCATCCAGCTTCTTGGTGGGCAAGCCCAACAAGTAACCGATTTTGTTGGGAAGTGAACGGAAGTACCAGATGTGAGCCACGGGCACAACGAGCTGGATGTGTCCCATACGCTCACGGCGCACTTTCTTTTCAGTCACTTCCACACCACAACGGTCGCAGACGATGCCTTTGTAACGGATACGCTTGTACTTACCGCAATGGCACTCGTAATCCTTGATAGGACCAAAGATGCGCTCGCAGAACAATCCGTCGCGTTCGGGCTTATACGTACGATAGTTGATGGTTTCAGGCTTTAAAACTTCACCACTCGAATTCTCAAGGATTTCCTCAGGAGAAGCCAAACCGATAGAGATTTTCGAGAAATTACTCTTTATCTTGTTATCTTTTCTAAAAGCCATAAATTTATTTAATTGATAATTGACAATGGAAAATTGAAATTGAAAAACTGAAAACCGATAATTGAGAATGGTAACTTGCATTATCCACTCTCAATTATCAATTATCCATTATTCTAAGTTGATGCTCAAGCCCAAACCTCTCAACTCGTGCAGCAATACGTTCAGTGACTCGGGGATACCCGGAGCAGGCATCGGTTCACCCTTCACGATTGCTTCATAAGCCTTGGAACGTCCTACAACGTCATCAGACTTGATAGTCAGGATTTCCTGCAGAATGTGTGCGGCACCGAACGCTTCGAGTGCCCAAACTTCCATTTCTCCAAAACGCTGACCACCGAACTGTGCCTTACCACCCAACGGCTGTTGCGTAATGAGTGAGTACGGACCGATGGAACGTGCGTGCATCTTGTCTTCAACCATGTGACCGAGCTTCAGCATGTAAGTCACACCTACCGTAGCCTGCTGCTCGAATGCTTCACCGGTACCACCATCATACAGCGTTGTCTTGCCGTAGCGAGGCAAGCCGGCCTTATCGGTCCATTCGTTCAAATCGTCCAAAGATGCACCGTCAAAGATAGGAGTGGCAAACTTCACGCCCAGGTTTTTTCCGGCACGCCCGAGAACGGCCTCGAATATCTGACCGATGTTCATACGTGAAGGCACACCCAACGGATTCAGCACGATGTCTACCGGAGTACCGTCAGCAAGGAACGGCATGTCTTCCTGGCGTACCACACGGGAAACAATACCCTTGTTACCGTGACGACCGGCCATCTTGTCACCGACACCAATCTTACGTTTCTTGGCAATGTATACCTTGGCCATCTGAATGATACCTGCGGGCAACTCGTCACCGATAGTGATGGCGAACTTCTTGCGTTTCAGCTCGGCATCGAGTTCCTTGTACTTCTTGATGAAGTTCATCACCAATGCACGAATCAGTCCGTTGGTATGTTCATCCTTCGTCCAGTTGCTCAACTGAACAGCGGTGAAGTCCAAATCGCTGAAGTCGGAAGCAGAGAATCTGGCGCCTTTGGAAATAATGTCGGCACCCATGTAATCCTTCACACCTTCCGATGTATAATTTTCTGTAAGCTTCAACAGCTTGTTTATCAACACTTTCTTGAGGTCACCAATCTTAGCGTCGAACTCATCGTCAATCTTCGGTAACAGAGCCTTGTCGGCCAGCTTGGAGCTGCGGGTCTTGACAACACGGGAGAACAGACGCTTACCGATAACAACACCCTTCAAAGAAGGAGAGGCTTTCAAAGAAGCATCCTTCACATCACCGGCCTTGTCACCGAAGATGGCACGGAGCAGTTTCTCTTCCGGAGAAGGATCCGATTCACCCTTCGGAGTAATCTTACCGATAAGGATATCACCCGGTTCGATGCGGGCACCCACACGAACAATACCGTTTTCGTCAAGGTCTTTAGTCGCTTCCTCACTTACGTTAGGAATGTCAGAGGTCAACTCTTCCATACCACGCTTCGTTTCGCGAACTTCCAAAGAATATTCTTCTACGTGTACAGAGGTCAAAAGGTCCTCACGAACCACACGTTCATTCAGTACGATAGCATCCTCATAGTTATAGCCCTTCCACGGCATGTAAGCAACCAGCAGGTTCTTACCCAGTGCAAGTTCTCCGTCTTCGGTTGAATAACCTTCCGTCAGGATTTGACCTGCAGTCACGCGCTGACCCTTCTCGCAAATCGGACGGAGGTCAATCGTCATATTCTGGTTGGTACGGCGCCACTTCGGGATATTATATTCTTTCAATGCAGGCTCGAAGCTTACGAACTCTTCCTCCTCCGTACGGTCGTACAGAATACGGATAGTCGTTGCATCCACGAATTCAACCACACCGTCACCCTCGGCAGTAATCTGCGTACGAGAATCGCGTGCCAGCTGGCGTTCGATACCGGTACCTACAATCGGAGCTTCGCTCTTCAATAAAGGAACAGCCTGGCGCATCATGTTTGATCCCATCAATGCACGGTTGGCGTCATCATGCTCCAAGAACGGAATCAAAGAAGCCGCAATAGAAGCAATCTGCTGGGGAGATACGTCCATCAATTCCACCTCGGAAGGAGGAACCACCGGATAGTCGGCATCCTGACGGGATTTTACTTTATCACGTACAAAAGTACCGTCATCGTTCAAAGGAGCATTACCCTGAGCAATAATCTTGGCTTCCTCTTCTTCTGCGGTGAGGTAAACCAAACCTTCGTCAGAAAGATCAACCTTACCCTCTGCCACCTTGCGGTACGGAGTTTCAATGAAGCCAAGCTCGTTGATTTTCGCGAACACACAGAGTGAAGAAATCAAACCGATGTTCGGACCTTCAGGAGTCTCGATAGGACAAAGACGTCCGTAGTGAGTATAGTGTACGTCACGAACCTCGAAGCCTGCACGCTCGCGTGACAGACCGCCGGGACCCAGGGCAGACATACGGCGCTTGTGAGTAATCTCGGCCAGCGGGTTGGTCTGGTCCATGAACTGTGACAAAGCATTCGTTCCAAAGAATGAATTGATAACGGAAGAGATTGTCTTGGCGTTAATCAGGTCAATCGGAGTAAAGACTTCATTGTCACGGACGTTCATACGCTCGCGGATAGTACGCGACATACGTGCCAGACCGATGGCAAACTGATTGGACAACTGTTCGCCCACTGTACGCACACGACGGTTGCTCAAGTGGTCGATATCGTCCACATCCGCTTTCGAGTTAATCAACTCGATGAGATATTTGATAATTTCGATAATATCTTCCTTGGTAAGGACACGCACGTCCATATCGGTCGTCAAGTTCAACTTTCTGTTGATACGATAACGGCCTACATCACCCAGGTCATATCTCTTCTCTGAGAAGAACAGGTTATTGATAACCTCGCGTGCACTGGCATCATCGGCAGGGTCTGCATTACGCAACTGGCGGTAGATGTAGAGTACAGCTTCTTTTTCCGAGTTACTCGGATCCTTCTGCAGAGTATTATATATGATAGAATAGTCAGACTGGTTCGGTTCTTCCTTGTGTACGAGGATATTCTGAACGCCCGACTCTAATATAATGTCAACATGTTCCGGCTCGATTACAGTTTCACGGTCAATAACGACTTCGTTACGCTCGATGGAAACAACTTCACCGGTATCTTCGTCTACAAAATCCTCAATCCATGTTTTCAACACACGTGCGGCCAACTTACGTCCCACCATCTTCTTGAGGTTCGTCTTGTTCACCTTCACGTCTTCCGCCAAATTAAAAATCTCGAGAATGTCCTTGTCATTCTCAAATCCGATGGCTCTCAGCAAAGTGGTAACCGGCAATTTCTTCTTACGGTCAATGTACGCATACATGACGTTGTTGATGTCGGTGGCAAACTCAATCCATGAACCCTTGAACGGGATGATACGGGCTGAGTACAACTTGGTACCGTTGGCATGTACGCTCTGTCCGAAGAATACGCCCGGTGAACGGTGAAGCTGGGATACAACCACACGTTCCGCACCGTTGATGACGAATGTTGCCTTATCCGTCATGTAAGGAATAGGACCGAGGAACACGTCCTGAATGACCGTGTCAAAATCTTCGTGGTCGGGGTCGGTACAATATAATTTCAATTTTGCCTTCAAAGGCACGCTATATGTAAGCCCTCGCTCTATACATTCATCAATGGTATAGCGCGGCGGATCAATATAGTAGTCCAAAAACTCAAGAACAAAATTATTTCTTGTATCGGCAATGGGGAAGTTTTCAGCAAATACTTTATACAGTCCCTCGTTCTTACGTTTCTCGGGTGGGGTATCCAGTTGTAAAAAGTCTTTGAATGACTTCAATTGTACTTCCAGGAAATCCGGATATTCAAGCGGATTCTTAGTCGAAGCAAAATTAACTCTTTGATTTACAGTATTTGAAGACATCTGTCAATGAATTTGGAGAACTTAATTTGAAATATATACACAAAAAGGTTAAGAATCCTCTTGCGAAGGATTCCTAACCGAATTACCTGATTACCAGGCTAATGTTATTTAAGTTCAACTTCAGCTCCAGCTTCTTCCAATGTTTTCTTCAATGATTCTGCTTCGTCTTTAGCCAAACCTTCTTTTACTGTGCTAGGAGCACCGTCTACCAAGTCTTTAGCTTCTTTCAAACCAAGACCACAAGCTTCCTTAACAGCCTTAACTACCTGAAGTTTAGCTGCACCAGCGCTCTTCAATACTACGTCGAAAGAAGTTTTTTCTTCTGCGGCAGCAGCACCAGCTGCAGGACCAGCAGCAACAGCAACAGCTGCAGCAGCAGGTTCAATACCGTATTCTTCTTTAAGGATAGTTGCAAGTTCATTAACTTCTTTTACTGTCAAGTTAACTAATTGTTCTGCAAAAGCTTTCAAATCTGCCATTTTTTGTATGATTTTAATTGTTTAAATACTTTGTTGATTTTTGAAAATTATTCGGGTCTCTCACCAAGAGTTTTGAGAACTCCGTGAAGGGTGTTACCACCTGATTGAAGAGCAGAAATAACATTCTTCGCCGGAGATTGCAACAATGCAACGATGTCAGCGATAACTTCATTCTTACTCTTGATTGCAACGAGAGCATCCAATTGGTCTGCACCAACGTAGAAGCTTTCTTCTGCATATGCAGCTTTCAGTCCGGGAATACCGTCTTTCGCTTTATCCTTGATCAGTTTAGCCGGAACGTTTGCAGTGTTGCAAAACATAATAGCAGTAGTACCTTTCAAAGAATCGTAAAGAGGAGAAAAGTCTTCTTCCAAGCTTTCAAGTGCTTTGTGAAGCAATGTGTTCTTAACCACCATCAATTTGATGCCTGATTTAAAACAATCTCTTCTCAATGCGCTAGTAGCAGCAGCGTTCATAGCTGTAACGTCTACCAAATAGAAGTGACCATATTCCTTTACCGTAGCAGCAATTTGCTCTATAATCGAATTTTTATCTTCCTTTCTCATTATTTCTCTGTTTTATTAGATTTCTTCCACTGATTTCGGGTCGATCTTGATACCCGCACTCATTGTACTAGAAAGATAAATACTCTTAATATATGTACCCTTTGCTGCGGTCGGTTTCAGTTTGTTCAGAGTAGAGATGAACTCTTTCGCGTTGTCGCGAATCTGATCAGGACTGAATGATACCTTACCGATAGAAGTATGAACGATACCGCTCTTATCAACTTTAAAGTCAATCTTACCTTGTTTTACTTCTTTTACAGCTTTAGCAACATCCATAGTTACAGTACCACTCTTCGGGTTAGGCATCAATCCACGAGGACCGAGTACACGACCGAGGGCACCGATTTTTCCCATTATTGAAGGCATAGTGATAATGACATCCACGTCAGTCCAACCGCCTTTTATCTTCTCGATATATTCATCAAGACCTACATAGTCAGCGCCTGCTTCCTTAGCAGCAGCTTCAGCATCCGGAGTACACAAGCAAAGAACCCGCGTAACTTTACCCGTACCATTTGGCAGAGACACAACACCTCTCACCATCTGATTGGCTTTACGGGGATCCACACCTAAACGTACATCAATGTCTACGGAAGCATCAAACTTGGTTGTCGTAATATCCTTAACCAACTGAGAAGCTTCTTTCAAAGAGTATGCTTTCCCTGCTTCAATCTTGTCAGCGACCAACTTCTGATTTTTTGTCAGTTTACTCATTTTAATTGAAGATTTTAATTATTAACCCGGGAAGTCTCCTTTTACAGTGATACCCATACTTCTTGCTGTTCCTGCAACCAATTTCATCGCAGCTTCTATTGTAAAGCAATTCAAATCAGGCATTTTATCCTGAGCGATCGTACGCACTTGCTCCCAAGAGATTTCAGCAACCTTTTTACGGTTCGGCTCTGCAGAACCACCTTTTAACTTCGCAATCTCCATCAACTGTACTGCTACGGGAGGAGTCTTTACGATAAAGTCGTATGACTTATCAGTATAATAGGTGATTACCACCGGGAGCACCTTGCCGGCTTTCTCCTGCGTTCTGGCGTTGAATGCTTTACAGAAATCCATGATATTGATACCCTTGGAACCCAAAGCAGGACCTACTGGGGGTGATGGATTTGCCGCGCCTCCTTTAATCTGTAATTTGATTAATCCAGCAACTTCTTTAGCCATTTTTTTGTTATTTATTGAATTTGATATTCAAGAACAATACGCGTAACAAAACGCATCATTCTTTCTCTACTTGCATAAAACCTAATTCCAACGGCGTTTTACGACCGAAGATCTTGACCATTACTTTCAGTTTCTTCTTTTCGTTATTCACTTCTTCGATTACGGCAGAAAAACCACTAAAAGGTCCTTCTGTCACCTTAACCGTTTCCCCTTCAGCATAAGGTATCAACACTTCTTCCGGTACATCTTGCATTTCGTCAACAGCACCTAAAAGACGATTAACCTCAGACTGTCGCAACGGAGTAGGGTTACTATTAGATTCACCCAAAAAGCCCAATACGTTCGGCGTATTACGCAACAATACAGGTATCTCACCCACTAAAGCTGCTTCTACCAACACATAGCCCGGTAAATGATTACGCTCCTTAACGATACGTTTACCATTACGAACCTGAACTACTTTTTCTGTCGGTATCAACACCTGAGAGACGAATTTTCCAAAGTCACCTTTTTTAATTTCGGCATCAATGTACTCCTTCACCTTGCTTTCCTTTCCACTCACGGCACGCATAACGTACCATTTCATTTCAGTATCAGCCATCTCTCTACTTAATTAGGATAAATAACTTCCATTGCGCTTTGGAATACGAAGTCCATAGCGAAAACAACCAGTGCAATGAGTAGGGAAGCAGATAATACTACGACTGCACTGTTAGTAAGTTCTGAACGAGTTGGCCAAGTTGTTTTATGGACAAGCTCATCATAAGATTCCTTACAATATTTAAAGATCTTCTTA
>OLFY01003723.1_pt1 | contig 11863 bp, 9 predicted proteins | sample 1605611 | NCBI WGS metagenome assembly OLFY01 (sample SAMEA3888923, study PRJEB22519) | human gut metagenome | biome: human gut; feature: human-associated habitat; material: faeces | place: Denmark | collected 2011
CAAGCTGGTCGCCCTGCTGATAGCCCGTCCCTTCGACTTCGGGATTCCTGATCTTCTGAACGTCGAACGATGCCGCCTCAATCACGATCTTGGTGACGGGAAGCAGTCTGCAGACCGCATCGATGCGCGACATGTGCGCCTGAATGCGGTTTTCAACGGACGGTGCAAGCCATCCCTTGTGTTTCGATCGGACACGGTTCAAAAAGCGCGGCGCACGGTAGCGCGTCTTGCGCTGGCGGCGCTCACGACGCAGCGAGAGCCGGGCAGCCAGAAGCCCCGTGATGTCCTGTCGAAGTTCGACTTCGGACGCAAAGACCTCTTCCTTTTCCGTCGCAGCGGAAAGGCCGACATGCTTTGCGCCGGCGTCAACGCCCAGTGTCACGCTCTGCTTCGTTTCACCGGTGGCGATTCGAAGTTGAATCGTGAATGGCGTTCGACGCTTCACCACGGCTTTTCCAGCCTTGAGCAGATGCCTCGCCTTTGCAGGCGAGCACGGCATCAAGGGCTGACCGCGCATGTTCAAAACAAATACTTTCAAAGTATCTCCTTTGCGGATACCCGCAGGTTCCGCTTACACGGCCCGAAGGCCTGTTGACATCCTTCGCCAATGTTGGAAGGGGTTTGGTGCCTGCAACACCGCTCCTACCTCTCAGAGCTTTTAATCACAGGCCGCAGAGCGTGGAACTAGGATGTACATCCCACGGTGCCTATACATTCCCAACCAACGTAGCGCCTCTCGAAAGAGGGGCGCTGAGGCTAGTCAATAAAGGCTCTTTCAAGCCTCTGCCTTTAGGCAGGGGTTATTGACGCCTTCGTAGAAGTACGGGTTGTAGACGTGGGTGGCGTAGTACGCGCCGCGTTCGGCCACCTGCGCGCGGCAGACGTCCGCGCAGTGGTCGCGCGTGCCCGGCACCACGTGCACCTTGGCGCCGTGGGACTCGATCATCGTGATCTTCTTGGGGCTCGTGCCTTCGGGTACGTAGATCTCGCATGCGATCCCGGCGCGGGCCGCGTAGGCCGCGACGGAGTTGCCCGCGTTGCCCGAGGAGTCCTGCACGCAGGTCCTGACGCCGATCGCCAGCATGTGGCTCACGAGCGTCGCCGCGCCGCGGTCCTTGAAGGAGAGCGTGGGCATGGCGTAGTCCATCTTGAGCAGGACGCCGTTTCTGCCGTCCATCTCGATCACGGGCGTCATGCCTTCGCCCATCGTGACGGAGCGCCAGATGTCGCCGTCCACGGCCATGAAGTCGCGGTAGCGGAAGATGCTCCATTCGGAGCGGTCGATGCGGGCGGGATCCCACGCGGGTGGCGTGAAGTCGAGCTCGAAGAGGCCGCCGCAGCGGCACTTGGGTTCATGGGTGTCGGCGGCGCATGCGGCGCCGCAGGAGGTGCAGACGTAGCCGGAGGTCATGTGGCTGTCTCCCAGAAAAAGAGATGCGGATCAGTTCTCGTCGAGCTCGGCCACGGCCTCGATCTCGACGAGGCAGCCGAAGTGCAGCTCGGGCACGGTGGCGACGAGGCGGCCGGGCTTGTGCGCGCCGAAGAATTCGGCGTAGACCTCGTTGATCGGGCCCCAGTACTCGCCCTTCGTGGTGAAGACACGGCAGTAGACGACCTGGTCGCGGCGCACGCCGGCCTCCTTGAGCACGCGGTCGACGTTGCCGAGCGCAAGGCGCGCATGGGCGCGGATGTCGCCCCGGCAGACCTCGCGCGTGTCGGGATCGATCGAGAGCTGGCCCGAGACGTAGAGCATGCCCTTCGAGATGATGCCCGGCGTGTAGTGGCCCTTGTTTTCACCCTTGAACGGGGGTTGGACGAATTTCATCAGAGTCTCCTTGTCTGGTCTGTGAATGCAGAACGCCCCGGACCGCAGGTCACGCGGTTCGGGGCGAGAAACAGGTGGCGGTCAGCGCTTGCCGCGGACTTCGTCGAGGTAGGAGTAGACGGTCACCTTCGAGATGCCGAGCTTTTCGGCGACGCGGTCGATGGCGCCCTTCACGAGGAAGACGCCGCGCTGGTCCATGAAGCGGATGAGCTCGATCCTCTTTTCTCGCGTCATCGAGCCCGAGGGAATGTCGCCCGTGATGTTGTCGACGAGGTCCGTCATGATCTCCATCACGGTGCGGTTCGTGTCGACGGGACAGACGTCCTCGTTTTCCTCGTCGGGCAGGAGCGGAAGTACGCCCTTGTCGATCCCGGGGAGCATCTGAGCGAGCATGTCGATCTGGCGGGTGATGCGCGTCGTGTCGACGTTGATGCAGAACGCACCCGCAATGTGCCCGTTCTCGTCACGGATGATCGAGGAGGAGCTGCGGATGAGGCGCCCCTCGTGGCGGAAGTAGAAGTTCGGGTTGACGTCGCCCGATTCGCCCGGCGAATGGATCGCCTTCGTGATCAGATGACGGAAGCTTTCGCCCACCTGGCGGCCCGTCACCTTGTTGTTGGCGACGTAGACGACCGAATGCTGCGGATCCGACAGGTCGTGAAGAACGACTTCAACGTCTTCGCCGAAGGTCTTGGCAACAAGGTCGGCAATCGGAACGTACGGGGCGAGTATGGGCTTCATAAGTGGATATATAAAAAAATTTATTGCTTGTAAAAATTTTTCTAGCTATAATTTCCTCCCGACGGGAACCCTTGCCTGAACGCCGGCTGAAGGCCGCGTCGGGACGGTGCTGAGAACCGCTAGACCCCATCATACAGTGGCGGCTCCTCTGCGTCTATAAAAAACTATACACTTGACGGGTTCCCGTAGACTTTTATGCTGAAACTCCCGGTCCGCGCATGAAAAGGCGCGCCCGGCCGAATCCTGCTTGAGAGGATGTTTTCATATGGACGAGCTGATTTACGGCGTCTGGAAGGGACGCGCGTACGACAACCGCCGCACGATCGACGGAAAGGCGCCCGAGGGCCTTCCGCTGAGCGAATTCCTCGCCTTCAACAGCGGCAATCCCGTTGCGGGCTTTGCCGGTCCCCAGGGCTTCCTGATGTTCGACAATCGCGTGACGCTCGCGGACGTGCTGCTTTCCTATTACAAGCGCGTCAGGGAGCTCGCCTGCGGCCGCTGCACGCCGTGCCGTGCGGGCGGCGTGATGATCGTCGAGGCGCTTGAAGCCGCCTGCGAGGGCAGGGGATCCGAAGTCGACTGGGAGCGCATCCGCGACATTGCCCTTCAGATGAAGGAGACGAGCCTCTGCGGCATAGGCCTCACGACGCCCGAGCCCATTCTCGGCGCGCTCGAGCACTTTCCCGAGCTTCTCGTCAACGCGCCCGTCATGCCCGCCACCCAGCGCGACTTCATCAGCGTGGCGACGGCCCCCTGCATTGAGGCCTGTCCCGCGAAGGTGAACGTGCCGCGCTACATCGACTACATCCGCGACGGCCACCCCGAGCTCGCCACGGGCGTGTTGCTGCGCCATTATCCGCTCGTCGGCTCCTGCGGCCGCGTGTGCGTGCGCCCCTGCGAGACGGCCTGCGCGCGCAACCACGTCGACCGCCCCGTCGCGATCAAGGACCTTAAGCGCTATGCGGCCGACTACTGCGGCCAGACGATCGAGGCGCTCTTCAGGAACGAGCGCGTGGAGCCCACGCCCGTCTCGAAGCGCGTCGCCGTGATCGGCGCGGGTCCCGCCGGCATCAACTGCGCCTACCATCTGCTTCGCCGCGGCCACATGGTCGACATTTATGAAGAGCATGCGGGCGCGGGCGGCATGGCTCGCCTCGGCATTCCCGCCTACCGTCTGCCGAACTCGCTTCTCGAGACGGAGACGACCGCGATCGAGCGCATGGGCGGCCAGTACTTCTTCAACAGCCGCTTCGGGCGCGACTTCACGCTCGACTCGCTCTTCAGACGCGGCTACAACGCGGTCTTCCTCGGCGTGGGCTGCGCGCTCGGCCAGTACCTCAACCTGCCGGGCGAGGACAAGTCCGCCGACGGCTACCTCAAGGGGCTCGACTTCCTCGTCGACGTCGAGGGCCACCAGAGCCGCGGCGAGCCGATCGAGCTTGACGGCGACGTCGTGGTCGTTGGCTGCGGCAACGTCGCCATGGACTGCTGCCGCACGGCCCGCCGCCTGATGAAGGGCGGCAGGGTGACGGTCTCCTACAGGCGCACCCGCGCCTCCGCCCCCGCGGACCCCGAGGAGATCAAGGCCGCCATGGAGGAGGACATCGGATTCGAATTCCTGACGGCGCCCGTTGAGGTGATCGTCGAGGACGGCCGCGTCACGGGCATCCGCCTCGTGCGCATGGCCGAAGGCGAGCCCGACGCCTCGGGCCGCCGTTCCGTCAGGCCCGTCGAGGGGAGCGAATTCGTCGTGCCGTGCCGCTATGTGATTGCCGCCATCGGCCAGAAGCTCGACACGTCGATCTTCTGCGAGGCCGACGGCATCCGACTCACGAAGCGCGGCACCATCGAGGTCGACGAGTCGCTGCGCACTTCGCGCGAAGGCGTCTTCGCGGGCGGCGACGCCTCCTCGGGCCCGACGTCCCTCATCTGGGGCATGGCCCAGGGCCAGAACGCCGCCATGGCGATCCACGAGTACCTGATGACCGACGCACCGGGGTTCAATCCGCGCCTGCGCTTTGCGGACCTCATCAGGAAGGCCGACCTTCTCGGCAAGTGCGTGCCCGACCGTCCCGTCGTCTTCAGGCCCCGCAGGGAGATCGGCATGCTGTCCGCCGCCGAGCGCGTGGGCAACTGGGAGGAAGTCGAGCACGGACTCACCGAGTCCGACGCCCGTGAGGAGGCGAAGCGCTGCCTGCGCTGCTACCGCCTCTTCGGCGTGAAGACGCTCTTCCCGATCCCCGGCAAGAGCGCCATGGACGAACTCTGATCGCGTGAAGGAGACCCCCAGAATGCTGGCCACGATCAATCTACAGCCCGTCGAGTTCACCGAGGGCGAAACCATTCTAGAAGTCGCCCGGCGCACGGGCACCTTCATTCCGACGCTTTGCGAATTTGCGGCGCTCAATCACCGTCCGGGCACTTGCCGCATGTGCCTCGTCGAGGTCACCCGCGCCGACGGCACGAGCCGCGTGGTGACGGCCTGCGAGACCCGTCTTGTCGAGGGCGACGCCGTCGACACCTACTCGCACAAGGTCCGCCGCATGCAGAAGCTCCAGGCGGAGCTCCTCTTCTCGGACCACTGCGAGACCTGCTCGGGCTGCGCGCGCCACGGCGCTTGCGAGCTGCAGAAGGTCGCCCGCGTCGTGGGCCTTGACGTCACGCGCCTTTCGGGCCGCCTCGCAACGCGTCCCGTCGAGACGGACGCCTCGGCCAACGGCCTCGTCTTCACGCCCGACAAGTGCATCCGCTGCCTTCGCTGCATCGAGGCCTGCCGCCAGGTGCAGGGCATCGGCGTCATCAAGCTCGACCATACGGGTACCAACGCCGCGGTGAGCTTCGGTGGCCCCTGGGGCGAGTCCGAGACCTGCATCCAGTGCGGCCAGTGCGCGCTCGTATGCCCGACCGGCGCCCTGGCCGTCAAGGATCAGACCGACTGCGCGCTCGACTGGTTCGACGATCCCGCAGTCACGACCGTCGTGCAGTTCGCGCCCGCCGTGCGCGTGACGATCGGTGAGAGCATCGGCGCGCGTCCGGGCGAAAACCTGCAGGGCAGGATCGTCGCCGCGCTCAGAAAGCTCGGCGCCGACTGCGTGATGGATACGCGCTGGTCCGCCGACGTGACGATCATGGAAGAGGGAACCGAGCTGCTCGAACGCCTTCTCAGGCAGAAGGAGGAGGGGACGCTGCACGGGCATCCCGACACGATGTTCACCTCCTGCTGTCCGGGCTGGATCAACCACATCGAGAAGAACTGCCCCGACATGATCCCGCACATCTCCTCGACGAGGAGTCCGCAGGCGATCTTCGGCGCGCTCGCCAAGACCTGGCTGCCGAAGACGCTCGGCATTCCCGCGGAACGCATTCGATCGATCTCGATCATGCCCTGCACGGCGAAGAAGGACGAGGCCGCGCGCGAGCTTCTCAAGCACGGTGGCGAACAGGACGTGGATCTCGTGCTCACGGTCCAGGAGTTTGCGGCCATGCTCGACCGTCGCGGGATCGACCTCATGAGCCTCGTGCTCGCCGAATTCGACTCGCCCTTCATGAGCGAGGGTTCGGGCGCCGCGCAGCTCTTCGCGACGACGGGCGGCGTGATGGAGGCCGCGCTCAGGACGGTTTCGGCGCTTGCGGGCGGACCTGATCTCGGCCGTATCGCCTTCGAGCCCGTCAGGGGGCTTGCGACCTTCAAGGAGGCCGAAGTCGAGACGGAGGCCTTCGGCAAACTGAGGATCGCGGTCGTGCACGGCATGCGTGCGGCCGACGAGGTGATCAGGCTGGTGCGCGAGGGACGCTCCCCCTACCACTTCGTCGAGGTCATGGCCTGTCCCGGCGGCTGCGTGGGCGGTGGCGGAACGGTGCGCGGCATCGTCTGGCGCAGTACGCTCGACCGCAGGCAGAACGCCGTCTACAGCACCGACGCCTCGATGAAGTTGCGCACGTCGCACGAAAACGAGGACGTCGTGAGGCTCTACAGGGACTTCCTCGGCGAGCCCGGCAGTCCGCTTGCGCACGAGCTTCTGCATTGTGAATACAGGGAGCGCGAACGCCGCTCCGAAAAGCCCGACTACCGCACCATCGAGTCGGCCGTCGAGCTCGCCAGCGTTTGATTTCTGAGCAGGGCGTCCGCAGGCGCATCCGCCTGCGGGCCCGTGCATAATAAGGGACAATCCGGTAAAAAAATCCGAATTCATTTTCATCCTGAATGCTTCAGGATCAAGGAGAAGAAACCATGAAAGCACCCGTTCGCGTGACGGTGACCGGCCCCGCCGGTCAGATCGGCTACGCCACGCTATTCCGCATCGCCTCCGGCGCCATGTTCGGCCCGGACCAGCCCGTGTTCCTCACGTTGCTCGAACGCGCTAATCCGACCTCCGCCGCCGCCCTCAAGGGCGTGATGATGGAGCTCTCCGACTGCGCCTTCCCGCTTCTGGCCGGCATGCGTGCCGTTCAGGATCCCGTCGAGGCCTTCCGCGACTGCGAGGTCGCGCTCCTCATCGGCGCCCGTCCGCGCGGTCCCGGCATGGAACGCGCCGACCTCCTAGAGGCCAACGCCGCCATCTTCCGCCAGCAGGGCCAGGCCCTCAACGTCGCCGCCAGCCGCAACGTCAAGGTGCTCGTCGTCGGCAATCCGTGCAACACCAATGCCTGGATCGCCATGAAGAACGCCCCGGATCTTGATCCGAAGTGCTTCTCCGCTATGCTCCGCCTCGACCAGAACCGCGCCATGTCGCAGCTCGCCGAAAAGACGGGCGCCCCCGTCGCCTCGATCGAGCACATGGCCGTCTGGGGCAACCATTCCCCGGCCATGGTTCCCGACATCACGTTCGCCACGGTCGAAGGCAAGGCCGCTCCGTCCCTCGTCGATGACGAATGGGTGAAGAACGACTTCATGCCGACCGTCGCCAAGCGCGGCTCCGCCATCATCGCCGCCCGCGGCGCGAGCTCCGCCGCTTCCGCCGGCAGTGCCGCCATCGACCACATCCACGACTGGTTCTGCGGCTCCGAAGGCCGCTGGGTCACGATGGGCGTTCCGTCCGACGGCTCCTACGGCGTCCCCGAAGGCATGGTCTTCGGCTTCCCCTGCATCGTGAAGGAGGACGGCTCGTACGAAATCGTCAAGGGTCTCGAACTCACCGAGGACACGAAGGCCCGCATCGCGAAGAACGTCGCCGAACTTCAGGGTGAACAGCAGGCCGTCGCCGCCTTCATCCCGAACTGATCGACGATTCGCCGCCGGCGCACGCACCTGCAGGCGCCCGTGGCGAGTTCGGTTCCGAGCCCATCGGACGCCCGCGAGGCGTACGGTGGGCTTGCTCATATCTGCAGGATCCCCGCGCAGGCCGACCACCTTCGCAGGACACGGCCCGCAGCCTTGAGGAGAGAAAATCCATGACCAACCGTCTCCGTCGAGCCGACCCCGTCGGCCGTCTGCTCACCGACCCCGAAGTCGCCACGCCCGCCTTCGTCATCGACGACGCGAAGCTCCAGGTGAACCTTGACTTCGCAAAAGAGAAGGCCGCCCGTCTCGGCGTGACCCTGCGCCCGCATCTCAAGACCCACAAGTCGATCGAGATCGCTCGCCGCCAGATGCTTTCGCCCGAAGGCCCCGCCACCGTCTCCACGCTCGCCGAGGCCCGCTACTTCGCCGAAAACGGCGTGAAGGACCTGATCTACGCCGTGGGCATCGCCCCGCAGAAGCTCGCCGACGTCGCCGCCATCCGCGAAGCTGGGTGCGATCTGAAGATCATCCTCGACAACGTCGCGGCCGCGAAGGCCGTTAGCGCCTTCTGTACCAGGCGCGGCGTCACGATCCCCGTCCTCATTGAGGTCGACTGCGACGGCCACCGCTCGGGCGTCAGGCCCGAAAGCGAACTCCTCATCGAGATCGCGCGCGCCCTCACGGACGGCGCCGAGCTCGCGGGCGTTCTCACGCATGCGGGCGCAAGCTACGACGTCGAAAACCTCGCCGTCATCCGCAGGGCCGCTGCCAATGAACGCGACGGGATCGTGACGGCCGCGAACCGCCTGAGGGAGGCGGGCTTTGAAGTGCGCATCGTCTCGATCGGCTCGACGCCCACCATGACCCATGCCGAGGATGAGACGGGCGTGACCGAAATCCGCGCGGGCGTCTATGCGCTCGGCGACCTCTTCATGATGAATCTCGGCGTCGTGCCGATGGACCGCATTGCAGGCACGGTGCTCTGCACCGTCATCGGCCACCAGCCCGAAAAGGGCCAGGTGATCGTCGACGCGGGCTGGATGGCCATGTCCCGCGACCGCGGCACCGCCCGCCAGCACTGCGACTTCGGCTACGGCCTCGTCTGCGACGTCGACGGCAGGCCGCTTCGCGGCTGCGACATCCGCATGACGGGCGCCAATCAGGAACACGGCATCATCGAGGCCGCCGCAGGCGACCGACTCAAGCCCGAGGACCTGCCCGTCGGCACGCATCTTCGCATCATGCCCAACCACGCCTGCCCGACCGCGGCGCCCTATGAAAAGCTCCTTCTCGTCAATGAGGAGGGACGCGTGACGGCCGCGCTCGATCACGTTCGCGGCTGGTGACGCCTTCTTTTCGTCGTCTTGAGGCGCGGGCCACCGCCCGCGCAGCCTTCGGGGCGTCCGTTCTCATCGGAACGGGCGCCCTTTTTGACGTTCTTCTTTCGCCCGCTTTCGGGCGGGATCCCCCAGTCGGGATTTTCCCGCAAGTTGTTGCCGACCTTTTCAGGCATCGGGAAAACGCGGGCAACGTGTCGCCTTTCGACGGCGTTGTGCCGCAAGCTCTTCGCGGACAGGCGTTTTGGAAAGTGTAAGAGATGTAATGCACAATCATGGATACACCATGAGCGGTAAGGATTTCCCGTGGTGTCGGGGCCTGGGGTCTCAACGTAGACTCAACGCACGTGCTTCGACAGGGGCCGCCCGAATGCGTGCAGCGTGTCGGACACGGTGACCATCAGTCCGGATTTCCGACCAGAATCCGGAGACCTTTTCGACATGAAGGAGAGAATCATGTCGCTGTCACGCCGTTCGCTCATGCAGACCGCCGTTCTCGGCTCCGTCGCCGCCCTTGCGGGCGCTGCGGGTTCCGCCCAAGCCAAGATCAAGAAGCCGCTTCCCGCTCAGAAGGTGAGCGAAAAGCGCCGCGTCCTCATCCAGTCGAGCTCCCACTACCACACGTCGGGCTACCTCGACTTCGCGGGCGAGCAGTACGAGCAGCTCTACGGCAGCACGAAGTACGAGATTCTCTTCATCCCCTATGCCAAGGTTGCGGGCACTTACGACGGGTATGAAAAGCAGGTTCAGGACGCCTTCAAGCCCTTCGGCCACAAGATCGTCTCGATCCATCGCTTCAAGGATCCGCCGAAGGCCGTTCGCGAAGCGTCCGCCATCGCGGTGGGCGGCGGCAACACGTGGGCGCTCGTCACCCGCATGTACGAGGCCGGCATCATCGACCTGATCCGCGACCGTGTCAACGGCGGCATCCCGTACTGCGGCTGGTCCGCCGGCGGCAACGTCGCCTGCCCGACGCTGCGCACGACGAACGACATGCCGATCGCCGAACCGCCGTCCTTCAACACCTTCGGGTTCATCCCGTTCCAGACGAACCCGCACTTCATCTCCGCTGCGGGCACGTCCGGCCTCAACAACGAAACGCGCGAAGACCGTCTTGAAGAGTTCCTGTGGTACAACAAGGACGAGGAAGTCATCGGTTTGCCCGAAGGCACCGCTCTCTTCGTGACCGGCGAACATGACTGCGAAGTCATCGGTCCGAAGGACGCCGAAGCCCTTTACTGGTTCCGCCAGGCCGAGATGGGCATGAGGCTCGAGCGCATCGCGCTCGGCACGAAGTTCGACCTTCGCAAGATCGTCCCGGGCGGCAAGCTCTGAAACGCATGACGCTCTGAGTCCGAAGTCAGTGACTTCGGGAAACGCCCGCCGAGGCTCGCGCCCGGCGGGCGGTTCTTTTTGTGCGGCAGTGATGGCGATGGAGGAGAAGCCGAGGCGTTTTCCCCAGCCGCCTGGCATGACCGTTGCGACGGTCAAAGTTCCTTCAACCTGAGCGCTCGCTTCACAGAAACAGCCGCAGGAAGCCTCCGAATTCATTCGGATGGAGGAATGCGGCAAACCTCTCTCTTCCGATCTATTTGGTTGTCCCCGATGAAAGGCGTGTGTCTTTCCACCCCCTGTGCTAAGGTACTCCCATGAGCACGAAATCCTTCATCATCAATCTACCGATCATCACCGGAGATCAAGACCGCCGTCGGCTGCGGAAGAGTTTCAGCTTCGGCTGCAACCTTCAGAACGCCGTCATGGGCGGTGGATGGGATCGTGTGCTGCAGATGCGTGCCACAGCTGAGTGGCAGGCCACAAGGGCCATGCCGAAAGGCAGAGAAAGAACCAAGGCTTTCCGCGATCTTCGCGTGCGGTTCCGCTTGAGCGAGTACGACTTTCATGCCGACGTCGCCAAGCACCGCAAGGCTTCGGGACGCGGCCACCTGCTCGGCATCAACGAGGGTCAAAAACTCGCTTCGAGAGCGTGGATCTCGGTGGAACGCCACCTCTACAACGGCGGCTCTCCGAGGTTCATCAGCTCTCGACGCGGACTGCATTCGATCGAAGGGAAGACCAATCGCACCGGCATCATCTGGAAAGCAGATCAGCAGTGCGTAACCGTCTGCAAGCACGTGTACCGTGTTCGCGTTGACAAGCGCGACGACTGGCTCACCCGAGCTTTGCAGGATCCGACGGATCCCACAAGGCCCAGAAAGGTGAAGTACTGTCGGATCGTGCGTGAAATGCGCAAGGGCAAGGAGCGCTTTCTCCTGCAACTTGTTGCCGAAGGAACAAGCCCTCTGAAGCACGCCTACGCCGGCAAGGATCTGCGCATGGCCATTGATCCGGGACTCGGGTCGCTCACCTATGCGACTGAGGACGGGACAATTGCCAAAGTGCAGATTGCGCCGAGCGCGGACACGGATCACCGTGCCGTGCGCAAGCTTCAGCGTGCGATGGAGCGCAGCCGCCAAGCGACGAATCCCGACAACTACGAAACGGTTGAGGTGGTTCGTCACGGCAAGAAGCACAAGTCTCTGAAGGTGAAGTCCGGAAGGCTTCAGTGGCGTTTCTCGAAGCGCTCTGAAAATCTGCGGGCAGAACTAGCGGAGATTTTTCGTCTTTCGGCCGCAACTCGCAAGCGCGAGCACGGCGAGGTCTGCAACTGGCTTCTCGGCCATGCGGGCCACATCATTGTGGAGGACAACAGTTATAAGGCGTTCCAGAGGGGACGGTTCG
>OLFY01003725.1_pt1 | contig 11850 bp, 7 predicted proteins | sample 1605611 | NCBI WGS metagenome assembly OLFY01 (sample SAMEA3888923, study PRJEB22519) | human gut metagenome | biome: human gut; feature: human-associated habitat; material: faeces | place: Denmark | collected 2011
CAAGAATAGGATCCAAGAACCACTTGTCCATATACTTCGCCGCACCTACCATCAGACGATATGATGGCATGTTCATCATCTTCTCACGCTTTGCAGCTTTTTTATCAGCCCTCGCCTGTTCTTTGGCAAGAGCCGCCTCTCGCTTTTGGTCTTCCTTAGCGAAATCCATACCCAAATCAGCCTGGGCCTGCTGTCTTCTTGAACTTTCCATACGCCTTATAATTCTATTTGTTTCTTACCATTTATAAATTCCGTGAACTCCTGTTCCGAGAGAGAGTAACCGCTCAAGTCGCTCATCAACTCCATAGCTTGCTTACGCTCCTCCTCACTACCAGCCAGATTGATACGCTTGAACACCTCACGAAGATAAGCACTCTTGTTGTCTATCTTAGCCATTTCACGCTTAAACTCATCTGCATGTTTCTTCAACTCCTTATCGTATGCAGCCGAAGCCAAGCTACCACTTAGCTGCTGCGCTTTGAGCTTAGCGAAACTATCAAACAGAGCAATACCTTTCTGTAAGGATTGTTCCATCGCACCAGTTAACTGCGCCAAGTCTTCCTCGCTATACTCTGCAGGTTTGTTCTGTTGTGCGGTCTTACCCTCTATCTTCTTATGGTCTTTCGTGTATGCTTCCACTCCATCGAGCAAATTCTTAGCCATATCCTTGTCGGCATGAAGATTATCTGCCAACATTCCTGTAAACAGAGAAAGGTTCTGCTCCACATCAGCAGGAAGCTTGGCTGCCTCCCGATAATCGGGAATATCTACCGTATGCACCAACTTCTCATCTATCTTGTTTTCCATGATTTCACGTCCAAGTTTCAGCATGGCAACCATATCACGAAGATGTTTCAGCATCTTCAGTTTCAAGTCGTCAGAACAAACTATCTTGCTTCTGATCTCCTTAGAAACCTTATCCAGTTCACTGGAGAGTTTGGCATACTCATTTTTGATGCGGGTTTGTTCCTCACGATGCGATTCCAATTCCTCCTTATCCAACTTCAAATCTACCTGATAGCTCTCGTATTCTCTCACAAGAGGGAAGCATACTGCATTCCATTCGGCGAAGTCACGATAGTAGTTCTTGTTGGCCATACCAAAGGTAATCCAGTTGACGAGGAAGAAAGGCTTGGAAGGCTTCTTCGCCTTCGCTTCCATATAGCTTCCCTGCTTTGACTCCAAGGTAGCGGTGATGTCATTAATCAGCGAGGTATAGACATCGATGTTCTGGAGATGGTCGTTCATCTCCATGTCCAGCGCCTTCATCTGTTGAAGCAGACATTTTCGTTGCTCCTCCAATGGACGAATAGTCTCATCCGCATACAAAGCATCAAGCGTCGCCTTCAAGTCTGAAGCCAACAGTTTTTCTCCATAACGCAAGAACACATTCGCCTTCGGGATTACCACATCATTGAGCGTTTTGCAGATTACCAACAATCGTCCCATATCAGCCTTGATGCGAGTGGCATCATGCTTCACGCTGGTTTGGAAAACTGATAAATCAGACTTCAAACGATTAGCGCGTTCACTTGCTCCCATATAGTGTTCGAGCATGGTCAATCCTGCCATCGCCAAGCCCAAGGACTTGTTGCCGTTCGACAACGACTTATAAGCCTGCAAAGAACCCTGCAAGGAAGTACGGAAACTAACAGAGATCTCACCAATCAGAGCAGCACATTTTTCCGTGAGCTTGCTATATTCCAACTCCACATACTTAAGCATCTCGTCCACATCCAGCCACTCTATTCGCTTGAAGTCGAACAGATCAGGTGAAACCATCTTAATAGAGTCGCCATAGATATCGATCAGTTTCAGGGCATAGTCACGATAAACCGTCCCGATATCACTACGCAAGGAGGTAAAATCTTCGATGTTTCCACGAACGCTATCCTCTGCATAGTGATAAGCCTCCACCATCTTGGTATATTTATCAAACATGGTAGCCGCCTTGCTTCTTACATCTTTCACACCATTCGTACCCATGACAATATCAGCCATCTTCGACGTTCCCTTAACAAGAACTAAGTTTAGGTTCTGTTCCACCTGCTCCTTCAACTGCTCCAAAGCAGATGAAGACAACGCCAGTTCCGTCTCGGCTATCTTCAAAGCCTCCTCCTTGTTGCCCTGTTCCAGACTGTCATTCAACTTGTATTCAGCCACAAGCGTTGTACGCGAATTATTGGAAACAAAAGCAATGGCGATATTACCGTTATCATGGAAATATCTGTAGGCATCAAATACCAGCTTACTCACCTCCGAGGAATCGGAAGCTATACCATACTTCTTCAGTTCAAAAGCCAAATCTGCACGAAGATACGTCTTGTTCTCCTTGCAGAGTTCATCAGCAATCGTCTTGATTGCCTGATATACTTTTTGATTATCAGCCATACTATTCATCGTATTTATATTTTATTTTTCCAAGTTTTTCTTTCATGTGAATGGGCATGAAAGAAACATACTTATATTCTGCATTTTAGTTTATATCAACTAAAACTGCAGTCGTTCGTAAACAGCCTTCTGCTCTTCATAAGCAGTATTTATTGCTTCTATACATTTCTTCTCAAAGATAGAAACAAAACGCTTATAGCCTTCTTCATTATGATCATGCTCTATTTTGCCAAGCTTTGAAGACAAATCAGCCATAGACAAATCAGCCATAGACAAATCAACGACAGAAGTAGTCAACACACACTGAATTGCAGAGTTCTTCTCTTCCTCAGAAATGTTTTGCTGCATGATTTCTGCCTTCAACTTACTCTTCAATTCCACTAATGAATCAGACCAGCTATTTGTCACATACTTAAAGATATCAGAAAGAGACTTATAGTAATGACTTGTGACCTTATAAAAAGCAACATCACGCTGTACAACAGGCTTTTTATTTCTATCTATAGCCCACAATCCAGCACCACAAGCAACAGCAACTCCACCGGCTGTAGAAATGCCATTCTTCTCTAAACACAGACCTGCTGCTATGGTAATAGCACCACCTATTAAACAAGCCGCCGAAACAATAGTGTGTTTAGCTGGCTTTACATAGGTTGTAGTTACAGCAGTCTCAGGAAAAGCGACCTTCGCCGTCATCTGCTTAACATACGAAACCATTTTAGCTTGCTCGTCATTCAGAGCTGCTATATATTTTTCTTTTACGCTCATAATATTTTCTCTATTTCGTTAATACTGGCAATAGCTCTCTTATAATTCTCGAGCTGAGCTTCCTTGTCCTTTAATTCACTTTCAAGAGAGTCAAGATACCCCTTAACAGAGACTTTTGCCTTAGTGATCAACTCGTCCTTACGACTTGTAAAAATTTTTATAACTTCATTCTTCGATTTGTCAAGTTCTTTCTTTATATCCGTATTGAACTGATCAAACAGATTACGTAAACCGTCTTCAACCTTATGACGCGCTTTTCTTGCTCTTGAAGAGATTTTATTCTTTGCAGTAGTCTCATCAACAGAACCTACGACCAAAGACACATCGCAGTCTTGTGCAATATCCATAATACGTCCTACGACGTTATTTGTCAAATCCTTGACATTCATAACAGTAGAGTTGCTCATTGAGGCAAGAACCTCACCAAGGATACGACGTAAGCCATCAGCATCAAACTTAGCTTCCGAATCCTTTTGCTCAGCTTCCGCAATAAGGCTTCCGATAGTATCTTTTATTGAATTCATAAGTTCACTAGACTTATTATTCCAATCAGTTGACAATTTATCGGCCGCAACTTGAACCTGACTTTCTGCCTCTGAAACAAGTTTCTGCTCGTCTATTTTCTTGTATGAGCAGGATACATCCTTATCCCTACCCCAAAAAGTAGACTGTCGTACGAATGTAACACCTTCTACTTTAGTGGGAACTCTAACAGAAGGGGGCTGATAACGATTCCAACACTCCTTCATTGCCTGCTCTGCCATAGCATCAGTCTTGTTTGTCAAAGATTCTATATCGTCCACTATCTTTTTAACTACCTTTAGAGTAGCATTACGAACTGATTTTATCTGAGAAATATCTTTCTTACTAAGAGCATTGTTACGTTCATTTAGATTGGCCTTGCCATCACTTAAGATTGCTTTGATTTCGCTTGTAGCATTGCCAAAATAGCTGTTTACCTTACTTAAGATAATCTTATCACGATTCTTCACGAACTCACCATCAAGATAATCCTTTCTGATATCATCTATCTGTGAAAGCTCATTGAACGTAGCCTTTATATCACTATCAGAAGCGAAGAAACTCGGATAGAATATCTTCATCTGCTTTACAACATGGCTCTCCATGCTGTCCCAGTCTGACGGCTTTTTATTAGCAATAGAATAACCGATACCGGAACTCATTGTAAAACGAGGTTCCTCTCCTTTATAGTCTGAGCCAGAAAGATTGCGTCTGAACTGGGCCCTTAGTTGTCTTTGACAATCACTTATTGCATTTTCCAAATCGTCTTCAAACTTTGAACCAGAGTCCTGTAGCACTGAGTCAAATTTACTTGCTATAAGCACCACAGTACCTATTCCCTGCGAACCAATGCGATTGGTAAGGAAATTCACATCCGTACTGTCAAAAAAGCGAGAAGCAAAGCTCAAGAAAAACACACCATGACATTCACGCAAGAACTCACGTGTTCGATGCTCGCGAGACACCACAGGGTCGTTTACACCCGGGGTATCCACGATTCTCATTCCTTTGAGTCGCTCATCATTCAGATGAATAGTAAGACTCTTCACTACAGATGTGAACTGTCCGTCTGCGCCGACAAAGTTCTCAAGTATATCCTGCAAATCCTTAATATCAGTAAAGTCATTCTCTTCAGAAGCTTTTCCCACCTTGCCTTTGGCAACACGAGTACATCGTGATATAAGTTCTTTTGCAGCAGACAGCTCATCTGGGATATTCGCCATCTTTGCAGCCTCTTCATCTGTCAACGCAGGATTCATCGACTTCACGTTATTCACGAAGTCGTCATATTCTTTGGCCTTGTCCTCAAACTTTTCCCATTCCTTAGCCGTGTAGTACTCAACGGAGAACACATTCTTTTCGCCATATTCCAACACAGTCAAGCCAGCTGTCATCGGCGTAGATGCCCTTGGCAACACATTCTCACCTTCAAACAACAGCGAATTGAGGAACGATGACTTACCTGCCTTCACCTGACCAACGACACCTATTTTCAATATTTCGTTGTCACGTTTCAAGCGGTCACCACCTTCCTTTATGTCGCAAACTTTCTCTTTTATCCTTGAGAAAATCTTCTTTATCTCTTCATTATCTGACGCACTTGCAACATCAACAGCTTTAGTTAACTTTCCAAATACGTCATTATAATTGTCTATATTTATAGCCATACTTATTAGAAATTAGAAATCCACTTTTCAAATCGATCATTAGCAGCCAACTTCGTCAACGACTGCGACTCTGCCACCAAACCTTTATCAGCACGAATCAGGAGGTCGCATATATCTTGACAATGATAGATAGCAGCAGTCTCCAAAGCGTTATAACCATTTTTATCTTTTAGAGAGAGGTCAACCTCGTGGTCAATCAAGAATTTCATCATTGCATTATTGCTATTCTTAGCAACGTATGTCAATGGGGAATAACCCTGACTATTACACTTTGTCAAATCTACTCCATTTGAGAAACAATCAAGGAATCTGTTCATATTGTCATTGGCAATAGCAGAGAACACATCAGTTTCTTCTTCCTCTTTGATGTTCTGCAGTGCACGCAAGCGCTTCTCAGTCTTCTTTATTGCATTCTCGCAACACGTGGTAAATACACGAACAATCTCTTGCTTCTTCTTTTGGAGAAAACTCTTATAGATAGAAATCGTCTTCTTGGAGGCAACAGTGTTATCATAATCTTCTTCCAAAGAATCTTGATCAGCTGAATCAGCTGAATCAGCTGAATCATAATGTTCATAAGCTTCTCTTATGAGGTCCAAATCATTTTTACGTGATTCTGTGTTCCAAAATTGAAATTCATCACAGTTTTCCTCTGCAGCCGTTATTACTCTATTATACTCTTTTACGGCATTATTTGATTGTCTTTGCAAATTTGAAGCATCACTAAAGAAGCCGGTTTTCTCAGCCCATTGGTCTTCTCGGTCCAAAGCTTTTGACCATCCCTTCATTGCTCTATTGAAAAGATCGACCATTCCATCTCTTGAATTAACGATATCATCATAGGATTTAATGAGTACATCTTCAACTAGTGGCAAATGATCGTTAACAAATGAAAATTCCTCTTCACTTGAAGTTGTTGATTTAGAGAAAGCTTCAGCCTTTTCTTTCGCCAGTTCTTTTCTTTTATTTTCCAAACTTGCAAGCACTCCATCGCATGTTTCAATCTCCTGATCAAAATAAGATGCGAGCTGATTTGTCCAATAAGAAACAGAACAAGTATTAGAGAAACCATCCTTCATTTTGTAGAGAATAGAAGCAAGGACTTTCATCACTCCACCTCTTGTAGTTGCTTTTTTCTTTGTCTTCAACGAATATATGGCACTTTCTCCTATTGAAGAAAAACCAATAATGTCTATTGGTTGTATCTTCAATTTGGATTTACATACCTTCTCAGCAGACTTCAAGATTTTAACAATCTCATCATTCGGTTTCTTATCCATTTTATTAAAGACAATAACAAAAGGATAATTATCTTTATCGCCTATCTGCTTATCCAACTCTTCTATATCACGCTGTGAAATAGTTCCAGCTTCAGCATCTATACACCAAAACAAAGCATCAGAATTTTTCCAAGCATCAGAAGCAGTATCACTGTCCGTCTTGCCATTCTCTTTATTGGCATTGTCTGAATTATTATATCCAGGAGTATCAATGAACACCAAACCCTTTAAATACTCACGCTCTTTAGAAACGGGTATATTGATATAAAGTTCGTCTAAGACAGAAGAGACATAAACCTTTGACTTGGAAGAGTGTTGAATACAATCCAACACCTCACGATTAAGTTTCACGACATGCCCTTTACAATTCTTGCCAGACACCATCAACTTTGTTACCTTATCAGAAAAAAAGAGATAGGTATTAATCACGGACACTGGTTCTATACCAGTAGGAAGGACGGCACCAATTCCTGTGATATTATTAAGGAAAGAAGATTTACCAGAACTATAACCTCCACCAACTGCGACATTTATAGCGTCACTAAAGTTGGAATGGGCAAGAAAAATAGGCATAACTGAGTATGGAAGCTCGCAGTTTTCAATCAGATCACTTATAGAGCCATCAACAAACTCATTTTCGGCTTCTCTTGTATTTACTTTAGAATAATCCTCCTCAAGTTTACTATATTTATCACGATATGGAATAAATTCATTTTGCACAGACAAATCCATACCAGAGGTACAGATATGCGATATCAAATCCAACACTGTCTGTGGATTCTCATATTTATTGACTTTCAAAAATGCAGACATGGACTTTTTGCCCATGCTTGCACTTTTTCTTTTTATACCTTCAAATCCCATCTTATATTAGATTTGAGTTTTTAACACATTCAACTTCTCCACTACAGTATTCAGAGCAGCAACCTTCTGAGCTACCACCTTCTCTTCTTCCTGCTGCTGGTTCTTTATAGCATTGATGTTCTCGTTATACTTTTGTGTCTCAGACGCAATGAGAGCGGAAACATTATTGTAAACCTCAGCACGCTGTTCCTTGATCATATTCTCGATAGGTTGATGCAATGCCTCGATAATTTTTGAAACAATCTCAGAAGTATATTTCATCTTGATCTCCTCTATCTTCTGCTCCTTGCTCTTTCCAAAGATCATACGGATAATATCAGGAATGATATTGATGAGGATAGTAACAAGCGGACCAAGAATCTTGCTCAACATCTTAACCAATTCTCCCAAACCCTTGTAAGCAACAAGTTTCTTAGCCAACTGATCAAGTCCCTTCTTTAACAGACCTTCAAGAATATCCTTGCCAAGCATGTTGCCGATAATCTCCTCTGCTCCAGACAGCATCTTGTTGTCCTTATCGTTGAGGATAGTATCCACATTTACCATAAACTCCTGAAGAGCCCCACCAACAACGTCGGAATACTCAGTAATCTCACGTTTCAGCGAGTTAACAATAACCGGGCGTATGATGGTAAGAATCTCCTGATTCAAGACATTGCCATCTGTCTGACCATACAGAAGAGTGGCAATATATCCAGCTTTTTCTCTCAATGCCTCTGAGATATCGTCAAGAATGTCATCAGCAGAGCCCTCTACTGACTGAGCAGAATCAGCCTTTCTCTTCAAGTCTTCCACGGCCTTTGCCTGTGCATTTCTTAGACTCTCAATCTTTTCAGAGAAATCAGACTTGTCAGAAAGCATAAGCTTCATCTGTAGTTGCAATTCTACAATGAATGAATCAATGAAGTTAACAACCTGTCCCTTATACTTGCTTACTATCAATTCCTCGGCATCAATAGAACTCAAAATATCAAGAACACCGTTGAAGTCCTTGTTAACAGCTGATGCAGAAGCCACTATAGTTGAATCGCCCAACATTCTCTTGGCAACGGATTCTACATTGGCCTTGACATCCAGTACTTCTTGCTCTGGCTTTTTATCTATTTTGGAAACAACTACAGCTAACTGTGCACCATACTTCTTGATTTCCTCTATGAAGCTAAGGGTGCTCATTCGTAATGTTCCGCCTTCAGCTTCGCTAACTAACACGAAGAAAGTGCCATCCTGTACGTAATGCAGGATAGCATTGTTGTGGGCCTCGACACCTGAATCAATTCCAGGCATATCAACAACAACAATGTTTCTGTCGTTCCACTCCTTTACAGTAGGATTATTGAGATACAACTTGACAAAATTTCTCGGGGTCAACTGCAATGACTTAAGCTGCGAAATAGGAGCTGTTTCCACCAACTTATCGTCAAGCCAAACTTCAAGCTTTTCATTTGAAGAAAAATACAACTCATAAGACACTGCGGTCTCTGGCAGTATATTAGTAGGAAGGATATCAACTCCCAACATACTGTTTATCAAAGAACTCTTACCAGCATTGAAATCTCCAACGAAAGGAACCTTAATAAAAGAATCCTTTTCGAGACTATTGACCAATGTTTCCTTATCAGTCTCTGCTTTCTTCAAAGACTCTGGATTGTTGAAACTTTCTTTAGCTACAGTAAAAGCCTGATTAACTAAAGAAACGTAGTGATTTATTTTTTCCATAAAATTATTATATTTTTAGTCCAACTTCTTAAATTCAAAATCATTCTGATTGCAGCATGCTTTCTTATAGTCGAAAGCATAGATGCGCATGTAGGCTTCTTGCACCTCCTTGGCTCCATTGTAAAAAGGGGTGGCGGTGTGCTGCATGGTTGTTACTGTCACTACCATATCGGGAGTGAGAACTGTACCGTTAGAGCGTTTAAGGCGTTTAGGCTTTATTTGAAATACTTTACTCATAGTCTATTTTATTATATGAAACCCAATTAGTTGTGTAAACTATTTACACAACTAATTGAGTTATCAGAATTATGCTTTACATTTTATTTCTTCCAATTCCTTGGCACGTTCCTCAGAGATTCCCAATGATTTTCTTTCACGTTCCAATAATCTACGGACATTATCAGGGATTGCTCCATCTTCAATAACATCATCAAGAGCTTCCATGTACTCTTTTTCTTCATCGGTAAAAGATACCAAAGAAGCCTTTACCATGTCCTCAATCTCTAGTGCTCTCGTCTCTGACAATCCGAGTTTCTGACGTTTACGTTCCAAAAACTTACGAGAATGAGCATCTATTTCAGACGCATCTTCCAAACAGAACTCTACTTCTTCCTTATATGCCAACTCGTCCTCTGACAATTCAGATTTCTGTGTTTGAGCAATCAGAGCAACTGCCTGACCATTAGAGGCATTAACATTATCGTCCTCAAAATCCTGCAAAGGCTTGAACTGCATATCTATCTCCCATTCTATCTCTTCTGTCTTACTAAAGGTCTTGTCTGTTTTGGCATCATAAGACCCACTTGCCTTTGTGACAAGGTATTCAAAAGATGCCTTGACAGACAGAACTTTACTTGAAGTCATGCTTACAGATTCCGAGGAAGACAGATGCAAAGAATATGACAATATATTTCCATTCAATCTTTGCTTTACCAAAGCTTGCCAAGAAGTTTCAGAGCCTAACCAAACCAAATCGTCAGGGCAATATGGCTGCTTTGTTGGTAAATACGTCTGAACCATCTCCATTCCATCCTTGGATGAATAACTATTTTGAACAGCAGTATTTCTACCAAAACTTCCCCCCACATTAACGGCTTTAACATCCAATTCTCCTGACACATCCAACTGCTTTGCTTCTGAAGAAGCTGTATCTAACCCACGTAATCTTTTAATTCTTATTTCATTAGCTCCAAGACATTGTCCCAAATAACAAAGTTCATGTACTCTTTCCATAAACAACTGCTCTGTAGCATTCTCAAATGGAAGATACGTTGCTGGTTTGAACGGATGACCAATGTATAAAGTGTTGGCTTGCGGATGCCCAACAGGGAATTGGATTGATGTAGGAAGATCGTTTAATGTAAACACGAATTGTATATTCCCATCTTTATCATAGCAACCAGGTAGTTGTTTCTCTGTTCCAAGGACAAATATAAATTTTCTTGTATTATAGGGTATCTTGCTGAAAAAAGCAGGATCTTCTACAAGATCTTTAGTTATTTTCATATATATATCCTTAGCTTCTTGCTTAATCTCAAAATCTGGTGATTCCATAGCTGCTAACGCCATTTGTCTTCCTTGGAATTGATTTAAGCAATACAAAGCATTAAGATAATATATTTTACAACGTAATTCATTATCTGTACAAAGTACAAGCGCCTCTCTAAACGCACTGTTCATAGCACCATCATAACGATGTACTTCTTCTGATATTTGCTCCGAGCCAGCTGCGATATCAACATCTAATTGTTCTGTCATTTTTTGTGCATACGCCAGTCCCAAATAATAATAATAAATTGATTTAGTCTCATCATCTGTAATATCTGTAGATGACAACATTTCATTTATTCCTTGAATTGCCTTATCCGCTTCATTATTATCCAAATAAGATTCTATTTCTTCCAATGGGGTTGTCTCCTCTTCATGCCCTGCAACAGTAACCATCTTGTTTAACACGGCAGCTATTTTTTGAGCATCAGCTTTAACGGCAGAAGTCTCTCCATTAAAACTAAAGAAATGGTCCAATGGCAAAGGTACATTATCCTCGTCATTTCCATATCCCCATAGATAGATTTGCATCTCACGATATTCAACTCTCTCAATGTCATTAAATGCAAAAGAATATACGTCTCCCTCATCATTATCAGGAATCCAAGCAAGCTTTTTATTGGTAATAACTATGCCTTGATTTTTGTTTCCAAAGAATGAAGTATCATTAAAGAACAAGATTTGTTCATGTATATCTAGATTGAAATTGTCACGAATAGAAGCCTTAGCAGTATCAGAAATGTTTGTCATCATACAAACTATATGCTTGCCTCTTACACCATTCATAAAGGCTTTAGCCACTTCGTCAATTGGTGTCTCCGAGAAGTTCCAGTTTTTTCCTCCATTAAGATTTTTGTCTATTACATCCATAGACTTATCTACAATGTCAGAAGCTTGCGAAATTGCATTTATGACAGGCGAATAAGAAGCGACTATATTGACCGCTTTCTTCAAATTTTTAGAATTAAATATTCCCATTAGTCCAACTTTATAAATTCAAAATCATTCGGATTGCAGCATGCTTTCTTATAATCGAAAGCATAGATGCGCATGTAGGCTTCTTGCACCTCCTTGGCTCCATTGTAAAAAGGGGT
>OLFY01003740.1_pt1 | contig 11770 bp, 7 predicted proteins | sample 1605611 | NCBI WGS metagenome assembly OLFY01 (sample SAMEA3888923, study PRJEB22519) | human gut metagenome | biome: human gut; feature: human-associated habitat; material: faeces | place: Denmark | collected 2011
CTTCGCCGTAGGTCAGCTGTTCCATCACCTTGTTCAGCTCCCGGAACTGCCGCCGTGCGTTGAAGATGTCATCCTTCATCCGGAAGAGGATGTCCTTGCGGAAGCGGTCCTTGCAGTCGCGTTGTGCCTGCTCGAGGCGGGCGGCGTACCGCTCCAAATCAATGCGCACGAGGCTCTCGTGCTGGGCGCGGTACTGCTCGATGCCTGTAAGGCCCAGCGGATGATCGCAGACGTAGCGGGTGTTGTACTCTTTCTGGGCAGGCTCGAGGGTGCCGGTGAGGTAGACGGCCAGTGCGTCGTCCAGCCGGGCCTGTGCCTTTTCGGCGGACTGGGCCGCATAGCGCGGGCCTTTGTCCTTGCTCAGGGCCGCGAAGCGCTCCCGTGCCAGCGGCTCCAAAAGCGGGTACTGCCCGAAGAACCGGTCGGCGGCGTCCTTTGCCTGCCTGGCGGTCTCTTCTGCTTTGGTCTGCTCAGCCTCGCAGGAGGCCAGCTGCTTTTCGCAGACACGGATGTCGCCGCCGGCTGTCTCCACAGCGGCGCGGGCGGCGTCCCACGCGGCCTCGCGGGCCTCGTCCTCTTTGTAAAGCTGCTGCAGCATCGGGTTCTCGCGGCACTCGGCCAGCTTCTGCTCCTGTGCGGTGCAGTCGGCGCGGGCCGCTTCCAGCGCGGCGCGGGCGTCCCACAGCGCGGCCAGCTCATCCATGACGCTGCTGTGCAGCACATCCTGATAGCTGTCCCGTGCGGCTTTGAGGGCGGCGGCAGACTGCGCCGCTTCCTTGCTGCGGGCGGTCAGCTCATCCAGAGCTTTCGTCAGCGCTTCGGCCCGGGCGCGGCGGGCGTCAAGGCCGATATACCGCTGGGGTGTGCGGAGACGCTCGAGGCGGAAGGGGTGGTGGCGCAGCAGGTCGCGGGTAGCGCTGTCGGGATAGTTTTCCAGTGTGTCGGGGGTGTCACAGCAGACGATGCGCCGCAGGATGGTGTCGGCATACTGTGCGGCCAGCGGGTTCTCGCTTCGGACCTGCGCGGCGAGGCTGTCGGCAGGGGCGGCGTCGGCCTTGCGGTTGGCCGTGCGGATGCTGGGGGTGTCCAGCAGGCTGATGGGGCCGACCTTGTCCCGCAGGGCCACAAAGGCGCTCTTGGCGGCGGCGTAGTGGGCAGGCGGCACGAGGATGTCGAACCGGCGGTCGCCGAGGCAGGCTTCCACGCAGTCCTGCCAGCTCTCGTCCTCGACGCTCAGCAGTTCGCAGAAGATTTTGGCGTCCGGCGTCATGCCGCGGCTCTTGAGCTCAGCGTTCACGGCGTCCCGCACTCTGGTGGCGGCGTCGCCATGGGGGTAGACCCACCGGCCTCCCGAGACGGAGGCCAGCTCCGCCTGCTTTTCCTGTACTTCGGCGGTGAGGGCGTCGGCGCTCTGCCGTGCGGCGAAATACTGCTCTTCCAGCGGCTTTTCCAGCCCGGCGAGGGCGCTTTGGAGCTGAGGCAGAGTCTCCGCCGTCAGTGAGGCAGGCCAGAGCGATTTTTCGACGGCAAAGCCGCTGCGCTGCAAGCTCTGCAAGAGGCTCTGCACTTTGCCTGCGGCGGCTTCGCTTCTGGAAGCGTCCCGGCCGGCCTTGTCCAGTGCGGTCTTTTTGCGGGCCAGCTCTTCGCTCAGGGCGTCCAGCGCCCGGCCCTCGCCGCTGGCGGCGGCACTGTGGGCCGAAAGATAAGCCCGGCGGGCCTCGGCTTCGGCGTCTTTTGCGGCGGCGTAGCGGGCTGTCAGCTCTTCGTGCTGGCGCTTTCCGGCGGCAAGATGCTCCTGCCAGGTGTTCGTCCCGGCGGCGGCTTCCTCAGCACGGGCCAGCAAGGCAGTGCCTCGGTTGACGAGGGCTTCCGTTTCCTTCTGGGCAGCTTCGCGGCCATAGTCCACGATTTGTTCCAGCGCGGCGGCGCGGGTCTGGGCTTCGGCCAGCACGGCGTGGAGGTTTTCCAGCTCCACCCGGTCGCCCTGCAAAGCTTCCAAATCAAGCTCGGGCTGAGGCAGGATGTACTGATATAAAAACTCCCGGAAGTTGGGGATCTCGTCCATGCTGGTACCCATCTGGAAGACTTCGTTGAACTTCTTGCCCAGCGGGCTTGCGGCGCGGCCGATGCCAAGCGCCCGGCAGATGCGGTCGCGGGCTTCGCCAGGGCTGCGGGTGTAGGAGAGACGGCCCACAGCGGGCTTGAAGTTCTCTTTCGAGCTGGGCGCTCCGGTGCGGGGGTCGATGAAGGGCAGCTGCTCGAGGGTGCAGCCGTCCTCGGAGATATACCAGGTCTGGTCGCCGGGATGGAGCTCCTGCATGGGGCCTTCCGACTCGACCCGGACGGCGATGACGAAGTGGGTGCGCTTGACGCTGTCCCAGAACTCCGCGCCGATGTAGGCCACGGTGCGGCCCGGGCGGCGGTAGGCGTTCTCGCCGCGCTGCTTGGCGTGGACAGAGCCTTGCAGGGTGCGGCCGCTCTTTTTGTTGCCGAGAGCGTTGAAGTTGCGATTGGTGGTCAGGCAGTAGCGGATGGCGTCGAGGATGGTGGTCTTGCCCACGGCGTTGACGCCGATCATGTAGGTCAGCCGGGCGCAGTCGAAGGTGACGTTCTCAAAGTTGTGCCAGTTGATGAGCTTCAGGCGTTTCAGTTCTATCATTCTTCCACCTCCACGGCAGCGGTGCCGTCCTCCGGCCGCTCATAAAGCGAAAGCTCACTGCGGGTGCGGGTCACTTCGGCGGCAGCGTCCGCAAGGTCGGAATCCGGCAGAGCAAGCAATACGGTGGGGAATACTTCGATGCGGCTGTCCAGCCCGGAAAGCCGTCCCACCGGCCGGGCCAGATTGTACCGGCGCAGGGTGCGCAGCAGCTTTTCCAGCGTGGGCTGGTCGAGGCGGCGGGGCAGGTTCATCTTTTGGAGTTCGGCCTGTACCTCTTCCACCGTCACCAGAACCTGGTCGGCGCTGGCCGAGAGGCTCTCCCGCTTTTGGAGGTAGAGCAGGCGCAGGACTAAGAGCAGGATGCTCTCGTACTTCAGAAGCCGAGCCTGACTGCCCTCATGCTCGTTGACGAGGGCCGCCGCCTGCAGCGGGGCGGGGTAGAGCACCACCGAGTAGCCCAGCGGCGCAAACACGGCCCGCACTTCGTTGAGGTGGTCCTGAACATAAAGATATTTGGCGCGCTGGTCCTCCACGCCGCCCAGCACAAAGCAGTGGTTGAGCAGATAATTTGCGCACTCTTCCAGCATTTTATTCGTTTCGGTCATCTTCGGCGTCCTCCTTGCGGGGTGTCAGAGTAAATTCTTCAAACCGGAAGCCGCCCCGCGTGGCCCACTTGCCGGTGAGCTGGATGTCATAACAGCGGCGCGGCGACTGGGAGTAGGTGTGCAGTCCGATGATGCGTGCGAAGTCGTTCGGGTATTCGTCGGCGAGGGTGGACGCCGAGACAGAAGGCCGTGCGGCCAGCGCCTGCCGGGCGAGGATGTCCACGTTCTCCTCGGTGACGGCCATCCGGGCGTAGTCCAGCAGGAGCTTCTGCTCCCGGCGGAGCTGCTCTTCGTCCAGCTGTCCGGCCTGCACCGGGGCCAGCGGCGCGTCGGTGCGGGGTGCGGCCGGAGGATAGAGCGGTTTTTCGCCGAAGACCTGCACCGGCCAGAGCTTGAGCCGCGCGGCCAGCGGGCCGTCGTCCGGCTCAAAGAGTTGGTCGGGCGTTTTGATGTTCTCAGCGTACCGCCGCAGCAGGGCGGTGACGCTGCCCTGGGCCGAGCGGTCGCTCAGCAGCAGGAACTGCGCCCGCTGAACGGCCCGCTTGCGGTAGCGGACGTGGCTGGCGTCGATCTCCCGGATGAGGGTGCTCATCTCTTCGAGGGCGTCCCGCTGTTTCTGGATGAGGGTGCGGACGGCGGGAGCGGCCTCGCTCGGGGCGCAGCGCTCCACCCGGGCGTAATCCAGCGCCAGCTGGGGCAGGTAGTTCGTCTCGCAGTCGTCCAGTCCCTCTTCGAGGAAGGCGCGGTAGTTGAACAGGTTGTCGCTGGTCTTGAAGCGGTGGTAGGCTGCTGCCACCACCTTTTCTTCGTACTGGTCGAAAAGCTCCAGCACCTCCTGCGGGGTGCGGTTGCGGGTGAGGCGGTCGATGTAGTGGCCGATGGAGGCGTTGAGGGCGCGGAGGGACTTGTTCAGCGCCTCAAGGTCGCCGGCTACCTCCCGCAGGACGTTCTCGTAGGGGCTCTTCTCTTCGCCCACGTTCTGCAAAAGCTGCCACGCCTTGTAGAGCTTGCCGGTGTAGGTGACGACCCGGGGGTTCAGGATCTCTTCCAGCGCTTCGAGAAGCGGCGTCACCTCCGGCACAAAGGCCAGCGCAGGCTCTTCTTCGTAGCTGCCGGGCTGTTCGGCCAGCCAGCCGGTGCGCCGCAGCCGCAGCAGAAAGCCCAGCGCCAGCGTGTGGGGGTCGCGGGTGGGCTGCTCGGCCTCATCGCCCGCGTCGTCGGCGTCCAGTGCCAGAGGCTTTGCCAGCGCGGCGAAGTAATCCTCGGCCCGGGATACGGCCTCGGCCCGCAGGATGCTGTAATCTGCCGTGTGGCGGCACTCCTCCCACAGCAAGAGCAGCAGCTCTGCATAAAATGCCCGGTTCGGCCCCGCCAGCGGCCGGAACAGCCGCGGGCTGACCAGTTCAAACAACTGCATCCGTATGCCCCTTTCGTTCGGTAAATATCGACTTCTATTGTACCACAGTTGACAGGGATTTGCACCCCGCCGGGAAATAAAAAACACGGGCCGGCAAAGCGGTATAAAACCCCTTTGCCGGCCCGTGCGGCGCTCCCTTATTCCCAAGCCGAGCGGCAGAGCCGCGGAAAGGCTTGACAATGATTGACTCGATGATAGCACGACTTTGGCATTCTGTCAACCAAATTGCTGAAAAAAGAAGAAAGTGTGAAAGGATTTCTCCAATCTTTTCCTGAAATTACACACATTTTCCACGAATTTGTGATAGCCTTATTTTTAGAAGAACTCCCCGACAATGTACTCGTTCGTAATACAAGGCGGAACTACTCCTGATAGATGCACAACAGCCCCTCGGAATGCAGGACTCCGGGGGGCTTCGTGTTTATAAGAGGCGTTTACCAGCAGCCGCGCACCCGGAAATCCCGCTCCCATGGGTCGGGGGCGAGGTCGCGCTGGCGGAGCGAGGTGATCTGGATATAGTCGCTGCGCTGGATGAGGGCGAACAGCTTGAGGAAGAGGGCCGGGTCGCCCTGCACCTCCAGCGTGACCGAGCCGTCGTCCTCGTTCTCCACCCAGCCGGTGAGGCCAAGGCTCTGGGCGGCGTACCGGGCGCGGTAGCGGAAGCCCACGCCCTGCACCTGCCCTTCGATGGAGTACCGCCGCCGGACGGTGCCCTCGGGCAGGGCGGGGGGCTGGCGGTCCTTTTCATTCAGAAAATCAAACATAAGCGGCTTACAGCTCCTGATAGGCGCTCATCAGGGCGGGGATGAACTGCTTTTTGCGGCTGACGACGCCGGGCAGCACCCAGCTGCCATCTTCCTCCGGCTCCTTCTCGAAGCCGCTGCGCAGCATCTCGTCGGCATGACGGCCGGTGCAGATGACGACGCTCTCCTCCTTCGGCACATCGGTCAGAAGCATATAGAGGTCTTCCACGTTCTGCTTGCCGCAGGCCTCGGGCAGATAGGGGGTGAGCAGCTGCTGGGCGGCTTTGAGGTTCTTGCGGGTCATATAGCTGCCCTGCGCCACGCCGAAGCGGACATCGCCGCACATGAACACCTTGAAATCCTGCAGGAAGACTTCCTCCGGGGTCTTGCCGTCCAGCTTCTCGCCGGCCTCGAACATCTCGGAGGCAAAGGCGTCGATCTCGACGCCCGCGATTTTGGCGAGGCGATGGGCGGTGGAGACATCGACGGGAGTGCAGGTGGGGCTGCGGAAGACCAGCGTATCCGAGAGGATGGCCGCCAGCAGCAGACCGGCGATCTGAGGGCGTATCTCGACGCCGTTCTCATCGTACATCTGGGTGACGATGGTGGCGGTGCAGCCTACGGGCTGGTTGCGGAAATAGACCGGGCCGCTGGTCTCGAGGCTGCCGATGCGGTGGTGATCGATGATCTCCAGGATCTCAGCCTGGTCGAAGCCCTCCACGGCCTGAGTGGCCTCGTTGTGGTCCACCAGGATGATGCGGCGCTTGCGCAGGGCGATGATGTTGCGGCGGCTGACCATGCCGCAGTACTTGCCGTCCTCGTCGAGGATGGGGAAGTAGCGGTGGCGCACCTTGGCCATCACGCGGGTGACGTCGGCCACTGGGGTGACGAGGGTGAATTTCATGATGTCGTCGCGGGTCATATAGTAGGAGATGGGGGCGCACTGGCTCATGAGCTTGCCGGCGGCGTAGGTGTCGCAGGGGGCGGTCATGATGGCGACGCCGGTCTCCTCGGCGATGCGCTGGATGGTGCGGCCCACCTTGGCGCCGTTGCAGATGATGAGGAGGGATGCTTCCTTCTCGATGGCGCACAGCTGGCTCTCATAGCGGTTGGTCAGGATGACGATGTCGCCCTTTTCGACATTGTTTTCCAGCATCTCAGGGGTGGCAGTGCCGATTTTGATATGACCGGTGGTGCAGACGGCGTTCTCGTTGCCGACGACCATGGTGCCGCCGAGGGTCTCAAGGATATTCTTATAGGTGGTGCGGCTGGTGGCAAGCACACCGGTGTCGAACACGTCCATGTTGGCGGTCGCAATGTCCTTCACGGTGATGATGCCTTCCAGCTCGTTGTCGGCGCTCGTGATGGGCAGGGTGTCGATCTGCTGGTCGCGCATGATCTCCCATGCCTTGCGCAGACTGGTGGAGCCGGGGATGCCGGGCATCTCACGGTAGTCCACATCACGGATCTTCGGGTTGACGTCGGTACACATCCGGGGCGGCGCGACGCCGAACCGCTTGAGCACGAATTCCGTCTCCTGGTTCATCCGTCCGGCCCGGCGGGCCTCGCAGACGAGGGAGCTTGTCTTATTTTTCAGCTCTGCGTACGCAATGGCAGAGCAGATAGAGTCGGTGTCCGGATTGCGATGTCCGATGACCACGACTTTATGAGCTGTCTTTGGCATAGATTCCTTCCCCCCTTATGGGTCTTGGGTTGTCCTTCTTATCATGATACCGGAGCGCCGTTTTGTCCGCGTCCCTGTACGGCGCAGAAAAGGGAAGCCCTCTGGCAGCTTTCATTGTAACACAAGATGGAATGGGGGTAAAGTGGCGCAGAGGAGCAGGATTCTTAAAATTTTGAGAGATTCTTGTATACATCTTCTTGCCTTTTGGGGAAAGACGCTGTATCATAGGGATAAGTCTGTATACTTTAAGAAAGCCCCTTCGGGGGCGGCGCGGAGGAGCGAATGACGAGCACAAAATTTGAAACGAAGCCTTTGTTTACTCGCCAGCAGCTGACGGCCCTGCTGCTGCCGCTCATTGCGGAGCAGGCCCTGAGCGTGACCATCGGCCTGGCCGATACCCTCATGGTGTCGTCGGTGGGCGAGGCGGCGGTGTCGGGCGTGAGCCTTGTGGACACCTTCAACACCCTGATGATACAGATCATGACGGCGCTGGCCACCGGCGGCGCGGTGGTCGCCAGCCAGTACATCGGCCATCGGGAGGAGAAGAGCGCCCGGGCTGCTGCCGCACAGATCATGTTCATCATGTCCAGCTTCAGCATTCTTGTGGCAGCGGTGGTCGTGGTGGGACGCCACGCCATCCTGCGGGGCATCTTCGGCTCCATCGACGCCGATGTGATGAAGTACGCCGAGACATATTTCCTGCTGTCGGCCCTGAGCTACCCTTTCATCGGCCTGTATAACGCAGGCGCGGCCCTCTTCCGGGCGCAGGGCAACAGCAAGATCAGCATGATGTCCAGCCTTGTGATGAATGTCGTCAACATCGGCGGCAATGCCATCCTCATCTTTGGCTTCAAGATGGGCGTCATGGGCGCGGCGCTGGCCAGCCTCGTCTCCCGCGCGGTGGCCTGCTGTGCCGTCCTCTTCCTGCTCCAGAAGCCGGGTTGTATGCTCCGCGTCACCGGCCTGTCGGCCCTGAAGCCGGACGGAAAGCTCATCCAGCGCATCCTGCGGGTGGGCATCCCGGCGGGCATCGAGAACGGGATGTTCCAAATCGGCAAACTGTCGGTGGCCAGCCTCACCAGCACCCTCGGCACCGCCGCCATCGCGGCCAATGCCGTGGCCAACACCACCAGCACCTTCCTGAACATCCCGGCCAGCGCCGTCGGCATGGCGGTGCTCACGGTGGTGGGCCAGTGCCTCGGTGCAGGCGAGAAAGAGCAGGCTGTCTGGTATGCCCGCCGTCTGCTGCTGGTGGCCTACTGCGGTGCCTGGGTCATGAACCTGTCGGCCTTCTTCTTCGCCGACCGCTGGGCGCTGTCCTGGTTCAGCCTCTCGCCGGAGGCTTCGGCCATGGCGCTGGAAGTCATGATGTGGTTCAATATCGTCTCCCTCTTCTTCTGGCCTTCCAGCTTCACCCTGCCCAACATCCTCCGCGCCGCCGGCGACGCCAGCTTCACCATGACCGTCAGCATCGTGTCCATGTGGGTATTCCGCGTGGGCTTCTGCTACCTGTGGGTCCTGAAGATGGGCGGCGGACTGCTCAGCATCTGGATGGGGATGTATCTCGACTGGGCGTTCCGCTCCATCTGCTTTACGGTGCGTTTTGTCCGGGGAAAATGGCTCGAGCAGAAGGTCATCTGAAACTTCCTCTTGCTTTTTTCGGCTCAGAGTGGCAGAATGAGAAAAAGAAATGGAAGAAGGGGATTCTCTATGCTGTTTCATCCTGCACAACTGGGCCTCGCCCATCTGGACAAAGCAACGCTGGAAGCCGATAAGAAAGCCTGCAAAAAGATCGGCCCCTGCGGCGTGGGCAAAAAGGCCCTCTACCTCAACAGCTTTTACATCGACCGCCGGTATTATCTGCCCTATGGCAGCATCAGCCGTGTGTTCAAGCGGGTGGCCATGAGTCAGGGAGGCTTCTCCGGCAAGGGCATGTTTGCCTCGATGGCTTACCTCGTGGTGGAGTACGACGGCGGCAAGCAGAAGCAGTGCAACTTCAAGGACGAGCGGGATGTGGATGCCCTGCTGGAAGTTCTGGCGAAAGAACAGCCCAACATCCCGCGTCTGAGCGCCGCAGGCGAGGCGGAAATTGCCCGCCAGAAGGCCGAGAAAGCCGCCCGGAGGCTGCCCCAGCTCTCGAAAGAGGCAGAGCAGAGCGTGGGCCAGCTCAAGCGCGCATCGGACTACCTCGCCAGGAAACCGGAGCTTGCCAAAGAGCTCAGCGCTGCCGAGCGCCGCAAGCGCGCCCAGCTGCAGAGCAAGCCGGTGTATAAATATGTGGCCCTCACCATCAGTCTGTTCGGCGTGGTGTCTGCGGCCTATGGCATCCAGAGCATCATCAACCACACCGGAAACTACGGTATCTACTTTGCGCTGTTCGGCTTTGCGGCCATCTTCCTTTTCTCCAGCTACAACATGATGCCTACGGCCCACAACAACCGTAATGCCATCATGAAGCGTGCCGACAGGGCCGAAGCGGCCATGGCCGAGTACATCAAAGCCTATCCCGGCGGGAACTTCCCGGTGCCGGACATCTACGCTCACCCTGTGGTGCTCAAGCAGATGACCGATGCTCTTCAGGAGGGCCGGGCCGTCACCCTGCCCGAAGCTCTCGAGGCTGTGAAGAACCGCCTCAAAGAGGTCAACGCCGACGTTCAGGTGGAGCAGGAAGAGTACGACGAGATCGTCCAGATCAAGGCCATGTTCCTCAACCACGATTATCAGTAACGAAATAAAGAAATGCCATCGCCTCGCGGCGATGGCATTTTTGTGTCTTATCAGACTTCTGCGGGCTGGGGCTGAGTGAATATCTTCATGCTGTCCTTGTAGGCGTGGATGAAGTAGACGATCTCTGCGATGGCGGTCAGCGTCCAGGAGCAGGGGTAGAGCAGGTAGAGCGAGGGGATGGTATGGAAGTGGGCGAAGATGGTGTAGACCCAGATGACCCGGAACACGCAGGAGCCGAGGACGACGATGACAGTCGGCACTACTGTCTTGCCCAGGCCGCGGGAGGCCGCGATGGTGCAGTCCATGAAGGCCGAGATGCAGTAGGCAAAGCCCATGACGCCCACACGCTTCATGCCGGCGTCGATGACGGCGCCCTCGGTGGTGAAGAGGGCGAGGAACTGCCGCCCGAAGATGAACAGCGAACCGCCCAGCACGAGGCCGACGCCGAAGGAGTAGGCGAGGGCGATGAAGTAGCTCTTCTTCACGCGGTCGGGCTTGCCCGCGCCGTAGTTCTGACTCATGAAGCTGGCGCAGGCCATATAGAACGCGGCCATTGCGTCGTATATCATATTGTCGGCGTTGGCGGCGGCGGAGTTGCCCTTGACCATGAGGGAGTCAAAGGAGTTGACACCGGCCTGAATGAAGAGGTTTGCAATGGCGAAGACGGCGTTCTGGAATCCAGCGGGCAGGCCCAGCGCGAGGATGCGCTGGGTGGTGGCAGGGTCGAGGGCGACCTTGTGGAAGTCCAGGGCGTAGCAGTCCTGCACGCGGGTCAGCGCCTGCAGAACGAGGAAGGCCGAGACGCACTGGGAAATGGCACTTGCAAGCGCGACGCCCATCACGTCCAGATGGCAGACGATGACGAAGAAGAGGTTGAGCAGGATGTTCAGCGCGCCCGCGATGCACAGGTAGTACAGCGGCTTTTTCGTCTCGCCAATGGCGCTGAAGATGGCGTTGCCGTAGTTATAAAGAGCCAGCGCCGGCATACCGAGGAAGTACACCCGCAGGTAGAGCACGGCGCCGGGGTAGAGGTCTTCTTTGGTGTTGAGCAGATGGAGCAGGGCCGGAGAACCCAGCAGGCCGATGAGCAGGAGCAGTACGCCCGCTGCCAGACTGACCAGCAGAGCCGAGTGGACGGTCTTCTCCACATCGTCGGCATGGCGCGCACCGTAGAACCGGGCCACCAGCACGTTGATGCCGTTGCTCAGACCGATGAGGAAACCGGTGAACAGGGTGACGAAGATGCTGGTGGAGCCTACCGAGCCGAGGGCCGTGGAGCCTGCGAACCGGCCCACCACAGCCACGTCCGACATATTAAAGAGCACCTGCAGCAGATTGGACAGGACCAGCGGCAGGCTGACCAGGAGAATCTGTTTGGCCAGAGGCCCTTCGGTCAGAGACTTTGCGGATGAACTCATAGTTTCTTTTTTCCTTTTCTTATCCCAAAACAGTGCCCGCGCACACCGGGGCACAAGCTCTATTATAAAGATGTTTTTGCTTTTTGCAATATAAAAAGATGGTCTCCTGACAATAGAAAAGGGGCTGTTGCAAAATAGCTCCAACGAAAATGAGATAGACTTCTCCAACTGCCCGGCCATCCTTGCCTGCTGGAACAGCGAGGAAGGCCAGCGGGAGTTTGCTGCATGGCAGGCGGAACAGGCTTATCATACCCCCAGCAAAGAGAAACAGAGCGTTCCCGATGGGGAACGCTCTGTTGTACATATCGTTATCGTTCGTGGATTTTTCAGGGTGCGTCCGCAGGGCGCACCCTATTTTTGTTTCATCATGGTTGGGTGTACGTCAAAACGCATCACCGCAACTCCTTATAGGTTTCTTCCGGCACCGGCTCGCACCACTCGTTAGAGGTGTCTTCGCCGGGTACTTCCACTGCCAGATGAGAGAACCAGCAATCGGGTGCAGCACCGTGCCAGTGCT
>OLFY01003763.1_pt1 | contig 11707 bp, 12 predicted proteins | sample 1605611 | NCBI WGS metagenome assembly OLFY01 (sample SAMEA3888923, study PRJEB22519) | human gut metagenome | biome: human gut; feature: human-associated habitat; material: faeces | place: Denmark | collected 2011
GTATACGATTGATGCAAATCAGGAAGTTTATGCATTGCTGGATTTTGAAGATACTGCGGAGTTTGAGAATGCGACCAAATATGGGCTGGTATGACGCTAATCCTGTCCATCTTGCTGAACTTACACCATCGGATTATGCCCAAAAGCTGGTAGAATATTTCGGTGATACAGATGCTGTTCAGAAAAACGCAGAGAATGTTGCTGCTTTGATCGAACAGGAGGGTGATGAGACCTGCCTGACACGATTGATGGATGCGGTTACTGTTACGTCAGAGTATAAATATTTTAATATTATTGAACCATAAAGTTTTGGGGCGGAAGCAGGAGGATATGAATATGAAAAGATTTGCAGCATCTGTTGAAAGTGAGACAGATGAAAATATATGGGAGACAGTGGAAGATGCTTATGTTTATGCATTTCCGCTGGTACTCATGGATGCAACTGAGACCTCGGCAACGAACACAGAGGAAGTTGTTACCAAAAAAGCACCTGTAAATCAGTTTATACACAGTGTTGCACTGGCAGATGCACAATTCAGGACTGTGGTGACTCCTAATGTGGATACGATCTATTCACAGGTCTGGTATGATCTGAGCGAGGAGCCGATGGTCTATGAACTTCCGGAAACAGATCGTTTTTGTAAGGTTCAGGTACTGGATGGATGGACAAATACTGCTGCGGTTCTTGATAAGGCTGGTGCATATGCAATTACTCTTTCTACGTGGGAAGGGAAACTGCCTGAGGGAGTTACCCGTATAGATGTTCCTACATCTATGGCATGGTCCATTACCAGAATCGTTTTATCAGGAGAAGAGGATCTTCCAAATGTGTATGCCATCCAAGGAAAAATGAAACTTATGCCGCTTTCCGATTATATATCCGGAGACACTTATGAACCTCCGAGGGGAAGCTACAGCGAAGAGAATGATTATATTCCTGTTGATAAGGTCCTTTCCATGGATCCGATCACATTTTTTAATAAGGCCAATGAGTTGATGGTAAAGAATTCTCCGACAGCTGCAGATAAGGAAATGCTTGAAAAAATAGCAGCTGTGAATATAGGTCCTGGTATGGAATTTGACATTTCTGTTCTTACCGGTGATGTTGCAGAAAACTGGAAGACAATGCTGACAGAAATTCAGCTAAAGCTTATCAAAGAGGACCAGAAATTCTCAAAAAAGCTTGGTCAGTGGGACTATTTTGGTGAACCGATCGGAGATTTCAATACAGAATACGCTTATCGTGCACTGGTAGCTCTTGCAGGGCTTGGTGCTAATACAGTTGAAGTTGCGCTGTATCCAAAGATAGAGCAGGATGCGGATGAAAATACTCTCACAGGAGAAAAATCATATATTCTTCATTTCGAAAGCTATCCGCAGGTTCTTAAAGGGGGATTCTGGTCTGTGACTGCATATGGGGACGATGATTTCCTGATCGATAATCCTATTGACCGTTACTGCATAAATGACCGTTCCGGTTTACAGGCAAATGATGATGGTTCCGTTGATGTTATTCTGTCTGAAGATGCCCCAAAGGACACCACAAACTGGCTTCCTGTGGGTGCTGGAGGTTTTCATCTGTTTATGCGTATCTATACGCCTGATATGGACGCCCTGGAGACGTGGATGGCACCGACCATTACAGAGATTTATCCATCAAATGTGAACTAAATATTTTCACATTGTACAGAAAGAGGATTGATTCTTCTGAAAAATGTGCTAGAATAAAGAAAAGACGAATATTAGATACCAGAGATTTGAGCAAGGTAGATGAAACGACAGGCAGTCGTTTTATTTGCCTTGCTTTTTTTGTGTGATAAAGGAGAGGAATGGATATGTTTGATGTTGTTATTATTGGCGCAGGAGTGACAGGCAGTGCGATTGCCAGAGAGATTTCCAGATATAAGTTGAATACGTGTGTGATTGAAAAGGAAGAGGATGTCTGTAATGAGACATCCAAGGCAAACAGTGCGATCATCCATGCGGGATTTGATGCAGTTCCGGGAACGATGAAGGCAAAGTTAAATGTGATGGGAAATGCGATGATGGACAGAATCGCAGAAGAGCTTGACATTCCATTTAAGAGAAACGGCGCTTTGGTTGTATGTACGAAAGAGCAGGATCCGGAAGGACTTCAGGTTTTAATGGAGAGAGGTAAGAAAAATGGAGTTCCTGGACTTCAGATTTTAGACAGAGAGACTCTGATTGAGAAAGAGCCGAACCTGGCAGATGATGTGACATGTGCACTGTGGGCTCCAACCGGAGGAATCGTTTGTCCATTCCATATGACAATGGGATATGCGGAAAATGCATATGAGAACGGTGTTCAGTTTTTCCTGAATACGAAAGTTGAAAAACTGGAAAAGACAGAGGATGGATTTAAAGTCCGGGTTCATCACACAGATACGGGGGTTGATGAGACAATTGAGACAAAACTCATTGTCAATGCAGCTGGAGTTTACGCTGATGAGATCAATAATCAGCTTTCAGACAGAAAGCTTCATATCACAGCCCGTAAAGGGGAATACATGCTTTTGGATAAGACAGTTGGAGATTATGTGAAGAGTACAATCTTCCAGCTTCCGTCGAAAATGGGAAAGGGAGTACTGGTCACACCGACAGTTCACGGCAATCTGCTTGTAGGTCCTACAGCAGTAAATGTAGAAGATAAAGGTGCTGTAAACACGACAATGGATGGTCTGGATCAGATCGCAAGAGTTTCCTCTCATAGCGTTAAGAATGTTCCGCTTCGTCAGGTGATTACTTCTTTTGCAGGTCTTCGTGCACACGAGGATGGAGATGACTTTGTAATTGGTGAATCAGCGGATGTAAAAGGACTGATCAATGCAGCAGGCATTGAATCTCCGGGACTTTCTTCAGCACCGGCAAGCGGTGTTACGGTTGCAGAACTTGTAAGAGACCTTTTGAATGCAGAAGAAAAGTCTGATTTTAATCCGGTGAGACATGGGATTTTAGATCCGGATACGCTTTCTCTGGAAGAGAGAAATCAGCTGATCAAAGAAAACCCGGCTTATGGAAATATTATCTGCCGCTGTGAGATGATCACAGAAGGAGAAATCCTGGATGCAATTCACCGTCCACTCGGCGCACGTTCTCTGGATGGCGTGAAGCGCAGGACAAGAGCAGGCATGGGGCGTTGCCAGTCAGGATTCTGTTCCCCGAAGGTTATGGAGATTCTGGAAAGAGAAGTTCCGATGCCGGTTGATAAGATTGGCAAAAATGGCGTTGGATCGGAATTTATCGTAGGTGAAAATAAAGAACTGGAGGATGAGTAAAATGAAAACATATGATTTAATCATAATCGGCGGTGGTCCTGCAGGACTTGCGGCAGCAGTCGCAGCGAAAGATAGCGGAATAGATAATATATTGATTTTAGAAAGAGATAAAAGTCTCGGAGGCATTTTGCAGCAGTGTATTCATAATGGATTCGGTCTGCATACATTTAAGGAAGAACTGACAGGACCTGAGTATGCGGGCAGATTTATTTCACAGGTGAAAGATCTGGGCATTGAATATAAATTAAATACAATGGTCATGGACATTTCACAGGAAAAGGTAGTAACAGCTACAAATCGCGAGGATGGAATTCTGCTTCTTCAGGCAAATGCAATTATCCTGGCGATGGGATGCAGAGAGCGTTCTAGAGGAGCATTGAATATTCCGGGGTATCGTCCGGCTGGAATTTATTCTGCCGGAACGGCACAGCATCTTGTAAATATGGAAGGGCTTATGCCGGGAAAAGAAGTTGTGATTCTTGGATCCGGAGATATCGGTCTGATCATGGCGAGACGTATGACACTTGAAGGGGCGAAGGTTAAGGTAGTTGCAGAGCTGATGCCTTATTCCGGTGGATTGAAGAGAAATATCGTACAGTGTCTGGATGACTTTGAGATTCCGCTGAAGCTGAGTCATACAGTGATCGATATAGAAGGAAAGCATCGCGTGGAAGCTGTTACGATTGCAGAAGTCGGACCGGACCGCAAGCCGATTCCAGGAACAGAGGAAAGATATACTTGTGATACTTTGCTTCTTTCCTGCGGACTCCTTCCGGAAAATGAGCTTTCAAAAAGCGCAGGAGTAGAACTTTCACAGGTTACTTCAGGTCCGGTCGTAAATGATTCACTGGAAACAAGTGTGGACGGCATCTTCGCATGTGGAAATGTATTGCATGTGCATGATCTTGTGGATTTTGTATCTCAGGAGGCAGCGACAGCAGGAAAGAACGCAGCCACTTATATAAAGGCAGCAGAAAAGGACGTGCAGGCAGAAATGCTTCCGATTTCTCCGGAAGGCGGAGTGCGCTATACTGTACCATCCTTTGTAAGACCTTCCGAAATGGAAGAAAATCTGACCGTTCGTTTCCGTGTCGGAGATGTATTTAAGAATAAGTCGATTGCAGTGTATTTTGACGATCAGCTGATCAGCAAGAAGAAACGTCAGGTGATGGCACCGGGTGAGATGGAGCAGGTAATCCTGAAGAAAAAGAAACTGGAAGAATACCCGGAGACAAAGAAGATTACGATTCGGATCGAGGAGGCATAAGAAAATGAGTGAGAGAGAATTAATCTGTATCGGATGCCCGATGGGATGTCCGATCGTTGTAAAAATGGAAGATGGAAAAGTTGTATCCGTTACAGGAAATACGTGTCCACGTGGAGAAGCGTATGCAAGAAAGGAAGTAACTGATCCAACGCGTATTGTAACGACTACAGTTCGTGTCGCAGACGGAAAAGTACCAATGATTAATGTGAAGACAGAGCATGACATTTCAAAAGATAAGATTTTTGACTGTATCGCAGCACTTCGCGGCGTAACGATCAAAGCTCCGGTTCACATTGGAGATATTGTGTTGGAAAATGTGGCAGGTACAGGTGTAAATATCGTAGCTGCCGGAAATGTGGATGCAGTACACTAGACGATTGTGAAGGAGATATAGTATAATTTATGAAACAGATGCCAGATACAAGTACTGTTGTTCACAGTTTCTGTGTCTGGCATTCATTTGATCTTGGCGGAACAAAGGAGAATTGAAATGAATTATAAATTTCTGGATGCGTTGGAGGTATCCCCTGTGATTGCAGCGGTAAAAGATGATGAAGGAGTAGATGCCTGTCTGAAAAGTGAAAGCCAAGTTGTATTTATTTTATATGGAGACATCTGTACAATTCCGGAGATTGTTTCTAAAGTAAAAGCAGCAGGAAAACTGGCGGTAGTACATCTAGACTTGATCCATGGGCTGGCATCGAAGAACATTGCTGCAGATTTTATCAAAAAATATACAGAAGCGGATGGTGTAATTTCCACAAAACCGACGATCATTCATCGAGCGAAGGAACTTGGAATGCTCACGGTATTGCGCGTATTTTTGATTGATTCTATGGCTTATGAAAATGTGAAAACACAGGTAATGGCAGCAAAGTCGGATGTGGTAGAGGTTCTTCCGGGAATGATGCCGAAGGTGATCGGAAAGATCTGTAAAGATCTTCCGGTACCTGTGATTGCCGGAGGAATGATCCGGGAGAAGGAAGATGTAATGGCACTTCTTAAGGCAGGAGTAACCAGTGTATCGTCTACGAATCCGGAAATCTGGTTTGAATAAGCTTTTATTTTTTCATCTTCTTTAATTTCAGCCACCCGGCATGAAGCATGTATACAACGGCAGGAATTAAGGAGAGCAGTTGTGTGTATGTATAATCTGTTGCCAGAGATACAGGTGAAAGCACAACATGGAATGCAAGGAAGAGGAAAGCTCCGGTGGTAATCAGATTACAAAGGAGATACTTCCAGCCGAAGATTCCTAAAGCAGAGGCTGTCAGGAGTGCCACCAGCGATATCGTATCAAGTGAAACCGGCAAATGAATAAAATCATACTTTGCAGAAAAAAGTGTCAGGATCGCGTAAAGGAAAAGAAGCAGGTTCAATAATCCCATGATCTTGAACAATAAACTGTAAAAAGGTGTGACCGGGCAATCCGGCCACAATTCTACATCCAGTTTTTCAGCAAGTTCAATCGCGGAGCGGGTGAATGTTGTGTTTGTCATTACGATGACCTTGTCACAGTCATAAAAATTCGCACCGGCATAAGCTTCCTGGACTGCTTTGTTACCAACGGGATACGTGTAATACTTACACTGTATCCCATATTTTTTTCTGTGTTTATAGGCAATGATGTCAACGCCTTGATCCCCAGAAATTTTAGTAACTTCTATTTTTGAAAAATGTTTTCTTTTTAGTATGATCCCACACTGTTCTTCGAACTGATATCCATCCATGTGTTGCTGCTTCTCCTATATGCTGTCTGAAATCATGATGTTGGGGTCAAAAGGTATTTTGACCCCTATGATACACGGATTGCTTCGCATTTCATGCTCTCGCAATCCTAAAACACCTCAAATCCGCTCATTTTTCTACGAAAAATGGCTACTTTTCGGTGTTTTGCGGGTCAATAAGTCATGCTTTTTCATGCAAGCAAGAAACGCATGACCTTTTGACCCTTGTATCATATCAACATATAAATTATAGCAAATTCACGAAAAATATACAACCAACAGGAAATGGACCTAATGTCTATTAATTACACTTTCACTACTACTGTTGCTCCTCCGCTCCCGGAAGTTTCACCATCTTCGGTGCATGCTTCAGCGCCGGAATGATCTTTGCAATCAAATCAGATGTACGAATCTTCAAGCTGGATGTGTTGATACACGGATGACACCCAAAATACGGATCTTTCATTACATCCTCATCGATCAGAAGCTGTACTTTCCCCTCTGTATCATTCATAAGTCCCATAACGCTGACGGATCCCGGTGTAATGTCCAGATACTTCTCCATATACTCCGGTTTTGCAAAAGAAAGTCTGGCAGAGCCTATCTGTGCCGACAAATTTTTCGTCTTAAATGGCTTGTCTCCCGGCATCAGAAGCAGATAAAACTCTGTTTCCTGTCGATTGCAAAGGAACAGATTCTTGCAGATTGCGGTTCCATCTCCAAGTGTTCTATCGATTTCTTCACAGGCTTCCATTGTCATTGCCGCCTCATGGTCTACTCTCTGGTATTCCACACCAAGCTTGTCGAGGAAATCATATACCCTGATTTCCTTCTGTAATCTTCCTTCTGTGTTTTCTGGTCTTCCATTCTCTAATTTCATGTCCGCCACTCCTATATCATACTAACCTAAGTGCTCTATATCTATCAAAACATGCAAATATTTCCTGTCTTCTCGGCACTGCCATACAAGATACACTTGATGTACTCTCGCATAATGCCGCCAGCGATTTATTCTGCATCACTTCTTCCAGCTCATCTACAATCTGGATCAGATTCTTCTTTCCATCGATCAAATGTTTCTGTGCATATCGTACACAATATCCCAGTGCTGTCACTTGCTCACTATCTGCAATCTGCTCTAAGTATCTCAGATCGATCGCATCCCTGTTGATCATCACAGATTCTTTTCCCATCGTCTTCATCTTGATCCTGTCATTTCCGCGAAATGCTTTATCCGGTCGCGGCACTCTGTCATAAGCCGGTTTTTTTGCCGACTGCTCCGGCACACTGATCTGTGGAAAGTTCTCTGCTTCCTTTTTCGCCAGTACTGTAATGTCTTTCGGAACATAACGATCCATTTGGATAATGCTGTCTGCGATATGGAAATAAGCTCCCGAACTTCCTGCAACGATCACTGTCGAGATTCCATAATTTTCATACAATTCCCTGATTCTTTCAATAAATGGTGTGATCGGTTCCATCTCTCTGTGGATCACTCGCTGCATCAGCTCATCACGGATCATAAAGTTTGTTGCACTCGTATCTTCATCAATCAGGAACAGAGATGTTCCAGCCTCAATTCCTTCGATCACATTTGCCGCCTGTGAAGTACTTCCACTTGCATCTTCTGTACAGAATGATGTCGTATCTTTTCCGTTCGGAAGATCGTTGATGAACATGGAAATATCTGTCTTCTGGATACTTCTTCCATCCTCCGCACGCAATTTCACTGCTGTCGCATCTGTGATCACATACTCTCTTCCATCCCCTGCGATGTGATTGTACACTCCAAGTTCCAATGCTTTCAAAAGTGTTGATTTTCCGTGATAACCTCCGCCGACGATCAAGGTAATCCCCTTACGGATTCCCATACCGGTAATCTTTCCTTTATGCGGAAGTTCCAATGTCACTTCCTGTTCCTTCGGAGACTGGAAGGCGATTCCGTCACGCATCGGCCGGGATGAGATTCCGGATTCCCTTGGCAGTACACTTCCGTTTGCCACGAAGGTACAAAGACCAAGTTTCGGAAGTTCTTTACGAATATACTCCTGGTCTTCTGCCAGATCTACGATTCTTCTCAATCTCTTTGCATCCAGATTCTTATAAAACAAGGATGCCTTTACACACTCCGGAACAAAATCAAATAAAATCTTCTCTAACTCTCTCGCATTGATTGTTCGTCCATTTGCCGGAAATCCGATTTCCATTCTAAGAAGGATATTTCCGTTCTCCGGCTGAATCTGACACGCTGTTCTCTCCAGAACTTCCTGTCCGCATCTGCTGACAGAGATCAGACCACTCTTACCTGAACCTTTTGCCTTGAATGCAAACCGTTCTGCCCTTCTTCCAAACTGGCGCAGCAATTCGTCCTGAAGTGCAATTCTCTGACATTTTCCACAATATAATTCCTGTGGGAATCCTGCTGTCTTCCCACTCACCAGTACACTTACCTTTGACGGTGACGCAAACGGATCTCCCTGTACGTGATCGATCGATAAAACATATCCCGGAAATCGGTACTGTCCTTTTGTATCTTTATAAGCCGGATATCCCCGGTGATCTATTCTTGATAATAAACTTCTAAGTTCTGCTTCTGACTGCATTTTTATTCCACTCTTTCTTTTTCTCATTCGTGCAGAATACGCTCAAGCTGCACGAACCACTTCTCATTATACAATAATTTTTGCTTTCTTGCATGAAATAGTCATGCAGCTTTCCCGATTTTCAGAGCAAAAAGAAGCCATTATCCAGACTCTTTATCCGAATAATGACTTCCAATCATTTACTTCAAATTACTTTTCTGTAATACAATTTTATACCTCGAAAATCAGGTCTCCGTAAGATGGCATTGGCCAAGCTTCTTTATCCACGATCATCTCAAGTTTGTCAACCGGTGCACGGAGTGCATCCATAGCCGGAACAACCTCTGTATGATAGTATGTAGCCTGTACTTCGCCTTCTTCTTTTGCTGCTGCATCTGCTGTTGTTTTTACAAGGTTATCAAGTGCTGCCTTTGTCTCAGCCATAAGAGCACTTACTTCCTTCAATGCTTCAGTCTGGACTGCAGCATCCACACCTGCCTCTTTTGCCGCAACTAAGGTCGCCGGATTGACTTTTCCGTCTTTTCCGGGAGGTGTTGTCATAACAATCTTATCTACTCCCGCAACTTTTGCAGGTACAATATTCATAAGTACAGAGGATGGATAAGCAGCTTTTCCACCTGGTACATACACACCAACTGAAGCTAACGCTGTCATTTTCTGTCCAAGAATTGTTCCGTCCGGTTTGGCATCAAACCAGCTGTTTCTCTTCTGTTTCTCATGATACTCACGGATATTTACAAGAGATTTGCGGATAACTTCTACTAAAGAATCATCTACTTTTTCATATGCTGCCTTGATTTCTTCCCCTGTTACCTGAATCGTATCTTTTGTCAGCTTACATTTATCAAACTTTTCTGTGTAAGCAAAAAGAGCTTCGTCTCCTTTTTCCTTAATCTCGTCTAAAATGCCCTGCACGGTTCCGGCATACTGGTCGTAATTATTCGGGCTTCTTTTTAATAAATCACTTAAAATATTTTTTGTATTTTCTTTATTTACCTTTAAAACTCTCATTTTCTTTTCCTCTGAAATTTTTCTATTTTTGTTTTTATCTTTTCTTGGAAATATCACCAATCATTATCAGTAATTGATTTTTTAATATTTAATATTATTTATGCCAATATATCTCATACTAAATAATATAATAATCTGTTTGTTCTGCTACATCAACTCATTTAATATAAATATGATAAAGCGATGCAATAACTAAACTAGCTTATATTATTTACTGGCTTTTACTTACTATCCCCTGCTAATATTTATCTCTATCAATTTGATACTTATCTAAAGTCATTAGCCTATTGCTGTTTCAGCTTACGCAGGTCATAAATCAGTTTACGAATTCTCTCCTGTTCCATCTTAAGACTTACCTGATTTACTACCATACGGGCAGAAAGATCACAAATTTCCTCTAAGACTGTAAGCCCGTTTGCCTTTAATGTAGAACCAGTCTCCACGATATCGACAATGACCTCAGAAAGTCCAACAATCGGAGCTAACTCAACCGAACCATTCAACTTGATAATCTCTACGGTCTGAAACTTTTTATTATAAAAATAATCTTTGGCAATGCTTGGATACTTAGAAGCTACACGAATAAGCTCACCATGCTGTAACTTTTCCCTTGCACTTTCAGGTCCACAGACTCACCTCTTATACTTTCCAAGGCCCAGATCCATTCCTTCGTAAAGGTTTCTTCCCTCTTCAAGAATCGTATCTTCTCCTACGATACCGATATCCGCTGCACCGTACTCTACATAAGTAGGAACGTCATTTGCCTTGGCTAAAAAGAAACGGATGCCCAGGTCTTCATTTACAAAGATCAGCTTTCTGGAGTTTTTGTCCTTCATCTCCTCACAGGAAATGCCGATCTGTTCAAACATATCCATTGCCTTGGATGCCAGACGGCCCTTGGCTAATGCTATGGTCAGATATCTCATGCTGCTTTATCTCCTTTTATATCCAATATGCTTTTATGCTTTCTGGATCTTTTATAAGATCTCCCTGACTCCGTATGCAGATACAGGGGTTTCGTCTACATTTCCTGTAAGCATGTCAAAGGCAGTTACTGTATTTCCTGTATCCTTCAGGCAGAGAATGGTGCGAAGACCTCTCTTCTTTGCCATTCCCTTATAATCTTCCAAGCTCTTTCCTTCTTCCATGACCATGGACTGCACCGGAGTACCCTCGGAACGGAAGAAACGGCTTAAACGTACCGCACTTTGTCTGGCTGAGGGCTCATACAGGATCACCGTATTTACTAACTGCACCGGAATGTGGATCTGCTGTCTGGATAAAGCTGCCATCAGCTGGTCTACTACAATGGCGAAACCAACTGCCGGAGTATCTTTTCCAAACTGGACTAACAGTTTATTGTAACGGCCGCCGGTAACAATGTAATCGCCGGTTCCATAGGTATATGCCTTGAAAATGATACCGGTATAATACTGGTAACGGCTTAACATTCCCAGGTCGTAAGATACATAATCAGCCATATGATATTCTTCCAGCAAAGTATGTACCCGCTCCAGCCGCTCAATGGCTGCTAATGCCTGTGGGTTATCTGTTAATGCTTTTGCCTTTTTAATCTGGTTGATACCGCCAAACAGCTCTGGAAGTTTTAAAAACGCTTCTTTTAAGCTTTCTTCCATGTCCTGGTTCTTTAAAAACTCTTCTACGCCAAAGCGGTTCTTGTTTTCAATCAGATCATTTAACTGGGCCTGTGCGTCCTCGTCCAGTCCGGACTGCTGTAACAGGCTTCTGTAAAATGCAACCTCTCCTAATTCTACCTGGAATTCTTTTAAACCTGCCGTCTTT
>OLFY01003773.1_pt1 | contig 11663 bp, 9 predicted proteins | sample 1605611 | NCBI WGS metagenome assembly OLFY01 (sample SAMEA3888923, study PRJEB22519) | human gut metagenome | biome: human gut; feature: human-associated habitat; material: faeces | place: Denmark | collected 2011
CAGATGTATCGCTATGGGTCCGACAGACGGACTTGTAAGAGGAATGGAGGCCATTGCCACAGGCGGACCAATTACCGTACCTGTGGGGGAGGTTACTTTAGGACGTATCTTTAACGTTCTTGGAGAGCCAATTGACAAAAAGCCTGTGCCGGAAGGAGTAAAGAGAAATCCAATTCACCGTAAGGCACCGACTTTTGCGGAACAGGCAACAGAAACAGAAATCTTAGAGACTGGTATCAAAGTAGTAGACCTTCTCTGTCCTTACCAGAAAGGTGGAAAGATTGGCCTTTTTGGAGGTGCCGGTGTAGGTAAGACCGTACTCATTCAGGAATTAATCCGTAACGTAGCGACAGAGCATGGTGGATATTCCGTATTTACCGGTGTAGGAGAGCGTACCCGTGAAGGTAATGACCTCTATACAGAGATGAGTGAGTCCGGCGTTATTGATAAAACAGCGATGGTATTTGGACAGATGAACGAGCCGCCAGGAGCACGTATGCGAGTAGGTCTTACTGGACTGACAATCGCAGAGAATTTCCGTGATGAAGGTGGAAAGGATGTCCTTTTATTCATTGATAACATTTTCCGATTCACACAGGCAGGTTCCGAGGTATCCGCATTACTGGGACGAGTACCAAGTGCGGTAGGTTACCAGCCAACCTTACAGACAGAGATGGGAGCGTTACAGGAACGTATCACATCCACAAAGAACGGTTCTATCACATCCGTACAGGCAGTATATGTACCGGCCGATGACTTAACTGACCCGGCTCCGGCTACAACATTCGCTCATTTGGATGCAACAACCGTACTTTCCCGTGCCATCGTAGAACAGGGTATTTATCCGGCTGTAGATCCACTGGAGTCTACTTCCCGAATTCTTGACCCTCGAATCGTAGGCGAAGAACACTATCAGGTAGCCCGTGGTGTACAGGAAATATTACAGCGTTATAAAGAACTGCAGGATATCATTGCCATCCTTGGTATGGACGAACTTTCCGAAGAAGAAAAGGTTCTCGTAGCCCGCGCAAGAAAGGTACAGAGATTCTTATCTCAGCCATTCTTTGTAGCAGAGCAGTTTACTGGAACAACAGGACGTTATGTTCCTCTTGGGGAGACTATTCAGGGATTCAAGGAGATTCTCGAGGGTAAATACGACGAGATTCCAGAGGGAATGTTCTTAAATGCAGGAAATATCGACGATGTATTAGCCAGATATAATAAGTAGGTGATTCTATGGCAGACAAAACATTCCGACTCGAAATCATCGCGCCGGACAGGATTTTTTATTCCAATGACATCTACATGGTGGAATATAATACCGTAGAGGGAGAGGTGGGTATCTATGCCGACCATATCCCGATGACGCAGATCATTGCACCTGGCAGGCTCATCATTACCGAGAGGAATGAGGAGAAACAGGCTGCACTTCTTTCCGGCTTTGTGGAGATCACTCCTGAAAAGATGACTATTCTCGCAGAAGCAGTAGAATGGCCACAGAATATTGATGTCAATAGAGCCAAAGAAGCTAAGACCCGCGCGGAGAGGAGACTTTCTTCCGAACAGGGAGGAGTTGATATCGGTCGCGCAGAACTCGCCCTTAAGAGAGCAATTACCAGATTGGATGTGGCGGGGAAATAATTTTATAGTAAGACAGACGAAAACGAAGAACACCATATTCTCCTATCTGTGACTTTAGTCGCGGCACGTTGAATGCTCGCTTTAAGGCTCGTATCCAACGCTTGCTCCGAGGCCACAGATAGGAGAATATGGTGTTCTTCGCTTTCTGTCTATGACCCCAGCAGAATTATTTCCGCCGCTTTGTTGTGGTAATTGCCTGTTGGGTGGAAGATAGAAATTAAATGTAAACACAGAATAGCCGGTTTTTGTCTGTTGTCCCTACAATACCACAGCAACGAAATCCCCTTTTTTGTTAAAAATGAACATTGAAATTTTGTAAAAGTAATTTATAATATGCTATAAAAGGTAAAATGAGTACCAAATGTGTATTACAAATATTAGATATTGTGATATCTTCGAAAGAAAATAAAAAGAAGATTATAAGATTATGATGTATGAGGAGCTTATTGTTATGGAACACATGCAGATTAGAATGGCAAAGATGGAAGATTTAGATGAGATTGCTTTTGTGGAGTCAGAATGTTTTCCTTTTGGGGAGGCGGCGACAAAAGAAAAATTTGCAGAGAGAATTAAGGAATATGGAACCCATTTCTGGCTGATGTGTGAGGAAGAGAAAGTAATTGCGTTTGTAGATGGAATGGTAACGGATGAAAAAAATCTGACAGATGAAATGTATGAGAAGGCTTGCCTTCATGATGAAAAGGGAGCGTGGCAGATGATTTTCGGAGTAAATACATTGCCGAAATATCGAAGACAGGGCTATGCGGAAAAGCTGCTTCGCTACGCAATCAATGATGCAAGAGCACAGGACAGGGAAGGCCTGGTCCTGACCTGTAAGGATAAATTAGTTCATTATTATGAGAAATTTGGTTTTCAGAATGAAGGTGTTTCAGAATCAGTACATGGTGGAGCTATGTGGTATCAGATGCGACTGACATTTTAATATTAATGAGCTGAGAGGGTTTGAAAAATCATTCTTGCAATCTGCACGTTCTAATTTGCAGAAAGTATTTCAAACACGCTCTGGCATACTGAAGGTTTTCGCACCATTTTCACTGGACAAATACTATAGAATGCTTATAATAAATAGTAAGAAATGATTTTGAATAATTCTGGAATTGTACACTGCGCGACACGAACCAGAGGAAGAGAGGAAACCGCTATGAATATGCAGGAATTGTTAACATATGTAGAAGAACTGACATTTAAAACATCTATGTTTGGTTATGATAAAGATGAAGTTGATATTCAGTTAGATAAAATTTGTGATGAAGCAGAAGCTATCATTTTAGCGAAAGAAAAAGAGATAGAAGAACTGAAAAAAGAGAGCAAGACAGCTCTTGGTATTGCGGCAGCAGCTACAGGAAAGACGATGGAAGAGCTAGAAAAAGATACACAGGAAGACATCGTTGAGACAGAGGAACAGCCAGAAGAGGCAAAGAATCCAGAAGAAGGTATACATATCCAGGAGGAAGGTTCAGAGACAGTTACAACGGAATCTCCAATATCCACAGTAGCCGTAGCCAATGCAGATGAAGCACAGGATGAGATAGAGACTATAAGGGCACAGTTAGTAGCAGCACAGAAGAAAGTAGCTGCCTTAGAGGCAGAAATCGCAGCAGAAAAAGAAAAAACAGAGAAAGCGATAGCGCGTGCCGAAGAAGCGGAGAAGTCTGCCGAGAATAATAAAGCACCAGAGACAACAGACCAGGCTTATGAGCGTTACATGAAGAATGCAGATTTACTTTGCAAGCAGCTGTCAGATTTAGAAGGAAGACAGAATGCAATTCTAGATGAAGCCAGAGAACAGGCAGAAAGAGAAAGAGAAAAGGCAAGACAGGATGCAGCCGATATTATCGGAGAAGCAAGAAAAACAGCCGAAAGACTCTTAAAAGATGCACAGGAAAATAAGGAAAATGCCATTGAAGAAGCTAAGAAAATTCATGAGGACAGCCTTCGTAAAGTGGAAGAAGAGAAGAAACAGTGCGATGAATTATCAGCACAGAAAGCTGCTATGGTTAATTCCTTAAAGAAATTGACAGAAGATACAGCACGTCTGATGGAAAAGATGCAGGGATAGCTATTTAATTTATGAGATAGGACAGACGCCCTTAAAGAGAGACGACATCCTATATTTGTGACTCTGTCACTGTGGGTTGAATGTTTGCGGGAACGCTCGCATTCAATCCCCGTTTTAAGGGTACAAATAGATGTAACAAAAGTATCTATTAAGAAAATGGATATTACAGGCAATAACGAAGTTGCCGGTGCCAGACTTCTTTTAAAAGATAAAGAAGGAAATGTAATCGAAAGCTGGATGTCTGCGACAGAAGCCCATGTATTTGAGCAGAAACTCATTGCGGGAGAAACGTATACACTTGCAGAGGTTACTGCGCCAAGCGGTTATGAAGTTGCAGCAGATATTACATTTACTGTAAATAAAGATGGAACGGTTTCTATTGATGGTAAAGCAGTGGATGGCAACGAAATTATCATGAAAGATGATACAACACCAGTTGGTGAAGAGGGTAAACTTGTTGTAAGTAAGCTGGTTACATTCCAAGGCAAAAATCAGGCAGTAAACAGAACTTTTTACGTTGCATTATTTAGCGATGCCGACTGCACACAGAAAGTTTCTAATGTAAAAGAATTGAAATGCGAGGGCGCATGGTCAGCATACACTGTATTTGAACACCTCAAAGACGGAACATACTATGTTGCAGAAACAGATGAGGATGGTAATAAGTTAGAATCTTCCGAAGTTTGCAAGATTGAGGGTAATGGAACAAAATGCGAGATTACTCCAACACAGAAAACAGCATATGCTGTCATTGAAAACCAGCTTCTTATTCCGGAAGATGACTTCTTAAATACCTTACATAATCTTACTGTAACGAAAAATGTTACATTAGACGGAGAACAGATTTCTGAGAAATACAGTGGAACATTTTATGTAAGCCTGTTCACAGACCCTTACTACACAAACCGTACAGGTGATGTGAAAGAATTACAGATTCAGAATGGTAAGAGTACTTCCGTAAGCTTCACAGATTTAGCAGATGGAACCTACTATGTGGCTGAGACAGACAAAGACGGTAATCCGGTAGAGAACACGGACTTTGGCTTTGATGTAAGCTATGATGGAGATATCACTGTTTCCTTCACAGAGCAGAACACCGACAGCACATTAGCAATCACAAACGATATGACCGAGAGAAATCCGGAATATAAAAAATATTCAAAAAAAGAAGACGATGGTGATGACGGCAAAGAGAAAAAGAAAACAAGCACCAGCAAGAATAACCCTTCTAACAAAACAACCAAAAAAGGTAAAAACTCAAAGACCGGAGATGACTCACATATCTTCTTTTACGCAGCATTAGCAGCCGCAGCCCTTGCAGCAGGAAGTGCAGAAGTATATCGTAGAAGACGCAGAGCAACAGGAAGAAATAAACACGACAGATAGAAAGATTTTGATTTAAATCAGGAGACGAACCCCGAAATAGTTATAGCTATCTCGGGGTTTTCTCCAGTTTCGTCAGGAGGATACATATGTTAAAATTAATAATTTTTGATATGGATGGTTTAATGTTCGCCACAGAACAGGTAAACTACAGAGCATTTACCGAAATAGTAAAGGAAGAGGGATATAATCCAACCTTTGAACAATATATAGGATTTTTGGGAATGAATGCAAAAGACATTCAGAAGAAATACTATGTTTATTATGGAGAAGATGTAGATGCGGAAGGCATTTACAAAAAAGTTGGTAACCGCTCCAAACAGATAATCAGAGAAGAAGGAGTTCCTGAAAAAGAAGGCCTGAGAGAGCTTTTGCAGGTTGTCCGGGAAAAAGGCTTGCAGACAGCCGTAGCGAGCGGCTCAGATACAGATGTTATTAAAGAATACCTGGACAGAACTGGGTTAAACGAATATTTTGATATGGTGCTTTCTTCAAAAGATGTGAAAAGGGGCAAGCCATTCCCAGATGTATTTTTGGAGATCTGCAAAGCATTTGATGTAAAGCCAGAAGAGACACTTGTATTAGAAGATTCCGCAAATGGCGTGCAGGCAGCTCTTGCAGGTAATCTGCCTGTTATAAACATTCCAGATTTGTTTCCAATACCAAAAGAACAGCAGGAAAAATGTGTAGCAGTAGTGGAAAATTTAAAAGAAGTAATTCCGTATATTTAATAACGGTATGAATCGAAAACAAGTTGTATCTGTCTGATAAAAATAATAGATAAGCACGAATCATTCTCATTTTGCATATGATAAATCAAACTGGGCGAAAGCAGGAAACCATTATATGAATAAAAAAGGAGACTTTGATTTTGAATGGCTGCCGGGATTTCGAGAGATGATGGCATGTCAAAATGAGGAACAAAATACACAGCAGGAAACTGACTGGGGCAATGAAAATCTTCAAATAGAGGCATTACTTCCTCCAGAGCAGTTACAACAGGAAGAACAGCGATACTGGAAAGACTACGAATATTTTATCCAGATGCTGCCGATGGTCGCAAGAGAGGTGTGGATTGTAGCAGATGCCCTGCTTGATCAATATGAGTACAAGGGAAGTCCGATTTATTCTGAATATCCAGACAAGGTAACTATTTTAAAAATTGCGGATATGGTGTATGATAAGTTAAAGTATCGCGAGGAACAGGAGATGATACAGGCTGATGATGAAGAGATGATAAGAAATCCATACTTTGTAGAAGTCTCTCTCCGGGATGCCATCACTCCATTTCGCACATTGATACAGGTAATATTACATTGGAATATTAATCACAGAAGACAGCGCTATTACCGCAGACAGAAAGTATTTTCAACACAATAATGCAAAAGATTCCTATGTCCGCAAGATGAATATTTTAAGAGATGTTCTGATATTTTCAGTATAATATTCAAGAATGCCCCGGCATTCTTGCTGCGAGATGCGCGTCTCTGCAAGTCTGCCGGGGAGAAATACCGAGTATAGATTGAAAATAAATAGTGGAAAAAGCGCTGGCAGTATAATGTGGTTACTGCTATAATATACATTTATTATCGAAATAAATAACAGGAGAATAAACATGGAGTTTTTACTCACCAAAATCAAAGAAAATTTAAATGAGCAGATGCTTCTTCTCACGATAAGTAATCCAAGAAAAGCAGAAGAAGTGAAAAAGTACAATATTCGCCCGATTCTAGTGAAGGACAAACTTGTTTTTCAGAGTGCGGCGTATACAAAGACGCAGGTTTTTCATAAGAATCTTAGTAAGAGAGAATTATTAGAAGAAGTGGAAAAGATACTTCCCTTATATAAACAGGTACAGCTGCAGACTTCTGGTGCAGAGCTTACTGCACTTATCAACAAAAAGGGAAAGGCAGCAATTAAAGTAAAGAAGCAGAATAATCCGGCTGTGGCAAAGCTGTCATCAGATAAAAGTCATTTGCTTCATAACCGCACAAAGAAATACATTTTACCAGAAGGAGTTGCTGTCCCATTTTTAAAAGATCTTGGAGTTATGACAGCAGAAGGAAAGATTGTGCGGACAAAGTACGATAAGTACCGCCAAATTAACCGCTTTTTAGAGTTTATAGAGGATGTGTTGCCGCATCTTCCGAAGGACAGGGAGATTACAATTCTTGACTTTGGGTGCGGAAAGTCCTATCTGACATTTGCTATGTACTACTATCTTAAAGAGTTAAAAGGTTATGATATTCGTATTATCGGTTTGGATTTAAAGAAGGATGTTATAAAAAACTGCAGCCGTCTGGCTGTGAAGTATGGCTATGATAAGCTTAATTTCTATGAAGGTTCCATAGAAGAATTTGAAGGCGTTACACAGGTAGATATGGTAGTAACACTCCACGCCTGTGACACAGCGACGGACTATGCTTTGTATAAGGCATTACGCTGGGGCGCATCTGTTATTTTATCCGTCCCATGCTGCCAGCATGAACTTAATAAGCAGATTTCTGCATCAGAATTTGAGCCAATAACAGATTATGGCATTTTAAAAGAGCGCTTCTGTGCGCTTGCAACAGATGGTATCCGTGCCAAAATTTTAGAAGAACAGGGATACGATACACAGATTTTAGAATTTATTGATATGGAGCATACACCAAAGAACCTTTTAATTCGTGCCTTACATCGGAAAAAGCCGTCCGCAAAGAAGAGAGAAAAGGCTTCAAAAGAGGTAAATGCATTTTGTGAACAGTTTGGATTTGCCCCGACATTGTGGAAGCTTCTTCAGGAAGAGGGAGGGGTGAATAATGAGTAAAAATGTACAGTTGATAATCCTGCACATAGCAGTTGCCGTATTGTGTTTCATCGGCGCACTGGTCTTTTTTAATAATCGGATGGGCATGGAAAAGGGAAGTGCAGTAGCAGAGCTGGCTAATCCATCCTATCCTGTTCTTGAGATTGGAAATGATACGAGCAGCTATAATCTGATGGCTGGATATAAGGAAGACATTGATCTTTCTTTAGTCCGTAATCAGATTACCCTTACCAATAATAAAAATGCTGTAATTTTAAAGCTTCATGACTACGATTATGACATTACGGCAATTCAGTACACATTATTTGAAAAAACACCGGACAAACCGACAGAAACAGGAACACTGAATCAGCTTACCAAAAATAAAAAGAAAAATATAAAGCTGGGAACGCTGACATTTAAAAATACCTTATCAGAAAATAAAGTATATTATCTAAAAATGGCAGTCAGACTGAATGACAGCACACGAATTTATTTCTACACGAAGGTACAGAGTGGTTCTGGTTATCATTTAGATGACTACCTTGCATTTGTTTTAAAATTCCATAATAATTTATTTGATAAGGCAACAATGGATGAGAATGCCAGCTATCTTGAAACATCTGCAGATACGATAGATGATAATCTCGAATCAGTAAGTATCAACTCTGGAAGAGAAGCCGTTTCCTTTGGAAATATGGAAGTAAAACAGGAAACAAAGCCGCGTATTACTCTTCAGGAAATGAATAACACATACACAGTAATTCGGGTGAATACAATCCTTTCTACAGAAATAAGCGACGGTGTTATTCAGTATTATGACCTGAGTGAGACCTACAAGCTGCGTTATACGGCGGACAGGATGTATCTTCTTGATTATGAGAGAACAATGGATGCTTATTATAATGAATCCATCATTGATTCGGCCAATAACCTTATCAGCCTGGGTATTCAGAATGAAAAGAATATCAGTTACATTTATTCTGATAAAGGATACAGAGTGTGCTTTGCTGTGGAAGGCCAGCTCTGGTATTATGACTATCAGTCTTCTGATATGTACAAGATATACAGCCTTGCTTCAGAAAATATTTCAGATATAAGAAATGCAACAGGAAACCACGGAATCAAGCTGCTTAGCATGGATGATAAGGGAAATATTTTCTATCTTGTTTATGGATATATTAACCGTGGAAGACATGAAGGAATGAATGGAATCCAGGTCATGAAATATGATGCAAAAACAAACTGTAACGAAGAGATTTCTTTCCTTTCCACATCTCTGCCGTATGACAGCATGAAGGAAGATTTAGAGAAGTTCTCCTATTTGAACTCTAAATCCGTATTTTATTGTATACTTGAGGGAGACCTTCATGAAATTGATTTAGAGAAGAAAAAGGATAAAATATTAGAATCCGGTCTTGTGAATGAGAGTCTGACTGCTTCCAAAGATCAGAGCATTATCGCAATTGAAAAAGAGCAAAATCTTTATAAAAATAAGCAGATAGAAATGATAGATCTCGAATCAGGAAAAAAACAGAACTTTACCACAGGTTCTGATAAAAGAATCCGTGCCGTTGGCTTTTTATCCAATGATTTTATTTATGGAGAGGCAAATGCCGTAAATGTTTCAAAGAGCAGTAATGGAACTGTAAGCTTCCCGATTACCAAAATTCACATCGTTGATATTAACGGAAAGACAATCAAAGAATATCAAAAAGCTGGGCGCTATATTATGTCCACACAGATTAAGGGAAGCATCCTTGAAATGACACTCGGAAAAAGAACAGGAGGCAAAATCCAGAAAACAGGAACGAAGGATTATATTCGCTATAAAGAAAAAGAAGAATCTGACGCAGTAACCCTGACTTCCAAATATACAGATACCTACTGGACACAGCTTTATTTAAAATTCCCGAACTATGTATACATTCAGGTAGTTCCAGATCTTCTCTTAACAAAAATTATGGTAAATGAAGATGATGTTACATTGAATCTTTCAAATAGCGGAGAACAGCTGGAGCAGTACTTTGTATATGCTTCCGGTACACAAAAAGCGGTTTATACGAACCTGACCGAAGCCATTGCTCGGGCTTACACAGAGCGAGGCAATGTAATAGACAGCAAAGAAAATGTTCTCTGGAAATGCATTTACGCAGACTATGCCCAGGTAGCCGGAATGGACAATGTTGTCAAAGTACAGTCTGATGCAAAGTCACTCGCAGGCTGTCTGTCTATGATTGCTGCTGTAAATGGAAAAGAAGCAGCCCCAGACAGCATAGATATCGGAAAAGGCAGCATTGAACAATTAATGAAGAAATATAGCGGACACACAGCACGCAACCTTACAGGATGTACCGTAGATGAAATCCTCTACTATGTCAGTCAGGGAAGCCCGGTACTCGCTAAGTTAAACAGTAACCGATACGTTATCGTAATGAGCTACAATGCAACAAAAATAAGATATTTAGACCCTGTCACCGGTAAATCTACAGCCGCATCGAGAACAGATGTGACAAACCGCTTAGAAAAATCGGGAAAGGTATTTTATTCTTATATTGCTGATTAGACAGAGAATGTGATAAATAGACGCAAACAAAGTTTGAATCTACTGATTTCACTGGAGCCAAAGATAGCCCGAAGGGAAGGAAATACTGCCTATTTGTGGCCTGGGAGCAAGTGTTGGATGCGAGCGCGTAAGCGAGCATTCAACACGCCGCGACGAAAGTCACAAATAGGCAGTATTTCCTTCCCTTCGGGCGTCTCTTCCGCTAGTAAAATCAGAATATAAAGCTTAAAATCAGCAGATGCAAGGGATAGAAAAGATAGAAAAAGTATTTACTTCCCCGGCCCTTTTCTCCATTGTAGCAGTGAAGAAGCAAACTATCCGCAAGGGCAAATATCTGCACTGGAAACGGAGAGACGTATGTTAGTAACGGTAATGCAGCGGGCAAAGTTCCGATGAAGCCTGCTTTGATTGGAAGTTCGGTAGAGCTTCCTCTTTTTTTATAGATTGAATAAAAGAAATAGATGCACAAAATACCGGCAGCCCCGCAGTCGGTCTGAAAAACCTCACTGAGGCAGCAGAAAATAATGAGAATATCAAAGTTTCTATAGAAAGCATTTCGGCGGTATTGTGAGGCATTTTCCATTAAAATCATAGCGGTAAAGCCTAAAAATAAGGTGAATAATACATTTTGCTCTTGAAAGGCGGCTGAAAAGTCAGTAAGTGACAGTTTTTGTAAATGTAGGACGGAATTAAGTGTTGAAGCAGGTAAATAGTGGAATGCCAGGTCATAAGGTATTTCTGATAAAAGTGCAAAAATAAATAGTCTCTGCTGGTATTTTTTTCTGTTTTTTGTGTGGAAAAAGCCTTCTGCCAATATAAAGCCTTCCGACCGCCCGCAGGAGAAAATATACGTTTTTTGACAGAAAAGCTTTGCCAATTACTCCAATGTGGTCAAGGAACATTGAAAAAAGAGCTATATATTTTAAACGATATCCAGATATTTTTTTTAAGTTCATAATCTCTCCATTTCTTTGTGATATACTTTAATGATAGTCTGATTATAACTGGAAATAAAGCAAAAGAAAAGGGAAGGACAGATATAGTGCAAAAATTTCCGTAGAGTGGGAAAGATAAAGAAAAGATGGTATAATAAACCTGTATAGAACTTATAAGACACGAAACCGCGGAGGTGACTATGAGTAAGAAACATAATGGATTATTATGGCGGGTGCTTAAGATCTGGGCAACCTGCCTGATATTGGCTT